>Ga0207997_1001950_pt1 | contig 10544 bp, 18 predicted proteins | sample AntAceMetag02UKN_FD_184777 | JGI IMG/M metagenome (GOLD analysis project Ga0207997, IMG submission 184777) | Saline lake microbial communities from Ace Lake, Antarctica - Antarctic Ace Lake Metagenome 02UKN (SPAdes) (version 2) | ecosystem: Environmental > Aquatic > Non-marine Saline and...
ATTCTTCAAAGCATTTATCTTTTCTATCTTTAAATTTCTTTAATGATTCCTTTCCTCTTTTGCTTGTTGCAATCTCTGTTGTTAATAATGATTTAAGATATTCTATTGAACCAATAAACTCTTTTCTTGTATCTCCAATATATTCCTTTTTACTTGAACCATCTCGTTGAGTAGTTATATTAAAATATCCTGGTTTCATTTCTTTTCCTCTAGTTTCTTTTATTTGACTAACCGCCTCCCTAACCATTTCTGCTTGAGAGTAATCACTCTTCTTGTGATATTCTGCTTCTTGCAGGTTTTCATCATCTTCTTTGTTGTATTGTTGTGCCATTGTGATTTGTGTTTGAGTATGAACCCATTAAGTATGGGTTTAATAATAAATTATTCTTTAGGTTGCATTGGTAATAATAATTCTTCTAAAACAATTCCTCCAGTTTCTAATCTTGCAACTGAAAATAATGTTCCTTCTTTTTTAGATTTAAATAAAATAAATCCTCCTTTTTCATTTGAACCAACTAACTCTAAATCTGTTGGAGTCATATCTATTAATTCTTTCAATTCTTTTTTATCCATAGTTTTTATTTTAACCTCCTTTCATTAAATTTTTTAGTGCTTAATCTTTTTGCATATTGGTTCTGAATTGTTGATTTGAATAATTTTTTACTATATTTTTTCCCACAATTCTTTCCTGAATTTAATCTTGCTTTTTTGAATGTCATTGTGAAAAATCCTCTTTTAGTGTAGTTAGTGTAGTTTCTTTTATCTCCTTTAATTTCTTAAAACATTCTTTACATAATCCATATGAGTTTAATTTTTCAACAATCTTCAAACATTCTGGACATCTTTTTCTTGGTGTTAGTTTTTTCATTTTAATCTTTAATATTCTTTAATTTAGCTTTTCCTTGCATCATTGCATCATCATAATCATAATCATCAAACAAAATATCTGCAACTTCATCAGAAATATTTTTTGGTTTCATAGAAACAAATTTACCATCTTTTCCAATAAATCCATGTTTTGAAGGTTTTTTGGTAGATAGTTTCTTTGGAGAAATAGCACAGGTTTTTCCAACTACTTTATCTACACTATCTACCTTCCCTTGTAAAATAGGTGTTGTAGGTAGATAGTCATCATCCTTTATTTCTAAAATTTCTAAAATTGGCCTCAAAAACCTTTTTGCTTTTAATAATGCCCTAAACTCATCAAAATTCACAGAATATTGTTTTACTCCCTTAACTTCCCTTTTTTTGAATATTGGATTCCTTGATAATGCTCTTCCAACAATTATACTTATTCCTCTTTTCTTTTTTTTATATTCTTCTTCTTCATATATTTCTTTTCCAACAGGTTCAGCTATTTCCTTTAAACAAAAATACTCTGTGGTAGATAGTGTAGATAGTGTAGATAAAGTAGTATTAGTAGGTAGTGTAGATAGTAGTTTATAGATTTGTTTATATGCTAAAAATACCCAATCTGTTTCAAAATCTATTTCAACCCTTTGATCTATTTCTTCAACCCAAAATTCCTCTATTTTATCATACAACTCTTTTGAAATCAATTTTGCAATAGTTAATTCTGGCTTAATAATAGAAAATAATCTTCCCCTAATCTTATCCGATTTTAAATTTTTATACTCTTCCTTAACAATATTTGGATATTTTAATCCACAAATATATAATTTATCTCTCAATTCCTTGTATATTTTATCTTCAAAGTTTGGTTCCGAATCATATTCTTTTTTTGCAATCTTTGGAATTCTGATTGTGATACACCTATCAATAGAAATAAAATCTAATCCCTCTGTATTATTTATTGTTGTAGTGTTAAACAAATCATTGACCTCTGGTTTTCTTTTTCCCTCACTCATTTTTCCTGCCTTAAAGCCCCTCATGAATCCAACCTTAATTTGCCTCTCTGTTGCTTTCTTTTTTTCATCATCTAAAGTTTCATAATCATCAATATGTGTTTCTCCTCTTGTGCTTTCAATAATTGCCTTTAGATAAGGTAATGTCCAATCCCCTAATGATACCGAATTAAAACCTGTGTTATGTAATAGTTGTGTTAATCTTGATTTAGCACTTCCCATTTCTGCCCATGAAAATAACCTTGCTCTAACTTTCCATACAGGCATAAAGAATCCTGCAATTCTATAACAAGCCAATAAAGAATATTTTATTTTATTTTCAAAATAAATATATTTCTTAAATAATTCAACCAACTCATCATGCAATCCTTGCAGAGTTATATCATCTGTATTCTTATACACCCATTTTGTTATTGCTTCTTTTGTTAGAATATTATCTAAACTTTCATCAAAAAATTCATCTTTATATTTTAAATCAAACCTAAATTTAATTTGATTTTCTCCTGCCCAACCATCTTTTGTTTTATATGAAGTATTAATATAAATTTTTTTATCAGAAGTAACAACTGCAGAATAAGGTTTTCCTTCCCTAAATAATTTTGTTCCAAAATAAAAAACACCATCATGAAATCCACACCCCAGACTTTCATATTTTAATCTATTTTCTTTAAGGAATGATTTGGCCATATCTGGATTTTCTTCTTTTTGTGTTTCAATATATCCTGCTGCTTTATTATAAGTTAATTCTTTATATTGTGGTGGTGCAGAACTCCATTTAGAAAAAGCATCCATTTCTCTGAACACTTCTTCTTTATTTTTTCCTTGCCCAATTAACTTAATAACTTCCCTATATTCTTTTGCACTTCTTGTTGGGTCTTTCTCTGTAGATTGTGTGGTTGAAGTAGTTCCTAATTCTGCTCTTAGGTATGGTTTTATAATCTTCATCAATTCTTTTTCATTAAATTTCTTTATAGGAATATCCTTAACAACAGTATAATCTCCTTTATGTCCTTTCTTATCATCTATTGCATAACATCCAGGTCCAACAACATAATAGTTACTTGCCCTGTATTCTCCCTTATCTTCTGTAAAAACTCTGTTAGTTTCATAATCACAATCAATATAAAAATGATATGTTCCCCCACAGGTTTGAACTGCAAAGGTATCTATTACTTTAATTAATTCTTCTGCTAATATTTTATCATCAATATCAATTATTCTTAAATTCCCATTCCCACCAATCACACCATAATTCCCTTTATGTTTTTGTAGAACCTCATCATCATATTTATGTTTATTTGGATCTGTTTCTTTTTTCCATTTTAAACTTGGTAGTGGTTCTTTTCTATCTTTCTTTAATCTCAAGAATCTATATTCCTTTTTTTGTAATTGTTTTGGTATTTCCATTTTAAATATTAAGGCATCACCCCAGATTTCTCTGGGGATTTAGCTCTTTAGTTATTAGAAATTGCAACCATTGCTGCAACTTCATCATCTACTTTTAGGTGTATTCCCTTAACACCTCCACAGCCCCTGTTCATCATTCTAATTGTATCTTCATTGATTTTCAGAATCTGTCCTTTCTTGGTTACTATTATTATCATTTGTTTCCTCCTGATTATTTAATTCACTAGCAGGAATCAATTCTGGAACTTGTTCAAATAATAATGTTAATTTTACTGGATCAATATTCCAACCATTTGCAATTTGATATATTAGTTTTGCAGTTTTTGGTAAACAATAGCCAATTAGAATTTGCCTTACTCTATTTTCAGAAATACCTGCTGCAACTCCTGCATCTCTGTAAGATTTGAACCTTAACTTCAAGTAGCTCTTTAATTCAATTAAGGTGATACAATCATTGATTAGGTATTTGTTAGTATGCTCCTTTTGGGCTTCGCTATTGGTTAAGTCATTAAAATCCATTTTATACAGTATTCTCCTTAGAAATTGTTATAGAAAAGTCTGGAATCTTATCTAAGATTTGATCCATGATTTGAAAGTATTTATCAATCCTCTCTTCCTGGTTTGGTAGTTGTTCAATCTGTTGTATTTGTTGTTGTATCATCATCTTTTTCTTTAATCTCATTTAATAAAATCATTCTTGAAAATGTTGATAAACATAATCCTAAATCTTTAGCTAATTCTTTAAGTTGATTTTTTTTATCTTCATCAATTTTAATATTTATTATATGTGTAGTCATTTTTGATACTAAAGTATAGTTCCTTTTCTTTATAAAGGTTACCCTTTCTGTTTCAAAAGTATCTACAATATTCTTCTTTTTGTTACAATAGTATATAAAGGCAGTGTTGTTATACTTTAATTACAATACTTTTGATACAAAAGTAATCACAACATTTATATACTTTTGTTCATAACTAAACATATGGAATTAATAATTTCAAAACCCTATAATCCAGAAATATTAAGTTTCTGTGATGGAGAGAAAAACATAAAACAAATCACAGAGAAAATTCCATTAAATTATAAGTCTGTTTTTTTAAGAATAAAGGAATTAGAAAAAGAAGGAATTGTAGAAATTAAAAAAAATAAGGTTTCAATAAAAAAAGAATTAAAGGATCATATTAATACAAGAATAAGTTTCTTTAAATCTAATGAAGAGAAGATAAAGGAAAAGCAAAAATTATCAATAACCTTCCTAAAAGAAATATCTAAAAAAAGATTTTATGATAATTTAGAACTAAGAGATTTTGTTAAGAAATTAAAAGGAGATGATGATGTTGATTTGGCTAGTTTAATGTTTGAGATGGTGGATGTGGGATTAATAAAAGATAAATTAGAAATTACTAAAAAAGGAAAAAGATTCTTAAAAGAAAATGAAACTAAAATATAAGACATGGATCATAATAATCTTAATACTAATTGCAGGAATGATATTTATTCCTGATAAAACTTATGGCCTGTTTAGTGGTTGGAGATGGGATTTTTAAGATGAATAATTTTTCAGAAGAATTTAATAAACTAATTAATAATATCCCAAAGTTTACAGAAGAAAAGAAAAAACAACATTTTGAAGAATGTATAAGATTGGTTGGATATAGTGAGGATGGAGAGATTGTTGTTGTTCACCTTTGGGAAAGGGATTATATTTTTGATAGGAAGAGTTATGTTATGTTTGAAGAGCTTTGGAATAAAGGAATATTAAAACAAAATAAAGATGGTTATCTATGCATTAAAGATAAGGATTATAATGATGAAGTGAATGTTCATAGGTGGTTGAAAAGAAAAGAGGTTGAAGAATTAGCAATAAAATTAAAATGTGATGAAGGAGATATACATGTTCATCATAAGAATATTAAAAATCCATATAATAAACAAGACAATAGATTTGAGAATTTAGAGGTATTACATAAAGATTACCATGCACAAAGACATGGTTTTCTTACATGGGAAGAATTTCAAGAATGGAGAAAAAATAATATAAAAAAGTAACTTCTTGAGCAACAAATCGTTCAATCCCTCTGCAGGCTTCAATGTTTTGTTGTAAAACAATAAGTCTTATATAGTAAATATTTCTATATCTTTTATGAAAGAATTAAAAGATTTTTATGAATTACAAACTTGTTCAGAAGCAAGATTAAATAAAATAAAAAACATCATAAAGAAATCTAAAAAGATAATTAGAAAAGATTTAACCAAACTAACCATAACAGATATAACCAAATTTCTAAAACATATTAACAATTCAGATTATAGACAATGGACTAAGAATGATTATAAAAAAATATTCAAATCTTTTATTAAATGGTATTACAAAAAGGATTATCTTGAATGGAATGAGAATAAAAACTTTAGAGATGGTTTTAAAGGTGTATGTAAGAACAAGGCATTTAATAAAGAGAAAATAAACAAGAACACTTTAATCACTCCAAAAGAATTAGAGAAGCTTCTAAGAACTGCAAATAATCTAAAATGGAAAGCCCTACTAACCCTACTATATGAATCTGCTTTAAGGCCTTGTGAATTAGTTAATCTAAGGTGGAAAGACTTAAACTTTAGAGATTCTGAAAGCTTATGTAGTATAACAACATTAAGCCCTAAAACAAAAGAACAAAGAACTATCCCTGTAAAGGATTGTATTGTTCATTTAAAGAGGTGGAGAGAAGAATATTCTTATCCAGATATAACAAATAATGATTATGTTTTTCCTGCACAACATATAAGAGAGAAACATTTATCAGAAGCAGGTATTGGTGTTATGATGAAAAGGCTTTGTAAGAAAGCAAATATAAGACCTTTATTTCCTTATATGTTTAGACATTCTAGGATCTATTTTATTCAGAAAAGATTAGGTGCAAGGATTGCTTCAAAATATGCAGGCCATAGTTTAGAAACTTCTGAAATATATAATCACTTAGATTCTGATGATGTAGAAGAAGCTATGCTTGAAAAGGTATATGTTACAGAAGAAGTAAGTGAAGAACAAAAAGATAAATATGAGAAAAGAATAGAAACCATAGAAAAATCAAATTTAATAATTATGGAAGCTATGGTTAAAGCTTCTGAAACAGGAAATACAAAAAAACTAAGAAAAATAATGTCTTTAATGAAACCCTAAAATAACATATTTGCAACTTCACTTCCTGCTTCTTCAAGTATTTGTGCTTGTCTTTCACCCTGTTCTAAAAATTCCAACCTTGATGCTCTTCTAACAGGTTGTCTTCTAATGATTGATAGACAACATTATATTTTAATTGATGGACACCATAGGATTGAAGCATTAAAGAGATTAAAGAGAAGGAAGATTGAAGCAGATATTTTAGATATTACTGATAAAGAATTATATTCGAGAGCTGTTGAAAAGAATGTTGATCATGGAGTTAGTTTGACTAAGGATGAAGAGGAACAAATTATTTATAATTTAATAGAAGGTAATAAAACAGACAAGGAGATTGGAGTAATATTTAAATTATCAAGACAAGCAATAACTAAAAGGGTAAATTCCTCTCAATCTTTAAAAAAGCTACGAGGTAGCAAAACTAAAGTTCCGACGATAAAGTATTTTTTAGAAGGAGAGAAGCAGGTAAACATAGCTAAAGATTTGGAAATAAGTGAAGGAAGAGTAAGTCAAATAATAAATGAATGGATAGATGAAATAACTGAATCATATAACTCAGGAACTTCAAAAGAAGAAATCATATTTATACAAAATGAAAAGAATATTAATCTTACTGCCGAAAAACTTAACGAATTAATTGAAGGAGATTTGAATAAGATTATCTTCGGGGATTGTTTAAAAGAAATCCCTAAATTAGATAATGAGTTAATTGATTGTGTAATTATAGATCCCCCTTATGGGATAAATTACCAATCAAATCATAAGAATGAAAAGTTTGATAAGATAGAAGGAGATAATAAAAAAGCATTTGAGTTATTAGATAATTCTTTAAGATTAGTTAAACCAAAACTAAAAAAAGATTCTCATATTTATATTTTTACTTCCTGGAAAGTTTATGATATAGTAAAACCAATAATTGAAAAACATTTCACAATAAAGAATTGTTTAATTTGGAATAAAAATAATATTGGTATGGGAGATTTAGATGGAAACTATGCTGATAAATATGAAATGATTATATTTGCTACCCATGGAAAAAGAAAGTTATATTCAGAGAAGAGACCTTTTAATGTTTTAGATTATGATAGGGTTGAAAATTCAGAACACCCAACACCGAAACCTGTTGAATTAATAAAAGAATTAATAACTAATTCAACAAAACCTTCTCAAGTGATTTTAGATTACTTTGCAGGTTCTGGTTCAACTCTTTTAGGAGCAAAAGAGTTAAAGCGAAAGTATATTGGGATAGAAAATAAAGAAGAATATATTAATGTTATAAAAAGTAGATTAAACACTTCGCAAAATAACGGAAATCTGAAATAAAATGAGAAAACCAAAGAAATTACCCGTAGCAATCAATGAAGATGAGTTCCTAAAACTTATCAAGAACACCAAATATCCACATTGGAAGGTGGCTTTTGTTCTAGGTTTTGGAGCTGGAATGAGAATATCAGAGGTTGTAAAAGTAGAACCAAGAGATATTGATTTTGAAAAGAAGAGTATTCATATCAGACAAGGCAAAGGATCTAAAGATAGAATTGTTCCTGTCCCAAAAGGGTTCATGCCTAAGCATACAAAATTCTTACCAATGAAATGTGGAGCTAGAGCTTTACAATCTGCATTCAAAAAGAGTTGTGTTGCAGCAGGACTAATGGAAAATAAACCAGAATTACATTTCCACAGTCTGCGTCATGGCTTTGCAACCCAATGTGTTTCTAATCATATTCCAATTCATCATATCAGAACATTAATGGGGCATAGTAATATTTCAACAACTAATGTTTACCTTGAAGCTAATCCAATTAATGCACTTAAATCTTATGAGGAGTTTTTTTAAAATGCGAGAAAGATATGAAATAGAACAAGATATAAAACTTACAATTTATGAAAAGCAATTAGAATTACTTTTTGATATTAGAGAATTACTAAAAGAAAAAGAAAAACCAAAATCAGATACTACAGAAAAATTTGAAGGGTTAATGAAATGACAAAAACAAAACTTTTAACAGAGGGTGCAAAGATTCATAGTTCACTAACAAAGGATATTAACAGATTGAAGAAAAATACTTATTTGCTTGAAAGAAAATGCAAGGATTATAAAATTCTTGTAAAACAGACAGATAAGCTTTTTAAAATAATGTTAAAGGATGGAAGATTATCAAAATCAGAATTAAGTAAATATTTCAAGAAGAGAGGGACTTCGTACTAGTTACAAAATGGGAACTGAATTTAATTTAAGTGAAAGAATGATTGCAGAAATTCCTTTTGAAGGGTATTTTGATAAAAGAGATATACAAGAGTTTATTAGTAAATTAAAGAATGATATTGTAGAAAATAATATTTACACAGCAGATGAAATATTTAGGATAATAAATGAACTAGCTGGTTCGCAATTCAAATAAAATGGGAACTATACAAACAAATAAAATATATCAAGGGGATTGTTTGGAATTGATGAAACAAATAGAAAACAAATCAGTAGATATGATTCTCTGTGATTTACCTTATGGAACTACTGCTTGTTCATGGGATATAATTATTCCCTTAGATAAGTTATGGGAGCAATACAATAGAATAATTAAGGATAATGGGGTAATAGTTTTAACTGCATCTCAGCCATTTACATCATTAGTTGTTACAAGTAATATTAAGTTTTTTAAACATAATTGGGTTTGGGATAAAAAAAGAGGGGTAGGACATCTTCTTGCAAAGAAAAGACCAATGATGGTTACAGAAGATATACTTATTTTTTATAGAGATTTAAATGAAAGAAAAAGTCAAATAACTTCTTTCATAAAATTAAGAGAATATTTTAAAGGATTATATTTAAAAATAAATAAATCAAAAAAGGAAATTATGAAAAGAATTGGTCAAAAAGCAGACCATTGTTTTAGATGTAATTCAACTCAATGGGACATCCCAACAGAAGAAACTTATAATGAATTAATTAATTATTTTAAGATAAATAGATTTGAAGAATTTAAAGAGTATAGTGAACTTAAAAAAGAATATTTAATTGAAGAGAAAGAGTTTAAGGATATAGTTTATAATCCACAAATGAGGGAAAGAGAGAAACCAAGAAAATCTATAAATAAGGGTAGTAATGAATGTTATTCAGGGGATGGAAAAGAATTTAATGGAAATGTGTTAGAGAAGAAATATCCTATAAATATTATAAGATTTAATAAATCATCAGGAAAAGATTTTCTTTTTCATCCAACTCAAAAGCCAGTAGGACTTTTTGAATATCTTATAAAAACTTATTCAAATGAAGAAGATTTAATTCTTGATAATTGTATAGGCTCTGGGACAACAGCCGTAGCTTGTATTCAAACTAAAAGGAATTTTATAGGTATGGAAAAAGAAGAAAAATATGTTAAGATAGCTGAAGAAAGAATTAAACAAACTTCACTTTATAGGTAATTAACGAAATGGAAAACAAAAAATATCAAATAATACTAGCAGATCCCCCTTGGGCTTATAGGAATATGGGAAATATACAAGCAACAGCTAATGAACATTACAACACAATGCAACAAAAAGATATTGAAGCATTACCTATTGGAGATTTAGCAGAGGATAATTGCATTTTATTTCTTTGGGCAACTTTCCCAAAAATGCAAGAAGCATTAGATACAATTAAAGCATGGGGATTTGAATATAAAACTATTGGATTTAATTGGGTAAAAACAAATCCTAAGAATGGAAAACCTTTTTTTGGTGTTGGGTGGTATACAAAATCAAATGCAGAGGTTTGTTTAATAGGGGTTAAAGGAAAAGCACCTAAAATAAGTAATTCAATTTCAAGTATAATAATTGAACCGAGAGGGAAGCATAGTGCTAAACCAAATAGTGTAAGAAAGAAGATTGTGGAGTTTTGTGGAGATATTCCAAGAATAGAGTTATTTGCAAGAGAGAGAGTTGAAGGATGGGATGCTTGGGGTAATGAAGTTCCTAATGATATTCAAATGAATTTAATTTCACATAACATAGGAAAGGAGAAATGATGGAATATTTAATGATTAGTAAAACAACAACAAGAAAGATACAAATTTTGCATAAAGATATTTTATATGATGTTGTAATTGATTATGATGTA
>Ga0207997_1001953_pt1 | contig 10539 bp, 16 predicted proteins | sample AntAceMetag02UKN_FD_184777 | JGI IMG/M metagenome (GOLD analysis project Ga0207997, IMG submission 184777) | Saline lake microbial communities from Ace Lake, Antarctica - Antarctic Ace Lake Metagenome 02UKN (SPAdes) (version 2) | ecosystem: Environmental > Aquatic > Non-marine Saline and...
GATTAAGCATACTCGAACAAATGGAAGTTTCTAAGGAGGATAAGAAATGATGGACTGTGACTGTAATGAGTTGGGATTATGTGATATTCATCTAAAAGAAAGAATGTTTATCAAATATTGTAAGCGTTTAGGAGTCTCACCAAAACTATATGGAATAAGGGAGAATACTAAAAATGAATGATTATTGGATGTGTGGTTATTGTCATAGACACTTCAAAACAGAAGAAGAAGTTGAAAAATGTATAGAAAAACACGAACATAAACAATGGGGCGATTTTCATGGGGGTAAATAATGGGTTATGAGGATGAGTGTTTGGCGGCTAGGTTGTGGTGGGATAAGTTGAAGTGGAATGAGAAGGTATCTATCTATATGAGGTTGAAGGATGCGGTGCTGTAATGACCGGGGGCAGGTTAAGGTTTGGATTACATACCCGGGCGTAAGTTATGAGTATCTCACCACCTCTGAGGCGCATGAGCTCGCGTATGATCTTCTGCGGGCGTGCGGGCCAGAAGACACTAGTGGGAGGCGAGGGTGACAGCAATAGAGGCTAGGTGCATAATATGCGGCAAGGTCAAGCGGGTGTTCATCAACGGCGTATGCTTTAGTTGTATGCAGAAAAAATGAAAAAGGGTAGATGGAGTTGTTTTAAGGAGTTTTTGTTCAAGTGCGGAATATACAGGCGGTGCCCGGTGTGCGGCGGTAAACCAATGGCTCACGGGTTTAACGAAGAACAATACTGGGACTGTAGATGTGGGTGGGGGAAATGATTGATGCTTTATTGGATATTTGGCTTGTATGGTGGATATACGTGTTACACCCTTTGACGATGATCGGTATCTTATGGTTTTTGTATAAGATTAAGAATAAATTATAAAATGTTTTCGCGTTTGGTGCTTAACTTCATATACTTCATGAGGTTCGGCCTCATGTCTGAGAACCCTGAGACCTGGCTATACCTCGGTATCATGCGGGGGACCCAACAGACTGCGAACAAAGGGTACGACATAACAAACTACCTACTCCGTTTTATGGGGGCGGCCCTCCCCGAAAACCTGCACCTCCCGGCGCTAGTGTTCCTCGGGATAATACTGTCTTGCTGGACTGCATACATGATATACAAATTCACTGGGAACAAGTACGCCGGCTTATTCTACCTCGCCCTCCTGCAGCCGATGTACCTGAACATTATGGGGTTCACCCACGATCTTGTGAGCTTCCCCATAGCGTTGACTGCCGCGTATCTCGGGTGGTGGGGTGTGTTGCTGTGGCCTGTCGCGTTGGGGGTGAACCCGTCCTCTGCCGCGATACTCTGCATCTACCTACTCTCCAAAATAAAACTCAGGTATAACCTCTTGTCCGTGGGGGCGGTGGCTGCGGTCCTATACTCGATAGCGGCGGCGGTTGACACCGTCTTATATTGTATGCCGCAGGGGAGGTATGGAAGCCCGGATATAGTGCCCGCGACCATAACAGGCCTTCTATTAAGGTATAACCTGCTGCTCCCGTTGTGTGCGGCCTTCATATTCAAACATAAAAGTTTGGGTACTAGTTTGTCGCGCTCGTTCCTACTTATGGGTGGCGCGATCGCGATCGTTGCTGATAGGGGGACCCGCTTCCTGGATGTTGGGTTCGCGCTGTTGTTCGCTGAGATATACAGGATATATCCCGTGCGCAGCCGCCAATTCCTTTTTTTCATGGTGTTCGCCAGCATAGGGTTAAGCCTAGCATACATGGGGGGGCGGATAGAGCCTGTTAAGGAGGTGCTAGTCACAGGCAACGTATCCTGGGACACAGCGTACTTGGGGGAGTATGTCTTCAACGCTTCGGCGAAGACGGTGCTGTCTCAGAGTTCAACGGGGTACACTCCCCCGCAAACGTGCGAGTTTATACATAAAATAATATGACGTTCAAACGATGTAGGTATTGCCTAGTTAAATTGACAGATGAGATGAAGGAAACAGAGAAGCAGAGGATTAACCGACTAATCAAAGGTTTAAAGAAGGTGGTAACATATGCGAGCTCCACCAAGCTGCGGGAGTACGCCCGCAACTATGTGGGACGTTCTAAGGTTCATACATACCAGTGTGTTAAGTGCGGAAGAATAACATCGTTAAAGCCGCATAACCACAACTGGCTTTTTATGGAGGATATACAATGGCAGAAAAAGTAAGTACGGAAAAAGATGTGAAGAAGGATGTGAAGACGGAGAAGGTTTTGATTCTTGGTTTCTACCAAGAAGGTGATGAGGTAGAGGTTGTCAGCAACACAAACCCGTGGGTAGAGCGCGACTTAGGAGACATGCTCCTCAAGCGTAGTCAGACGGTGTTGGGAACCTTGTTAGACACGGTGCTGAAGGAGCGGTATACTGCGGAGGTTAAAGGGTGAACCAGATACTAATTGACCTTTTCGTGCACGTTTTCGTTTTGTGTATGACCGTGACACTCCTGATGGTAACTGCTAAAAAAACATTAGAGTGGATTATGGAGATCAACGACCTATTAAAGGGGATTAGAAGTCAGAAGTGACATCTTCCCCATTTTTTATTTTTTCTTTTAACTCGATCATCTCCTCCTCGGTGAGGTTGTTTAGTTTTTCGATGGTCTTCTCCTCTAGCTTGTCGGCTTTCATGTAGGTGTACGCTATCTCCGACGCTAGCCTGCTTTTTATCTTGCCGTACCCGCGCTCTATAAGGACTTTTGTTGTGGCTTGTATAAACTTCTTCTTTTTACCTTTCATTTTTTCAGTCTCCGCGCCTTAAATCTTCTCCATAATAGTTTGTAGTCGAGGTATAGGAATATGTCTATGGCGTCGGCTGCGTCCTCTTCCGCGTAACCCATCTTAGTCAGGCCCATTATTGACGCCATCTTAATCTGTAGGAGTGTGTCGTCCGCCCAATCCAGAACCTTATCTACAGTCTTCATAGTTTATTTATTTTTATCACGCTGCTGCGGCAGCTGTTGTCGTTCCACCCCCACATACTCCGGTTTATTTTTACTCCTAGTTCGTTGGTGTAGGTGTAGGTTGTGCGGTTAATTATGAATCCCCCTTTATTGTTTGGGAAGCAGAATAGGGTGTCGTCCACTCCTTGTTTAACCCCGCTGATTTGGCTGAGGTCCGCGCTTGATGGTCTGCTCTTAAACTTGGGACGTCCCGGGACCTGCAGGTATTCGCGGACGTTGTCGGCGCAGTCACTATATCCGCTTTGGTAGCATGTTGCCCCGTTTTTTGCGTGTAGGTTGAGCAGCCACTTATTGTCTTTGTTTGTTAGTTTGTCCGGGCAGTCTGTGTCTGGGTCTATCTCCGGGCACGCGTTCTGCGTGCATACCTCGCATGTGCATGGCGGGCACAGCGTCGTCGTAGTCCGCACCGTCGATGTGGTTGGCGCTGTGGTTGTTGTGGTTGTTGGGACGGGTATTGTCGGGACGATGTAGTCCACCTTATTCCCTCCAGGTATTCTGTAAGTGTTATCCCGCCGTGTTGACTGTACGCGTTTAAATTCTTCATATATGAAGCTGCAGTTACCCGACACGGTCACCCCAGTTAATTGATCTTGAAATTTCGGCACGACTAAATGGTCTATGTTCTGTACTATGAAGCCCATAAACAATAGCATAGCTACGAAACTACCTACGAACACTATATCTTTTATCACTTCCTTCTTTGGTGTGCGCTTCTTGTAGTCTGTTATTGTCTTACTTAATACTATGTTGTTAGTTATTGTATCACTGATTCCTAGTAGTAGTTCCCCTAAGAAACTATACTTAACGTCTTTCTTCTCTTCCTTCTTCATCTTCTTCTTACTCATTTTTGGGTAGGTACTCATTAATGGTACTAATTGTTGATATAATCAACATTTTGAGGTATTATTGTTGATATCATCAACATTTTGAGATAATATTGTTGATATCATCAACATTTTGAGATAATATTGTTGATATCATCAACATTTTGAGATAATATTGGAGGATTCATCAAGTGGTGATAAATCTAAGCGCTTACGCATCTTTCTTCACCCGCACCTTCCCTATCCTATTTTGAATTTGTTTCGCGCGATATTCAGGCACATGCAGTATATTCACAATGTCCTGCACCCTCATCGTGCCCTGATTTGTCACATAATCATCATCGCCCTTATGCTTTAACACCTCCTTGACTGCCTCCTCCATATTAAATAACTTCTGCTCCTTCTTCTGCTTGGCGTTGTCTAACTCTAGCTCTAAGTCTTTGAGTATCTTGCTTTTGTACTTGTCGCTTAATGTATTATACTCATGCAGTACATCCTCGGGCGGCGCGTATATGGTTATCTCATTAATCATTATCTCCTCATTGTCTACAGTATACACAGGGTGCTTCTTATAAGTCTTCTGTATTATGGGGTTGTGTTGACTTACCAACACGTTAAAGGTTGTGCTAATAAGTTTCCCGTCGGGTTTCTTCTTGCACCTCTTCGCCTCAAAAATCCAATCAAGGCGGTTCTCGATACGGCTGTCAAGATTATCCAGAGAAGGCATACTCAGGCACAAACCAAGGTTCTTCTTACGCCATACATCCAACGCCTTAGATATGACCTTATTCTTCAAACTCATAAACTCCCTGTTATCCGCGGCGATACCTATCTCCTCCCACATAAGCATGTTCCCAGGCTTTATAGTCTCCCCCCTAGTATCCTTGAAAGTATTTATGGTATTGAAAAAATCCTCCGTCTCAAAGAAGCACCGCCCTATATTAAACTCGGGATCTATCTGCTGCACCAGCCCCCTAGCGCTGAAGCTCTTACCTATGCCTGGCTTACCTATGAAGATAATGGTTGTCGTAGCCTGCTCCCTTAGTATCCTCTGCGTGTCTAAAATGACGGGGCAGTCGCTTGGCTCCCCCCATTTGATAGTGTAGCTCACAGCCTTAGGCGGGTTTAATTTTGTCTTAGTCTGCGCCTCCCGCTCAATCTTCATCAACGCATACATCTGATTAATCTCCTCGTCAAGGGTGTGGGGTGATGTGAAGCGTATACCCTGCGCAGCTTCTAAATATTCTTTGTTGTTTTTAGTGAACGGATACAGGAAGGCCTCAATCCACTTGAGCAGAGACTTCATACGCCTGCGGTTTTCTATAATGCTCAGATCCTCTTTGGCGATGTCAATAGTTGCGTCCCACGCTTTTTCAAGGCGCTCAACCTCATTAAACCGTTGCCCGCTAAGGTGCTGGTATTTATACCCTCTCTGGGGGTGGTTATCGCTTTTATAATCCATTATTTTTCATAAACTAAAATCCTCTTTCCCAAGGCTGTATATACCCTTCACCTGCAGGAAACTTAGGTACTCCTCGATCTTACCTATCACATCAACGGGTTTGTCGGAGCGGGTTATGTTAAACCTTTTCTCATCCCCGCGCAAGCTTTTAGTGCGTATAAGGACGTTGAAGTACACCCTCCTTAGCTGTAGGTATTCGCGGGGGGAAGCCCCTTTAAACATCTCGTCCTGCACCCCCCCAAGAAGGTTAGTGAGCTCATCAACCATGAACTCTAGCCTAACTAGGGGGAACTGCTTATCGCTTAACTGGCTTTCAAAACTTGTTTTATCTTCCATATTGGATTAATTGCCTTTTATGGTGGAGATGATGTTCTGGGAGGGTGTTGACTTAACAGTCTCCGCCGCGGTATTCCCGCATGTTTTAGCCAACGCCACTAGCTCGCTCTGGCATTGCCCCGTCTGCATCTGCCCCATAATCAGGTATGCCGCCACCCCAATGATTAGCACGAGAGGTATTAACACAGCTAGATTAAGGTTTGTGAGCGGGTTACTAGCGGCTTCTATGCCTTCAAGCCTAGCTTCCGTATTCCGGTTCTCAAACCTTTTCGGGTCGATTTTGAGTATGCTCCGGTCTTTTATGTCGTTTACGTTAATGCCCTCCGGGTGCTCGTAAACTGTGAGCATTGACAGGCTCCCGTTTATCAGCCAGAACATAGCCTCTTTAACAACCTTGAAAGACCCGACACCCTTGACGCTCCACCACCCTTTTCTGCTTGTGTCGGGCAGGTATAGGTGCAGTATGTTATCCTCTCCAAGATGCCACATACTACGTTTTTTAAATAATTTTGCGTAGACTAGCCTGTTGGTGATGCCCCCGGTCCATATTGTCACCAGTATCACGTATGCGAAAAGCATCAAAGATATTAGGAAAAAGCTCGCGAACAGGTCCACTAGCCTGAAGCTAGTTATGCCCGTTATATAGTTTGTGAGTTCGATGCTTAACCGGCTCCAATTAAGCATTATGAAGCCCATTAGGAGAAGCCATACAAAACCTGTCTGTATCCATGCGGGGTTGCGGTACCACCCGGTCGACTCGTCTTTAATCTCTACTTTATCCCGTTCTCCCTTGTTCTGTAAATTTAACCCTACGTCTTTCATTTTATTAGGCCTCCTGTGATTTTGCTCATGAGGCTTTGTTTCTGGTTTTGGTTATCACTTCCGAACTGCCCTGTTCGGGTGTCTAATAGTTTGCGTTCACGGTCTGCGCCTATAGTCCGGCTTTTCCTCACAAACCCGTGTATGCGCTGGTTTATCTTGTCTAGCACTTGCTGCTTCTCTCTGAGAGCCCATGATTGAAGTTCCTTGTTTTCTTTGGCTAGTTTCCAGTTTATTTCGTACATGCCGTCTGCTAGCTCGAAATCTATCTCCATGAGCTCTATGCGTTTTCTCATGTGTCTGTCGCTGAGGTTTCCCCATACGTAGTTTTTGTTGTTTACAGCCCAGTATTTGAGCATGTTCTCTTTGGGTACGTTCCCGTCTTTTATGTCTCCTTGATCGTCTAGGTGGAAGGATTTATCTTCTGCTAGTAGGGCGACGTATTCCGCCATCTCATTGGGGGATATGAAGCCGCCTTGAACTCCTTGCATCCTTGCTTGCTCTTCTAGCATGGCCCTGTATTCTTCGGGTGTTAGTTCATCTTCCATCTTTTTCTTTTAGGTATTTTTTGATTAGGTAGTTTATCGCTTCGCTGTCTCCTTTGAAGTATTCTTTGTCGTATATTTCTCTAAATCTTTTGAGGAGGTCTTTCCTTATGCTGATGCTTGTCGTTGTTATGATTACGGTTTTTTTTATCACTACCAATAAATAAAAGAATAAGTGTTTAAAAACTATTAGGAAAGTGTATCACATATTATAAAATATTATCAACCCGTATGAAATAAGTTTTTTTTCTCTTTAATACTTTTATACCCCAACACTACAAACTACCTTATGAAATCAATTCTTGAAGCACGAAAAGGACAAGGAGCAATGGGAATAGTAATCCTGGCTGTCACTATCATGATCGGCCTGGTAGTCGTAGGATACGTCTATGACTCACTAGACCTGACAGCACTACCAGACAGCGCAGAAGAAGCCATAAACGACACACTAGACAACGCAACAACCGGTATGACCTTACTAGCCGTTGCGATCATAGTGGGCGCGGCAATGTTCATACTGAACATAATGGGCGCAGGAAGAGGATAAACCACCAAACCACCAAACGCGGCGGAGTTGAAAGACTCCCAAAAAGCCATATTTTTTCGGAGGGGTTTTAAGGCTATAAAAAAATAAAACACCCTCCAAACAAAACCCTAAAAAAAAAAATAAAGTGAAGAAGAAAGGACAAGTAGACGGATTAGGGTTGACAGTTCTCGCAGTAGCAATCATCATTGGCCTCTTCCTAATAGGCCAAGTCATGAAGCAACCGTTGACGACCTACCAGCAACAGTTACGGCGGCAATGGATGACACACTAGACAATGCGACAACAGGAATGACCCTCATGGCAGTAGGTTTAATCGTACTAGCCGCAATGGGTATACTGTCAATAATGGGGAACCGAACCTAGGGTTTCCCACCCTTTTTTATTTTTTTAATAGGTTTACCAAAGATTAAGTTATGGAAATAACTATTTTAGCCCTGGTGTGGGTGACAACCCTCTTTTTTCTATACATGAGTTTCGTCAACAAAAACAACATGGTTTTCATGCTGTTCAGCGCAATCGGTTTTTTTATGTTGTCCTACGCCGTCGCAACCATCACATACATCGCCCCCAACAGTGTGGGCGCAACCTACGTGACTTTGACGATGGGAAACAGCCACACAGAAGGCATACTCGGCCTGCACTGGTTCCTGTTTCTCTGCGGGATAGTCTTGGTTCTCATAATCGCAGCCTACATGATTACCGGGAAAAAAGTAGGTGATGAAGTATGAAGAAGATCAAGACAATAAAGAAAGGAGGTGATGAAATATGAAAAGGAAATATACGATGGTAAAGGGATGCCATGTAAAAGGAAAATCTGGGAAGAAAGGATATTACAGGGCAGCCCACAGGCGAAAGTTATAAGGTGAGATCATAAAACATTCTCACCCCAACCCCTTTTTTTTTTTTTAAATAAAAGAAAAAGTGAACCTAATTATTAAGGGTAACAGGTATTTAAACTATTAAGAAAATAAAACTAACCTAAATAAGATGGCTCTTAAATCTGGAACCTACAAAGTAGGGGGTAATGTTTACAAGATTGACCGCAGCAAAATGAGCAGCAGCAAACTGCGGCAGATAGAACGACAATACAATCAGGCGCGATCAAATGCGGAGACACACAGGCAAGAAGCGGCGGAGGCAGCGAGTCGAGCGCGCTCCGCAGCTAACCAGGCAGCATACGACGCGAACCAGGCCGCAGCAGAACGTAAGGAGGCGGCGGAGGCTAAACGCGCAGCCCGTGAGATGGCGGCGGCGCAGACTAAGCAAACATTCGCGCAGAAGGTGAAGCAAGACAGGATTAACGCCGACATCATACTCGCGCAACGCGGAAGCTCAAAAGCCGCGACGCGGATAGCGGAGGCTCAAAAAAAGCAGGCCGCAGCGAAAGAACCATCGACAGTTGGCGGGGCAATAACTGAGGAGCAGAAGAGACTAGAGAGCAAATACGGTGTGGACTACGCCACGATAAAACTTCCAGGGCAAGAAGCCCGCACATCCACATACACCAAGAAGGAGATAGCATACCTAAACATTGTGAAGCCCCCGGAGGACTATCCAACACCAACCAAAAAAGATTTATACCAAGCGTACACTGGACCCAGGCCAAGTAAGGGCGACCCCTTCGGCATTAATGCGGTACTGAAAGAAGACCCCACCTACACAGAACGGAACTACGTAGGCCCAGGGAAAGTTGTAAGCCAGGTCGCAGGACTCACGCAGGTCGGGGACGTCAAATATCAGGAGGCTATGAACCGTGGGTACACAGGATATACCCACACCAAATTTGGCGGGGGGATGGGTGGAGAACTCAGGCCCGAAGCCGCGTTAGACATTGGCGCGCGCAGACTATTTCAGAAAGCTCAATACAAGCGGGAACTCGCAACAAGCGGCGTCCCATACGTAGACTTCGGGAACATCCCCGAACTAGTAAGGAAGAAACAACTCACTATAGAACAAGCCTCAAAAATACCATTAGGAACAACCTTAAACATCAAAGCAGGGGAGGAACTAATAGGAGAATCAATAAGAGTCACACCCACAGACGTTCATTACTTATCGCAGGAGATCAGGCCATACAGTGTACGCGTAGGCGGAGAAAACTACACATTCAAAACAAAGAAAGAACTTAACATGTTCATGACAGAAGTCCGGGAAGGGGAAGCAAAGGCACTTAGGAAAGCAGAATATTATCCCTACCAAGACGCGATAACCGAACAGATAAAAAAGGAGAGGGTGTACAGCCCGATAGACGGCGGATACATAATACCCCGGGAGAAAAAGATAACACCCAAACAAGCACCCGGCCCATTAAAGAAAGTGGGTAAATATACTGGAAGGCCTCCAGTCACACCAATTAGATATAAAGCCCCCGTTGATGTATTACAGCCAACTTATTTAAAAGAACCAACATATATGCGGGAACCAACATACGAACCCCTTTCAAAAGAATATATATCAAAAACAACCACGACAACAGACGACAAACAGCGCCCACTTCAAAAGATGAGTATACTACCCATCCCAGAAACAGGAGGATTAATAGCTCCTGAATGGTTTGTGGCTGGCGGGATACTCAGCGAAGTTCTAGAAAAACACGCAGGACAGATATACAAAAGTGGATGGGATGTCTTAAACCCCGTGAAGGTTTTGTCAGTAGCTAAGAAAAGCATAAGCTACACAGGACTAAGGGGAGCCGCCAAAGGATTAGGCGGGGCAATCGGGTACGCAGCCGGGACATACATCGCAGAGCCAATAGTCAAAACCTACACAGGCGGGGTGAGATACGTCGGAGACTTAGTAGGCGGAGGACGAGGCGAAATAATCAAAGAGCAACAACTCCCAATAATAGGACCGCCCCTCGTATTCGCAAGCCGGAAATTCTGGGAGTACGGCCTAAGACATTACGGGGCAGACGAAGCAAGCATAAAAGAAATACTCTCACAAAGGCGAAAAGGATTACTCGGGGAAGGGGAAGCAAAGGCACTTAGGAAAGCAGAATATTATCCCTACCAAGACGCGATAACCGAACAGATAAAAAAGGAGAGG
>Ga0207997_1001956_pt1 | contig 10530 bp, 13 predicted proteins | sample AntAceMetag02UKN_FD_184777 | JGI IMG/M metagenome (GOLD analysis project Ga0207997, IMG submission 184777) | Saline lake microbial communities from Ace Lake, Antarctica - Antarctic Ace Lake Metagenome 02UKN (SPAdes) (version 2) | ecosystem: Environmental > Aquatic > Non-marine Saline and...
GAATGATATGTTTGGTAAATCGGTAGAGCATAGTGCTGGTTTTAATATAGATAATGTTTTTAGTAAGAGAAATAAGCATTTTGAGGTTAGATACCACCACGCAACCTTAAATTATAAAGAAGTCTTAAGCTGGATTGTCTTACACCAAACAATAATCGACTATATTTCACAAGAAATTGACAAAAAAAGCAACAAAAATGATGAAAAAGTAGATAAGTTGATAAAAAATATAGAAAAAAGTATAAAAAATGGACACAGACCACATAAAATCCTTAAAAAGATTGGTTTAACAACAAAAGCTCTCCAATTTATTACAAAACAAATTAAAAAACATACAAAATAGTAACATGTGTGGAATAATTACCTCAATTAGCTTTAATAAGGAAAAGTTTAACAACATTCAGCGAGTTTTACAACAATTTAAATCCCAAAGATTTAGGGGAACAAATGGTTTTGGGTTTATTTCTGTTAACAAGGATAAGAAAAAAGTTGTATTTTACAGAAGTAAAGACGAGGATAACATTAAGGAAAGGTTATTAGAAAATGATGTTACAGATAGTGATATTCTAATGTTTCACCATAGAATCCCAACCTCTAGTCCTAACACTCCTTTGTCTAATCACCCAATTCCAATAAATAGTAAAGGTTTGGACTTTAAGTATTTTCTCATTCACAATGGTAATGTTTCTAACTGCTCTGACTTGAAAGAAGAACACGAAAAGTTAGACATTCACTATAACACAGAAATAGAAGTTAAAGACAGGTGGGAAGACACAATTTCAAAGCAATATAATGATAGTGAGTCGTTAGGAATTGAACTTGCCTTACTTGTAGAAAGAAAAAAGGAAACACTTGATGTAAGGGGTGATATTGCCTGTTTCTTACTACAAATGACTAGGGATAATAAACCACTTAATCTTATATTTTTTAGAAATGGTAATCCTATTAACTTTTATAGAAATCAAGCTGGGATTTTCTTTTCAAGCGAGGGAAAGGGAGAGAAATTAAAAAGAAACAAATTATTTATACTTAATCTCTCAAATTATAAATTAACTTCTGTAGATTTTAAAATTTTAAGTTTCACAACCTCAAAAGAACCTTTCTTATTGGGGGAGAATAAAGATAATTTCCCTTCAACTCCCATAAATGAAATAGATAACTGGAATGATGTTATTTATCGAGACAACGAGTTTACATTTACAAAACAAGATGTTGGAGTAATGCTTGATGAAATTACAGAACTATCAGCCAAGAAAGTATCTTTGGAAGAAAAAATAGATATTTCCTCTACTTTCTATGTTGATTGGGGTGATAAAATAATTGAAAGTATAAAAGATGAAATAACCAATATCAAAGAGGAGATAAATAGTAAAATTACAGAAATAGATGCAATTTCTAATATAGTTACTGGTTCACCCTCTATTAGTAGGTTACTCTTATTAGCAGAAATTGATAAAGATGACTTTGATTTAAACTTATTAGACCAAAATGACTAAAGTTGGAGTAAGAACAGATTTAATAAATGCTTTGAATGATATAATCTCAAATGCTTCCCCACCCGAAGAAATAGCTTACTATTTAAGTAAGTTTAAGCCTAATAAACATGAGGTAAAGCAAGTATTAGATATAAATATGTCAAGACTTGGAAGGGAAACAAAAAGGGTTCTAGAAGATTACCTAAATAGAATGTTAACCGATGACGATATTATAACCTGTTATCTCTGTAAAGGTAAAATCCTTCCAACTAAAATCACAAAAGCTAACTTTATTTTTCAAGATGACAACTTTAATAAAACATACGAGAAAAATATTTGTAAAAAATGTTATAACAAATTAAAGGGGGGTAAACTAAACTACAAGTTTTGCCGATACCATGTAGCCTTCTTTGATAGCTCGGTAGAAGTAAAATGTGGTTTATTTGATAAGTGTCATCCCAAAGACACTTGCCCAAACCCCCAATGTTTAGAACTTCATTACCGAAATGTCCATTCCAAATACCATAAGCGAAAATGGAAACCAGCTAAAAAATACATAGGTGGAAATACAGGAGAGATAATAACCTCTGAGCTTCCAGTAGGAATAGAGTTTGAAATAATTGGAAAGGATGATGGAGCAACCCGAAAAAACATATTCAAACTTGACAAGAATATAGGAATTGGAACAGATGCCTCTATTAATGGGTTTATTTATCCAACCGAAATCCAAACTCCACCTGCTTCATTAAGAAAGTTAGAAAGAATGACCCAAGAAGTATGCGATAGTGTAATTGAGGATGGAATGATTATCAACAATAAATGTGGAAATCATATTCATATAGGCACATATAATTTATATGGGAGTATAACTAAAAACCCAGATTTCTATCGATCCCTATTATATGGGTATATTATCTTTGAAAAGTTTTTCCGTTTTTCTGTCCCAATAACCAGACAGCATAATCCTAATGTAAGGTGGTTAGACAACCATAAAAGCTATATGCTAAATAACTGGAATAACTACCCAACAAGCAAGTTTAGTCATTTCTGGTATATGAATAATAACGATACGTCAATAGGGATAATGAGGAAAGACCAAAGAGGTAATGGAACTAAATATATATGGGCTAACTTTCATTCATTATTTCAGAGTATGGGACTTGAAATAAGATTATTAGAGGCTAGCCTCAACCCTAAAACCACCCTGAATTGGATTAGTTTTAATCAGAAGTTTATAGATGGTATAGCCTCACTTACCGAACCATTATATAAAACAGGTAAAATGTTTCTTAGTGCTCCCTCTCAAACAAATGACTATTATCATATTAAAACATTATTCGCTAATAAAGAAGTTCCCACTATACCAGCTCACTTGGGGGCAAAATACAAATTATTTACTGAAATACTAAGAAAGGGGTCTAGAAACGAGAAAGATTATAATAGAGTTATGAAGTTTTTAAATGAACGAATTGCTAACTATGAAACAACCTATATGTCTTCACCTTATTTACCCCAAATTAGTGGTATTGCCCAAGTTGACAGCGAATTTTTTTCTCAATCTTCTCCTATTGTTAACAAGGTTAACGAACGATTAGTAACAATACTTGGTAATCCCTTAGCAAGTGGAGAACAAGCATTATTAGAAACATTCTTAGACACAATAAGAAGTAGAGATAATACATTTTTAGAAAGTATTAGAAATTTTTATAGAGCACATGCCTCCAATTTATGCACCTCTATACAAGAAGGTGATGATGAAAACTTTGTAATAGCAATGGTGTCCATTGAGAGAGCTGAAAATATAACAGAACGAATAGGAATTACTAGTCTAATGCTTATAATGAAAGTTATAGATAAATACCTTGAATATAGTTTTCTTAGGGAAGAAGAAACCGTAAATGGGTTGGCTGGTAGAACGAATGCTTTAGACGCGATGATAAGAGAACAACGACAAGCAGGGACAGTTTCTTCAAGGGTTTCAACTGAAGTAGATATGCCCACTCTTACTCCTGGTAATTTTAGCAGGGAGTGGAGTGAAGAACTTGAAACCTCAAATCCTTTTTAATTATAAAACATTATGGATGTATCAACATTTTATTATAAATCTTTAAACGAACAGCCCGTAGTTGGGAGTTTGGTTAGAGATTTTATAACCATCAACCTAATGAGTCCTATAAGAGGAGCAGGTGGTTTTGGTATTATTACTTTTAGTGAAGGAAAACCCCAAGTTACAGTAGCAACAAACTATAAAACAAAAGAAAAACTTTGGAATTACCTTGTAGATAAAGCAAAGTTCCAAGAGATATTATTTTTTTACTGGGAAGAACATAGCGAAAAGATGAAACCACCAATTATAGGAGGTTATAGTAAAAATTATAACAAAAACTATATCTTTATACCAACCAAGATAATTCCTTTTAATTCAGAAGTTCTTGGCGAGTTTCACAATACATTTCATATTGAAACAAAGTTTTCAAATCCAATAGAGGAAGCTGAAAGTTTTATGTCCAAATCCAATGTAATAATGAATGATTTTATATTTGCTAATGAAAGTATCTCTAAGCAAATGCTGATAGAAGGACAAATTGAGTTCAATGTAATTGAACTGAGACGATCCACCAAGCAAGCCAAAAAGATTCATTTTGCCTCAAGTGCTGATAATATGGCTTTCTTTAAAACTGATTCTTATATCTCTATTATTTCTCATCCTGACGCAAGCCAATATGATGGTGGTTTCTTAGGAAGAATAGTTAGTTTAAATAGAACTACGGAAGAAACTTATATCAACAAAGTAAGGATGTCAAACAACCTTCAGAACAAAAACTCAGGTAAAGTTCCTTTTGATATATCTTTTATAAAGGATTATGAAAAACCAGCTGACAAAAAACTCTTTAATCCTGATAAAATAACTCCTGTTAAACTTTTTGCTCAAAAGAATAATGAGGAAATACTAAAAGAAGAAAAAACAAGTGAAATGGGATTTCACGATGATGATATAATCTATAATAGAGAAAGACACTCTAGATTTCCAAGAAAAGTAGAACCAGTTGATGATATTCAAAGCCACGAACAAATCTTTACAATCCTATAATAATTAAAATAATAAAATGACTAAAGAAAAAGCAATCGCAAGATTAAAAGAAGACCCGCTTGACCGAGAGCGGTGGATTGAGGCAGGAAAGGCGATGGGGTGGAAGGAAAGTGCTTCAGAAAACATTGATAGTAATTGGTATCATATTGAGGAATGGAAAGCTCGTTGGCATGGCTTTGTGCATACACTCACTGAGGGCGGAACAGCAGAAGAGTTTTTTAAAGAATTAGAATAAAATGATAATATTATATATACTATCAATCATAGGAATAGTATCAGGACTCTACCTAGACAGCTTTAACATCTTCCTAATATCCTTAACCAGCTTATTGATTATAATTTGGTTAGATCCTGATCACCCTGATTAGTTTAACTCACCTTTATAACTCTTTGTCTATGTGGGAAGTCAACCATTATATCCCTAAGAGAGTTAGGGGAAAACAATAAAATATGTAGAATAGATTTATAAAAAGTTGACAGGTAGAGAGTGCTAACCTATCGTTCATCTGAAGTATCCTCCCTCAAGAGATAAAAAACTCTTTTGGGACACTCTGGTCGTAGGTTCAGTGGTTGTGCCGATTGCCTACACGTCTTTTGTTTAGGGACAACGCCCTGCTAACTTTCCAGCAACCTATATTTATAGATTGGCGGTCAACTCATCAACAGATTATCTTTTTATAAAGAGCCACTCATTTTCACACATAAACCATTATAACATATTAAAATGTATTTGTCAAGTCCCAATTCAGAAGACAAGGATTCATCCTTTTATATAAGCAAGGTTGTTAAAAAAATGGAAAAACTTGCTAAAGAGATAAAAGAACTCTTGGAAAATCTTGAAGAAACAGTAGGGGAAATAAAGAGGTATGAAACTATTTGTCAGGTTAAAAATTGTTATCGTTTTGCAGTTAGAAAACTTGATAATGGTCTTTATATTTGTGAAAAACACTATAAAGAGATAAAGGAAAAGAAAGGGCGTTATAAAAATGAAACAAATTAAGCGTATGGAAACCAAATCAAAAAAACAAATTGCAGATGAAGAAACACATTCTGGTGAATATCTCTTGATTTTTGTTGCAGGGGGCTGGGTTAATCAAGATCCAAAGTATGACGATTGGCTCGCTGGCAGGATGGAAATCCGCACATACGATGAGAGATATGCCATAGACGAAAAAAGATTTTGTATTCCCAAAAGCGACGAATGGTTTGAGTTTATGAAGAAGTATAATGGTGTGTGGGTAGATAAATCCACGCTTGAGCAAGTTAAGAAAACTCTCAAAGAGAGATTTTATCGAGTGGATGAGAACCATAACCCGATACTATAAAATTAAAATGAAAAAAATGAATAGGATTTACAAAGCAATGTTAATGACAATATGGGGATATTTTAGTATTATTATAGTGTCTTTATCCACACAGGCTGTAGCCCCTATATGGTTTGCTCTTTCTTGTGTCTCCCTGTTTGTGTGGTTAGCAATACTTATAACTAAAGTAATGGAGTAGTTTTCTTGACAAACGAATAAAAATATGTTATAGTGGTTGTATGCCAGAAATAAAGCAACCAGACCGAATCGTATCAAGTCAAGAAATGTTTGAGGAACTACAAAATGTAGAACCTCAGAAGAAGTTTGAAACAGGCTATTACCACTTTGACGCAATGACAAAAGGGTTTAAGGAAGGGGATCTTACTATTCTATCAGGACTGACAGGGTCAGGAAAGACAGAACTAGCAATAAGCATTGCCAAAAGATACATTGAACAGGATATTGTTCCTCTCTTTTTCTCTTATGAGATTTCTACCGTTGAGTTGTTTGAAAGATTTGGTATTCCAGTTCCTGTATTTTATCTTCCCAGAGTGATTAAGGGATATGGTGAACCAACAAAGTGGATTGAGAAAAAGATAGAAGAAGCTAAGAAATTAGCTGATATAAAGGTCGTATTTATAGACCATTTACACTATTTGGTAGATTATATGACCACAAGAACCAAGAATACATCTGAAATGTTAGGGTATATGTGCCGAGAGTTTAAGAACATAGCAAGAAAGCAAAGGGTGGTAATAATACTCTTGGCTCATGTTAGGAAATATAATACAAGTCGCCCAGTAATGCAAGATATTAAAGATTCCTCAGGTATAATTCAAGAAGCAGATACAGTAATACTAATAGATAGAAAGGGTAAGAAACGAAGTAGAAAGTCAGCCCAAAACTCTGATGAAGATGAAGAAATCTCGGTGAGCAATAGGGCAATTTTATACATTGATAAGGTAAGAAGACGAGGTGGTAAGGTTGGTAAAATTGATTTAATATTTGAGGATGATTTGTATAAAGAACTTTAGTAGTTATCCCCAATGTAAAAGGTCTTGACTTTTAGTAAATAATTTGCTAAAATGTAATCAACATGGAAAATAAGAAGTTTGCAAGAGTAGAGGACTTTAGTTCTCCTCGCTATCTCCGATATTTAGGGTTTGATAGGGTTGAAGCAAAAAGTATTGGAGCAAAATATGAAGATAAGTATGGTAAAACCAATAGGCTTACCTTTAAGGACTTGGAAACAGGTGAAGAACAGATACTTGAAAATACCTCGTTTCTATTCCTGAATGATTTTAAGAGTGCCAGATTAAGAAGTGGAGATTCATTTATCCTTGTCTCTATTAAGTTTGATAACCCAGAAATACCAGAAAGAAGTTTCCGTAGATGGATATTCCAAAAGGTTAGTTCAACTCCAAAACCTGAGATTAGCCCTCAAAAAGCAGAAGCTACAACTGATGAAATTGCAGAAGATATAAAGGAAAGGGTTGAGGATAAAGAAGAAAAGGTTGGTAGTGAGGATTTATCATTCTTAGACGATGAAAAAGACGAGTAATTGGACACCTAAAAGCCAATCAGGAGCTAAGGAAGGTCTTGATAAAAAGATGAATTACTGGAAGAATAAGGATTTTCAGATTGAGTTTGGTATAACAGTTGGACAAGCCTTTAATCTTGCTTATTCTGAGAGCCCAAAGGGAGTAGCTGGAGATGGTGAGACAATATATCCAGTAGAAATAGATAATGTTTATAAGATATTTAAGTCTTTACTTAGGGCTAAATTAGAGGATAGATTCATAAATACATTTAAGGAATACTATGATAGGAAACAGGAAATAGGTGATACCGAAGAGAAGGTTGAAAAAACACCAACACTTCCTATCATTAACCTAGATGGATGATAGCAACTTAAAAAAGAAATAAAGAGTTCGTGTAATAAGTGCGTTCTTAGGGTCGAGATATAAATTATGGTTTGTGGAAGAAGCTAATGGCATTTTTCCCTGAAATCATAATAGATAGTATGAGGTGGCTACCAAGAGCCATATACCCTACTATCAGGCTATAATAGGCTACTTCCTTTTTTAATTTTAACTCAGCCTATGCTGAAAAGTGGCAATCCTAAGATTAACCAACCAAGACTCGTAACGTGTTAAAACACTTATTAAAGGTCATGTAATAAAGCAATTAAAAGTAAAACCAATGATACTTAGAAACTTAGCTGATGCCATTAAACGAAGGGTGTCTTCCAAGATTAGAACAATGATTCAGTCTGGTTATTTGAACTCAGAACTTCAACGAACCAGAGATGGTATTCATACTATTTTAAACTTTTTGGAGGAAAAGTATGAGAAAGAGTTTGTTGACTGGCTTAACAAGAAAGTCAAAGAAGCCGAAAAAGAGGAAAAAAATTAGGAACTTATAGTATTCCTATTTACTTTTAGAGGCTTGGCTTGAGACGTTCTTGGTCTCTCAGAAAAGCCGAAAACTCTTAGCCCCTTGACAAGTTTTGTTTAATATGTTATAATGTTAAGTGGAGAAAAGTATGGTCGGGCAGGGAAATATATTATAAAGCCTGTCGCCCCACCATTACCCTCCTGTCGGCAAGTTAGAAAACACTGCTTCTGTCGTTTAACATTGTTTCTAGAACATAACGCTTAAGTGGTTCTCTGTAGAGGGTGTTTTAGGAGCTATTAGCTATCCTACCTCTACAGAGTTATCCACAGAACATTAACAATTTAATAGAAGGCTTTAAAAGAGTGTTAGAAAACTCTCAATTAGGGTTCTCGCCTCCTCAGGGGGGTCTAGCCTACCCTTTTTATCACTCCGTTGTGGGTGAATAGGGTGTTCTAATACTCTTATAAGGTCTTCTGTTTGTAATATAGTTGTCTATCCCACCCTCAATGGGGTTGAGTATGACTTGGGAGTAGCAAAGTCTTATAGTATAATTAGGATCAGTTCCGATGATATTATCATATAAACAAAGTCTCTCCCTCTCCTATTTGATCCTTAAGACTAAAAGCTAGATAGGTCTTTATTGGGGTTACGGAAATGACTTGACTAGTTTGCCATTACGGTGAAAAAAAATCTAGTCCAAAGTCCCCTCATCATTCAATATTAGAAAAACTTTCGAATTATTGAAATTGAGGGTAGGGTAGATAACTAAGTAGAAACCCACATAATACCCCCTAACTTGACTTCTAAGAGATTTTTATGTATAACTTGATATGTTATACCACATAAGTTTAAAAAAGCAACTGGGGGTGATTTGGAATAGCTTTATAAGGTTTCTTACCTTAATTAAGTAAGTGGGTTCAAATCCCACCACCTCCACACGTAGTTGGTTAAGGTGGTGATAGAAAAACATAAGGAGTGCTCCTAATAGCATTTCCTGTCGGGTATATTAGGACTTGACACCTTTCTATTACCTCCCTAGCTAATTACCATTCCAAGCGGAAGGGTCTTTGATTAGTTAGAAGTATTTAGTGTCTATTTTGGACTTGCCATGCCAAATTAGTGAAGCACCCAATACTTTTAGAATACCAACGTGATGGTCAAATTGACCTGACCCCCTCGGTGTTCTATAGGAGAAGGAGTAATTCCAAATTAGTCCCCTCCTACAGACTACTGAGTGAAATAGAAATGCCCGACTAGCTAATAAGAGAATTGTGAGAAGTGAAAGAAAATCGCTGGTAGTCTTGTTATGAACAATAATAAAAAAAGTGGCTTTACAACACTTATGGGTATAATTCTAGTAGCAGGACTTTTATTCACTACCTTGAGTGCGAGCACAGTTGTAGGAATAAAAAGTGGGAAACAGCCCACCGAAGTAAAGCCAATTAAGGATATTCCAGTAGATCCTTACAATAAAGAATTAAAAAACTGGATTGAAGGACTAGTTATATATGAATCTAATAATAGACATGAAATGAAAATTTTGGATGTAAACGGAGAATACTCTTATAGTTGTCTTCAGTTCCAAATACCGACATTCTTACACTTTGCTAAACATCCTGACTTTGGAGTTTTTGCTACCTCCACACCAGATAGCGAAGTATTATCAGAAATATATAATTGTAATATTCAGAAAGAAATAGCCTTTCGTATGATTAAAGATAATTATAATAGTTGGAAAAATTGGTTTACATCTGTAATAACAAGAGATTATGGATTACCACCAATTTCAAGGTCGTAAATATTAACACTATATAAAAACATGGTAGATTTAGACGAAAAAGAATTAGACGAACCTTTAGAAGAAGAGAAAAGCGAGGGTGTTGAGGAAGACGACTTAGACGAAGATGACGAAGACGAAGCGGAGGAAGAGGAGGAAGAGGAAGGAGAGGAATAAATAAGCAATTATCTGTTAGGCTATCACTTACAACCAGCCTGACAGATGTGAGTGTAGCTTAAGTGGTAAAGCACCAGTTTGTGAAGCTGGAGGACATAAGTTCAAATCTTATCACTCACCAAAAAGAGTATGACCAAAGAAGAAAAAATAACAGTAGCAACCTTAAAAGAAGTAAGGAAACATATTGGTAAAATGGGTCTTTATGACTTTAGTGAAGAACAACCATACTCCCTTGCCCTATGGGACACTATACAATTTTTAGACAAGGAAATAGAAAAAATAGAAAAGTTATTAGAATAAAATGATAAA
>Ga0207997_1001958_pt1 | contig 10528 bp, 36 predicted proteins | sample AntAceMetag02UKN_FD_184777 | JGI IMG/M metagenome (GOLD analysis project Ga0207997, IMG submission 184777) | Saline lake microbial communities from Ace Lake, Antarctica - Antarctic Ace Lake Metagenome 02UKN (SPAdes) (version 2) | ecosystem: Environmental > Aquatic > Non-marine Saline and...
TAATCGATGTACTAGAGTTATATAATTACACATGGCACCAAGAGAAAACAGGAGGCTGCTAAATATGCAGCCTTCTTTTTTAGATTCTTATTTCTGGTTTCGCGGGATCGGATGCAAACACAATAAGGCCCTGGAATTGGCCCGTAAGGAGGTTGTTTAAAAATGATATCTAAACAATATATAAAAGACCTGGAGTTTAAAGATATATATGAGTTTTTTAATTACGTGGTCGAGTCAAAGATCAATGGTAACTATAGCCAGACAAAAAAGTTTATATCAAAGATGAGCTGGGAGCAAAGACGCGCTTTTAAAACACATATGGAAAATAACTTTACAGATGCAAAGACAAGACAAGAGCTTTTTAATATGCTGTTGGAGGCTTAAAGATGAGCATAGGTAGGTCTATAAATAATGGGAATGACATTGAACCTGATTGGGATGAAGTCACAGAGAAAAAAAGAGAAAATGAAAACCTGATAATTGATAAAATCCTAGAAGTAGCGAACCTATATAATGAAGTAACTACAAGTGATTTACAGGGAATAGCAGCGGTAACAGCAAAGGAAATAATAAAACTAATTAAGGAGGCTTAAAAGATGGATATAAATAAAGTATTTAATTTATATAAAAAAAGATATGATCTTTTAAGACAAAGGACCAGTAAAAAATTATTTATCCAGGATATTTTAGAACATCGTATATGTAATTCTTTTTATGAGCTAGGATTTATTATTAAATATTTTAAATCCTTCAGACCATTTAAGAATAATTTGTTTTTGCAGCCCGGACCGGATCGGGACCAGGTCAATAAATATTTTAATGGTTTAACAGTTGAAAAACAAAAAGAAAATATAGAATGTTTATATAATAAATTACATAAATATTCTTTGGAGGTTGTTTAAATGTCTGCTATTTGTGATTGTAAAAAGGATCATGGTGTTTATAAAGAACATGGTTTAATTCTTTGTGATAAATGTGGTGAAATTGTAGAGGAGGACAAATAAATGAAAACTGCTTTAGATAATTTGGATAAAAAAAAGAAATATGTTTTATCTTGTGGGCATAATAACTTTGGCCTATTGAATCTTTGGCCCTTTAAAACTTTTGTTTGTTTTGATTGTGGTTTTAAAACAGAATTTATTGAGGAGGTTGTTTAAATGTCATCTTTTATTGTATCAGATAAATGCATAAAAAATATTATATATAATTTATTCTGGGATCATGAATTTAAAAGAACGGATTTTATTTTGACGCGTAACGGTTACAAGAATGTAGAAGATTTTGACCGTTTAGCTATAGAGTTGTGTACGCTAAACAAAGAAGCGGTTAAGCAGAGATATGACGAACCAGAGGAAAACGATCATATAGCGATCCGGGAGCGCTTTAACTGGGATGGCGGTAAGCTGGATAAATACCAGGCCTTAAAATCAATGCAGTGTTTAAGATATCAATGCAGCGAAGGCAATGTACCAGAGACAAAATTATATAAGATGCTGGAGGACCTAATATTAACCTGGATGCATTATATTTTTAACCAGATACCAGAGTATAAAAATGCGGAGTGGGCTTAAATGACATGGTTAAGGCCTTGCGACAAGCATCGTAAAGAAGGATTTACAAGAGTATTAAAAGGCAATTTTTGTTATGATTGTGACGAAAGAAACGACATAATAGAAGAGGAGTAAAAATGACTGATATAAAAGAAGTGTTTAAATTTAAATCACAACAACCATTCTATGATAAAGAAAAATATGGGCTTAAAAACAATACTGTTAGACATATCGATCTTAATGACAAACGATATATTGATCTGATACACTGGAGCCGGATAGGCTGGAGGAATGGCGGCATAAAGATAAAGATTGTATGCGCAGAGGAGCCGAAAGACTTTTTTACGCGTGATATACGAGATATTAGTATCTATAACAACCTAATGATCATTACTTGGAATAGAGAGGAGATATAAATATGAGTGGAGAAAATGAGGGAAACCCGTTAAAAATGAATAAAGAAGAATATGATAAATATATAACTAAATTATTGGAAAATCTTATCTCTATTTTTGCAATAATAAGTGCAGTTATTATTATAATTGCGTGTGTGGTGTCAAGATGAAATATGTTATGAGTAGAAACGAAAAAATGATGCTGGTGTTTGCGAATGTTTTTTGCGGGGTAATGATTTTGTTTCGCATATTTTTATTTCCAGTTGTAAGACCATATATTACATATGAAATTGCAGGAATTTTAGAAATACTATTTTTGCTTTTGCTTATATTTGCTGCTCTTACAAATGGGTTTATTATGTTTTTGTATTTGACTGTTGATATACATAAGGAGGCTTAAATATGAACAAAGCTATTTATCATATTTGTTGGGCTAGTTGGATATTTGGAATTGTTTTATTTATTATTAGTTTTATAATTTCTGTTAATCCGAATGATAGGTATTTTATTTATTTGGCTGTTTTCTTTTTGGTTATTCATTTAGTTGGTTTTGTTGGTGTTATGAAACATCAAAATGATACTACGGTTAAGGAGGCAAAACAATGAGTGGTAAAACTGAGTTAGATCAAAGATATAGATACATAAAAAGAAATGGTACAACTAAAGATCTGGATAAAGCATACAAAATAATACTTGATGCGAGTAACAACCTGTATCAGATCCAGAAAAAGATAAAAGGAGCATAAGATAAAGATGGGGATGGAAAAAAGAAAAGAAGAGGTTAGAAAAAAAGAAGATGGTGAATTTTTAACTTGGTTTTGTTGTGAATATCCAGAGCAATATAAAAATTTAAGGAAGGAATGGTCAAAACTAGGTAAACCAATTAGGAGATAAATAAAGATGACATTTAAACCAACAATAGAAAAAAAGTTAGAATTACTAGCACAGATCATAAGACATGAAATAACAAATCCAATAAAACAAAAAAAAGCATTAGATATAGTAAGAGAAATATTAAAAGAACTAGATTATAAAAAGGAGGACTAGAAATGATGTTAAAAACTAAATATAGATTGCGTTTATTCTTTAGTGCCTGGTTATTTTGTTTTCCATTTGTAACTATTGGTGTCGTTTGGTCTACGATTAATAATGGCTTTAGTGTTATTGGTGCAATGTCTGCATATATAATTATTGTTTGTGGGTTTGGAAGCCTTATTGGTTTTCTTGTTGCATTTAGTGATTCAGGAAGCAATGAAAGTGAAAGGACATTTAATAAAAGCTTTATTGAATGGTGTAAAAGCACCATGTAGTTTAGGAGTTGAAAAAGAATGAAAATATATATGAAATGGATACCGACACAAAAAAAAGGTATGGATATAATAAAAAGATTAGACAGGACAAAACCAAGAGCTGGTGCAACATTAATGGATGGTTTTGTAGGTGGATACAAAACAGGATATATTGTTGCTAGTCGTATAAAAATTAGAGGCTGGAAAGAAAAACAATTATCAAAAAATGGTAGTTGGTGGAAATAAATGAAAATAGTTTGGTGGATATTGCTTTCTTTACTCCCTGCGTTGTTGGGATGCTTGGACTATATGCATTATAAGGAAGCAACTCCAAAAGGTATGTTAATGTTTATGGTTGCTTACATGATCTTATTCTTTTTGTGGTTGTTTAAGGGTTATTATTTTAAAGAAGAATGTATAGAAATAAAAAAGGAGTTGAAATAATATGACTGAAGAAATAATGTCGCCAGAACATAAAAAGTGGGAAAAGTTTTGTCGATTATTAGAAGGAAAGGAAGGCTGCAATTTTCAACAAAAAGACCCAGATGATACCAGTACAACTACATGGATATGTAAAGGCGGAGAAGATAAAAGTTTTACAAAAGCAATCTTGAAAAAATATTTTCCAGAAATAAATATAGAAAGAACAATGCAATATTTTGAAAACCATGGAGGATATTGTGATTGCGAAATCTTATTTAATGTGGATGAGTGATAAACATGAAAGAAGAAATAGAAAATAAAGAAAAAGATATAGAGGCATATGTAACACCAGAACAAATAGAACAAATGGAGAAGATAACAGACGAAATAAAAAGGCTCAAAGGCCAGAAGATGGTGAAGAAACAAATAGATGAGCTGAACAAACAACTAGATGAACTAAAAAAGGGGCATAAAAACAAACAACCTACGAACAAAGTAGTAAAACTGTGGGTTAGCGGTATGAAAAAGATACTCAAATGGTGGACCATGAGTGATCTCACGCCAGAACAGCGGAGAGAGAAGCGTGAGAAGTTTGAGAACGCATCAATGGATCTATTCGGCTCGTCAAATGATGATAATGATGAACCGCCTAATATTTTTGGTGGTGAAAATAGTAACAACCAGCGTATTCCATCAATTTTTGGTGGATCTAATGACAATGATGACGAAAGACCTGATCTTTTTGGAGATATAGCACCCATGAAACGTAAAAATGCTCGAAAATCTGTTCCTAACACGAAAAGGGGGGGTAAAACGTCTAAGAAGCATACTGCGAAGCAAAAGTATGTTATCAGGGGTGGTATTGCATACCCAGTTATAGGAGAAGAACAGCAGACTACTAAGCCTCGTAAAAAGAAACGAAAGAAGGCTATAACAACCAAAAAACAGGAAAAAGATGAGTCTGATGATGATAGACCTATGTTTTTTGATATCCACGGGTGATATTGAATGAAAGAAAAGATTAAACTTGACAAAGATCGTGAAATAAGTTTCAGTTCAAAGGTTAGTCGTGGAGAGAACAACGAATTGTATTATACTTTGAAATGCGATACGAAAGGTGCTTGTCTTTCTGAACTTGGTTTACTGTTATCGTCTTTACATGTCATTGAAAACAGGATAATAAATCATATTGAAGATATTGAACCAGTAATAGAAAGTACGGAGTGATTAATAATGAAGGAACTAAATATTAAAAAAGAAATAGACAAAATGTTGATACCGATCTATTATGTAATTAGCGGAATAGCTGTTTTTACATTAATAGGATATACAGGATTATTTATCGCAGGTGTAGATGTTGGTATTCAACTAGCAAGTGTCTTTTGTATGAACGGATTATTGTTTTGCGGATGGATGATTAGTAAATATTGGAACAAATTACCAAATAAAGAACACATTGCTGATAGATATCTATGGCTTGGAGCTAGTGCTATAGCGTTATATGCTTGTCTACAGATACTTGATTCCGGGTTGTGGTTGTTTATCCCAGCAGCATTGTTTTTGTTGTTCTTCTCAGCCTATCTAAAAGATATGATCAAAACAATAGTAGATTGGAAACATAATACAAAACTTGTATGGAAGTGAAGAAGAATGCATATAATTAAGAAAATGTATGATGATCCAATAAAAACTATTTCCCTTACGTTTGGGCTAACTTGTTTAGTTATTGTATCATTATATTTATTAGCTTTGTTAGGAGTGTGATATAGAATGAATGAAATAATAAATTTAAGACTTTCCAGAGGTGGAAACAAGGGATTGTTACGTGTATCTGTTAAGACAGGTGATAATTCATATGATTGTTTAGCAGTAGCAGTAGTTAATGAAGAATGCTATAAGAAATTAGTAAGGCTACAAGGAGATTATAAATCAAACAAGGAGTGATAAAATATGCCTAGTCAAATAATATATTTGCCTGATGAGATATATATAAAACTCAGGAATGAAGCTGGTGAAAACAAAAAGATAAGTGAGACTGTGCAGAAAGCATTAAAACTATACTGGAAACAAAAGGATAAGTGATGGAATGCCTAGACCAGGTTTAAAAGTTTATTCCCTTAGATTACCTGTAAAATATGTTGCCTTCCTAGATGATATGGCAGATGGTGTTTTTATTTATAATAGAACCCACGCTCTAAAAATGATATTGGCAAGTCTATCACATCAGTGGGATGATTGTAAAACAGATAAACAAAGGGTAGAGTTTAGAAAAATGTTTCATATTTCTTTTCTTGAAAGCGAAATACATGACTTGCGAAATATAAAAGAAGAAATTAAAGGTGATAAACAATGAAAAAATGGAATGTGCATTTAGGAAATCCCTATACTTGGATAGATGGTTGGGGTTGTGATGCTTGTGAAGAACATGTTAAGTTTGCAAAGAAACATAACATGTTGTTACTTGTAGATGAAAAAGGAGATATTCAGGGCGTTACATTTAATCATGTTATGGGACGTAACATCAAAGATATAGATTTAGGTGATAAACAATGATACTAGATAAATATATGCCATTGGTTGTAAGAATAGCACTGACGGCAACAATAATTGCTATTATCGCATTTACTTTTTATCCAGTATTACCCATTCCCACAGGAAGCGTTACAGGTGAACTTGTATCTTTTAAAATCAAGCCGATAGACTATGACCTAATGATACATCCATATACAAAGGTTGTATTGAATAACTATACTGCAACAGGTGATATAAGCGAATATGATAATACTTTTTGGTTCGATGGAGAATATCCTGATGTAGAAGATCTGACCATTGGGAACACTTATGAGTTTGTATATAAGAAGGGTAGCAGACCTAGTGATACAACAAGCGGGGATGATATAACACAGTTTTATTTGTTATGGATCAATGAGGTGGAAACATGAAAAAAATAATAATATTAATTGGAATGTTTGTTGTTGTGCTACTTTTAACTGGTTGCGTTGGAAACGATACTTGTCAATATGAAGAAAAATATACACATGTTGTTTATGGCAGGTTAAAAGAGGTTTGGACTGATACCACTATGGCTTCTCTTGCTTTTTATAATAGAAGCGGGATTACTTTTTATCCAAGTCCAAATGAAGGATATGATTGGTATGTGTTTGAACTGCTAGAAATCGGGGCAAACTATACTTTTGTATTTCATTTAGAGGATAATGTTCCTAGACCTGGTATAGATATATATTATATTAACGATGCTCCTGTTATAGATCAGATTAATAGGGATATTTATACTGATTATTGGATTAATGATAGAGGATGTATTGAATGGTGATAAATATGGAACTGATAAAGATCAACTTCATAAAACATCCAACAGGACAACTAGCGCGACATGAAATATATAGAAAAAAAGATGGGAGACTAACAGGTGTTGTGATCCCTTTACCAGTTGACTCCGAACATTGGGAGAATAATTATAATTATGAATAAAAGAAAAATAATTCCAACTCCTATAAAACAAAGATAGTCAAGTAGTCTTTTTCTATTCTGATAAATACTTAATTTAAACTGCTCCCAGCTTGTCAGCTTTGGCTTATTCTTTTTCCTGGACATAACAACCTCATACACATTTATCTGCTGTATCAGACGTCATATTCTGTGCTTTATTATAATGGTCATCTATATCCGCAAGGCAGTCGTTCCAGCCTTGGCGGTAGTCGTCTGATGTGTTTTGCATATTGTCTATCGTGTTACCCGCGTGATCCATTGCACTGTTGTGCATAAGATCAAATGTTGTGACAACAAGCAACATACCAACTACAGCAACCATTATTATAATACAAATGGTCACAGTGGTAGACAAAGTTATTCCTTTTTCTGGTTCTTTTTCTTCAGTCATTTATTTTATTCCTCCTTTTTTCTATTTTTAATCTGATGATAGAGTTTTCTCAACTCTGAATAAAAGTTTTCCATGATACCTACGAAGAAAACAAATAGTACAAACAAGAGACATGCGTTACCTATTCCTATTACTTGAAAGACATATCCCTCGATCTCAATTCCTTCTAGTTTAAAGAACTGGTATAGTAAATATGTGACAAACATCTGCGTAACAGCTATTGGTAGTATTGCGAATGCTGCAACAAGAATGCATAACCTGCTGATGATTATTGATAATATTCTTTCATATATCTGTTTCATCTTTTACCTCCTAAACACAAGGGTTAAATAAATATCCGAAAATGAAACCAACAATAAAAGTTCCACTTGCGACAATCCATATTTTTATTTCTGTTTTTGCTTCTTTCTTCATTCTTTTTCACCCTGTCCTCTAACTCATCTTTAGTTAAGTATTATAGCTAATATAATAGCTAATAATTGTATTTGTATCATAGTAAGTTGAAATCTATAATCTATTTTTTCTTTCATATCTTTCAAGACCTCCTAAACTGTAGTATCATTTAAACCAACTTTCATCAAACACTTGATCCTTTGGTAACTTTATTTTTATATCATATAGACATTCGTTTATATCTGGATCAAACATTCTCAAAGTCATATCATAATTATTATTCAATTTCGGTTGATACTTAGAAATATATAATTGTTCAAGCTCAACACGTTTCTGTTTATCATCTTCAACTGGTAAATAATAAACAGAATTAAAAAAATCATCACCATATTCTTTATCCCCAACTTTTATATTATATCTTAAATTACATTTATGGTTACTGAGTCTTACTCTTAAATTTTTAGTCTGACCGATATAAACAATCTCATTATAATTCATAAGAAAATAAACGCAACTAATTTTTTTCCGAATTATTGTATTCAAATCAATGAATTTCATTTTTGACCAATCATCATATCCATCCGCCGACATATTGATTCATCTCCATTTTATCTTGCATTGTAAAAGGAAAATTCAAATAATGCTTTAAACTAATCTCACCACTATGGCCCTGACTCATAAGAATTTGCAAGGCTTTATCAGGATAATAGAACATCAACCAAGATTCCCAGGTTTTTCGGCTACTTTTTGGGCAAAGACCAACAGATTCAATTCCTGCTGAATCAGCCCAACGCCTGAGATTCTCCCGCCAAGTCTGATTAGTGGGTATCTCTTGAGGCATCATTAGATAATTAGTAATAGCCATTTTACCAAGAGCATTTAAACGAACCCATCTCTCTTTTAATCTAATCTTTTCTTTGTTAATACCTGCACCAAGACTAATCTTAATAAAATCCCCATCAAACCAATTATGATTATTTTTTAAACGCTTAAGCTCTATAAAACGCATGCCTGAAAACAAAAGAGCTTGTAACATAACCTTATGATGCATCTTCAAAATCTCAGATTCAATCAATTTGTATTCATTGGGTCTTAAAATTCTGACTTTATTTTTTAAAATCGGACTTGGTTTTACCTTAATTTTTGCCATTTAAATATCCACCAATTATAAACTAACTTAAGGGTAAGCATTTTTTAGTATATAAACCCATTGTATTCTGATCTGTTTTTTTCATATTATTATCCTTAATTCTTGTGCAGTAGACTTTAGGATATTAAACTCAATAATTCTTTACAAAGCAACTCAGGAACAACACCACGCAACTCACTAGACTTTTCTCCTTGAGTACCTGTCTTACTACCACGAGGTGCAGGTTCATGACAACTATCACCATTCTTACAACATTTAGAAATCCAACCATCAACATTACTCCAAATATCAGTCGGCTTCATCCTATCCATACCATATTGACAATAAGTAACTGTATATCTTTGTAAAGGTTTCATGAACCAAACAGATCGAAGTCCTGCTCTAGGATTCTCAATGAACCAATACTTAGGTCTAAGATCCTGGATCAACTCAATAACCTTATAGACAAGAGCAAGACCAATATAACACTTAGAATTAGTCGGATAACCCATAAAATAATTATGACCTGCCATACTAAAGGTCTGACACGGTGGACTAGCCCAAATCACATCAGGCTTACGCCATTCCTTTGGTAACATACCTTTATTGAAATAAAGCATATCACAACACATATCAGGATGGAATTTAGGATTAAAGTCAACAGTAAAGACATCATGACCTAAACTCTCAGCAACCTTAGAGAAACTCTTAGTTCCACAATATAACTCTAAAACCTTCATTTTACACTACTATCTCCAAATATCAAAATAGTTAAACAATGATATATCTAAGTCTTGCATAAAACTTTTAATTTTCTTTCTCATTTTATCCTGTCCTTAACACCATTTTATGAACTTCTGCTTTAATTGTAAAAATCTTAGTTGTTCCACAATCTTGTTCTATTAACCAATCATAAAAACTTCTAACTCCATTAAATTCTTTAATTTCACTTTCTATCATTTTCATTTCTCCTTAACTTAACACCATTTTAATTTATTTTAATACAATATTTACTACATTCTGGATTTATACAAACCCATCCGTATTTTTTACCACCTAAATCATCAGCCATACCCACTTCTTTTCCACACAACTTACATTTATTTGCTTTTTGATTCCATTGAACCATATTTATTTCTCCATAGCTCTTTAATTTCTTCGTTATACTTTTTATAAAATTCTTCCATTAGGTTGTCTATAACTTTTTCTTCTTGTTTTCCATAAGTACCAGATGATAATTCAACTGTTACAAATAAATCTCTATGTTCATCATGCCCAGAAGCATAATAAAGTCGTCTAGACGGTTTTATTTTATCCATTCTTCATTTCTCCTTAACTTAACACCATTTACTTCTTAGATTTTTTATATTCTTCAAGAACCAATGGATGATTACTTTCAACCCATTCTCTAAATGCTAATGCTTCATCTACAAACCATTTATTTATCA
>Ga0207997_1001961_pt1 | contig 10524 bp, 25 predicted proteins | sample AntAceMetag02UKN_FD_184777 | JGI IMG/M metagenome (GOLD analysis project Ga0207997, IMG submission 184777) | Saline lake microbial communities from Ace Lake, Antarctica - Antarctic Ace Lake Metagenome 02UKN (SPAdes) (version 2) | ecosystem: Environmental > Aquatic > Non-marine Saline and...
ATTAAAATCTTTTCTGATTAACTCAGCCATTTCAGAATTGGTGAAAAATCCTCTACTTTTATCAAGATTTTGATTGCGTTTGGCACTAAACATCAGATTAATTGCTGAAGTCACACCGTGAGGTTTGGATAGAATCTTACCATCAGATACAATTGTTGTGCCCACATCTTTAAAGGTTCTTCTTTTACCACTATCAATGACATCAAAAACATCAGTAGGGTCAAGTCCTCTAATAACTAAGGAGATGATGGCACGATTTGCTTTCACTACAGCACCACAACGAGTTTGACCATCAAGTAGATTTTCGCTATCATCGAAAATTATTGGTGCGCCTAATTTCCATCTTCCAGCCAAAATGTCTTTAACATATCCTTTTAATGCTCTTTTACTAATATCCCTATTTTTCCTACCACCATTTGAAATGTTTCGCAACAAATAACTATTAGCAAGTTTAGGGGTAATAATTTCAACATTTACGGTCACAGTTTTATTGATTTCCTTTAGTTCATCAATAAGGTCATTTAAATTTCCATCATTTTTCATAATTTCATTTTTTAATTTACAATTTCAATATTAGTTATTATTTTTTAATATAACAAATCTTTTTAACTAAAGACTATGAAGTTCCTGAATTGCCTTCCCCTTCTCTTTCTTGGCTCTTGCCTTGACATTGGTAAGGAGTAAGGCATACATGATGTGATGCTCACCATCGGTATTGGGAAGTGTTTCGTAACCATTGAGGAAACAGATTGCATCGAATTTCAGTGACATCAGGTCATGGAAATCAATGGCATCGAAGATTTCACCGATGTCTGGCTTCAAGAAGAACCTCGAACTGCTCTTGCAGAGATACGTGACGGTCTTATATTCTTCGAAACCACTTATTGCTCTCGGTGTGATTTTCTCGGCATCGAAAGTCAGAGAGATGGTTCGTGGTCTGGCTTTGATTTTCTTCATGGACGCAGCATTCAATGGATAGTATTTCGTTACCGTTCCACCTGCTTGTTTCTCACGTTTGACGATCTTAATGCTTTTCAGGTAGTCACGGATGTCATCATCACTGATCTTCTCATATCCGTAATATAGACGACACAAAATAGTAATCCTATCCTCTTCCTCGGCTTCTTCTTCGTCTGCTTTCCGAACCACCTTATTGAGTTCAGCAATAAAGGTTCTGTACTCACTTGCCTTGGCATTGAGTCTCGCCATCTTTCCGATGTCATTAGGACTTCCATTATTACTGATTGTCTCAATGGTTTCAGTGATAGTGTCGAGTCTGCGTTCGTAATCTTCAAGTAATTTTTCCATAATTTTTCTAATTTTTAACTGTTGGTTTGTGGGTTTCCAATGCTTTATCAATTAATTCATCAGCCGTACTTGTTGCTGGAACTTCTTGGCTTTCCGTAACATGATTCCAAACCACATCAATAAGATGTCTGAAAAACTTACGTTGATTATCATTAATATTCTTCATAGTAGTAATCACCTAATGAATTGTACCTTATCTCATTCTTTGGTTTAACACCATGAGACTGGAGGAAACCACCCTTAATACGTGAGGTGTCATCCCTGCCGTTATGGGTCATGGCTGACATCACACCCATCATACCTGACAACGTACTGTCTTCATCGTATTCGCCTTCATCGTTCTTCGGGATTGCAATACCATCAGCATGTTTCTTCTTCTCGGTGTACTTCCAATCGTTGTTGAATAACTGGTAGAGTTCCTGTAAGAAGGTTGTGGCACTAAGTACCTTGATATCAGCTACCATTTTCACAAAGTTCTTGGCAGCATCCTCACCATATTCTTTGAGAATGCCCTTATGGATTCCTTCGAGTATCTCGCTATCAAGGTCTGACATGGTTGCGCCTCGACCACTATAATACTCAGGACGTGTGGACATCCTGTTGTTACGGATAATTTCTTCAATTTTTTCCATAATTATATTTTAATCTGAGAGTAGTTTTAATTGATTTTCTTTAAAAAAAAGCAGGTCTTCATTTTTTATTTTATATTCCTTTGCTCTCTCAATCATCCAATCTTGAAGGGTAAAGGGACTGCAAACATATCCCGCATGAATATTAAGCGATAATTTCAATGCAATCCATATTTCATCAGGTGCGTTTTTGAGTTGTTCGGCAATTTCTTTATCGCTAAGTCTCCCATTCTCATCCATTCCCAATGCCCATAACAACATCATAATAATGAATTCAGTCATTCGCACATGGTCACGAAGTTCCTGATAATGTTCTACATGGTCATATGCTTTTGATAATTCCATTTTCGGTGCTACTTTTCGTAACATCTCCAATATTTGTAATGCGGGTTGTTCCAATTTTTTATCCATGATTATATTTCTCCTGTTTTAACGAATTTCTGTAATACTGGAAGCAATGCCTTCACCTGTTCTTGAGTCAAATGCATTCTGGTATTAATTAAAACCTCTTTGGGAATGACGAAAGGTGTCCAACCGTTGTCAGCCTCTCCACCCTCTCTTGGTTTGAGTCCCATGCGAATTGCATCGCTACTCATTATCTTTGGGTCGGGGTCATCGATACCCAACCAGATTGCATCTTCGGTGGCGAGACTGGATTTCTGTATACTACACTGTGCACCAGAATGGTCTTCGAATTTACCAGTAACAAAACCTCTTTGGGTTTTATTGAATTTAATTTTGGTCATAATTATTGAATATATTAATTATACGAAAATAATGAGAAAATGTTACAATTATTTGCTTTTTAAATAGGTGACGATATAAGCACCGACCAATATAACTAAACCACTTATGAATTGTGGTAGTGCTTCACGTCTTGCTGCCTTAAAAATTTCAAGGTAACCTTCATAATTCCTCATTATAGCATTCCCCCATAACAGTAATGCGATTCCAATTATCAAACAGATAATCAATACAGTTAATCTCGTTTCAGCTTTCATTATTTTATACTTTCTTTTAGGGTTTCAATTTCTCTTTCCAATGATATCAACTGCCGTTCTTTTTCCAGAATCTCCATTTCAATCTCCATCTTATTCATGTTAATGACAGTGGCTTCTTTAACATCTTCTGGTGTAATTGACATCGGTGTGTCAACGGCTTCATATTTACCGACACTAATTGCACTCAAGTTTTCTACCTTGTAGAATCTATCCTTGCATATATATTCGAAGTACAGCGTATCACCAACTTCTCGGTTATACCAGAGTTCATCATTGATAATGCAGTCAAAGCCTTTATTATCAATGACTCCGATTTCCAAACTATTATCACTGGCTTTCACTCTCTGGATTTTCCAAGTCCTGACGTTTTTGGTATTACTATTGATATTCATTTCTCTTTCGGTCTTCTCAATGAGGACAAATTTTTCATCAAGAAAATGCACATCTGGGTCAGGCATTATCGTACAACAACTGCACATAAGAACTACAGCTAATAATAAATAAATTTTTTTCATAATATAATTGATTGAGTTAATACTAATAAATCTTTTGGGACTATAGTGTGTCAAAGAGTTTGATTATGAAACCAACACCAATTGCACCCATAATGAATCTGGAAAATCCATTCCATTCACCGAAGTCAAGACTCCAATTCACAAGAGCAAGGAAACCATATGTTACCACACTAACTGCAATGAACATTCCAAGGGTTGACATCACTCTATTAAAAGTTGAATTTCTTTTCATTTTATGTTTTTTCATTTCGTTTTTTACTCTTATTGGTTTTTTTTAAGAATCCTCTGACTGAACTAAAGATAGAATCAAGATCACCAATCACTGCAATTTGCTCTGCTGCATTCTCACAAAGCCATGCAGCAAATTTTGCTTGAGTATTAGTGAGAGGTTTTTCCTTTCGCTCTATTCTCCACTCAATCCATTCTCGATATAAATCTTCATTCATTTTTATTTAAAATAAGTATTCTTTATTCTTTGTTTTGTTGCTTCTCGCCTTTTTATCGCCTTCAAAAAGTTTTGTTACACCCAACCACATGGTTGCTCCCCCAATTACAACCACAACCACGTCCCAAATAGGTTTTTCGAATAAAACAAATGGTGTTAGATAAACACCAGAAGAAATATGACCAAGAAGTTCGAAAAAACTAAGTATTGTTATCATCAGGATTCCCATTACGAATCCAAGTGTGAGTGCAAAGAACAGCATGTTTCGCAGAAAACTTATGAACGCAGCAAATACGATTAGGAAGCTACCGATAAAATTTCTCATTTTTTTTAATTAATATGTTATTACTCGTATTAATAAATCCTCTTTCTTTGCTATGTCAATCATATGTTTAGTCCCTTTACTTTTTTCGTTCCAGAAAGCGATTAATCCATCAGCATATCTTCCCATCTCTTCATTACGAATATAACCAGCAGATTTTCCAAAAAAATTCCAGTCAGGTATGTAATGTATAATTTTATATCCACGTTCCTTTGCATATAGTTCCCCAAGTTTGTCAGCACCTTTTGCAGTACCACTAACGATTTCAATCTCTGTTTGTCTCGACAATATTTTATCTGCTTTCCGACACAACAAATCATAGTTATTAAAATCCCTACCACCTGCAATTATTACTTTCACTTTTCCTTTTTTTCTTCTTTGGGTCTCTCGATTTCACACCAATTAGTTGGATTGAAGTCACCGTAATTGTTGGTGGTTCCAAACATATTGAAGATATCTACAACATTACTTCCAATATCCCAATGACATCCATCGGCATCAATTGATTTCAGGTTACCAACCATAACATATTCCTTATCGTCTTTCTTTTCATAAAGCAAAACGTTTTTTCCGAAAGCAGGAACATTTTTTGTTCCATTCATTTTTTGCCAGTTCCAACTCATGATAATACAGGATTAAAGAAAATATAAATCAATACAGCAATTGCAGTACCCCAAATTATTATCCCAACCAATAGGTCAAACCATGATTTGGGATTGGCTTTCCATTTCCTGATAAGCGACCTGATGTTATAGATACACAGTCCGATTACCATAACTATTGAAACCCCTACAATAATTTTCCACATAATTTCTATTTTATAGTTTTAATGAATGATCTTTACAAACACCCTTGCACTTATTTGATTTCACCACGGGATTACAGCAATGATGTCTTCCCTGTGCTTCATCATAAAACACGCAATTGTAAATGCTTCGTGAATCATCTTGTTGTATTTTACCAAGACCTTCCATGATGTCTTCATTACTGAGTTCTCGACCAATAATGATTTTCAGGTCAGGATGTGTGATACTGAAATCACTGATGGCATATTTAAACTCTGCCAATAACTCCATCTTTTGTTCATTACTGAGTGTAAGTGAAGTCTTTACGTTGATATAATATTTTACTTCAGTCATATCTTTTAATTAATAATAAGGTTCATCATATCCATAATTAGGGTATAGTGATTTAAAAATTATTTTGGCTTGTTCTGCCGTTAATGCAGTAATATTTTTAGAATAGGTTTTTCCTTTTTTATCCCAACAATCAAACCAATACGTTTTAATTTCTTGATCAGGGTAGTTGAGTTTTTCAAGACTGGCTTGCTTCATGAACTCAATGGTCTCACTTGGAATCGTATGATTCTTCTCCCTGAGAAAGATGATTGCTTCTCGAATTTCTTTTTCTACCTGTTGTTTTGCACTCAAATCTTTACATATTTGGGACTGTAGAAGTCCATGTCAGATATAATTATTCGTTTTCCTCGGTAAAGATAATACAAAATATCGACACCATAACCTTTTTTGCGACCTTTTTTTACATTATATTCTTTCAGGGTCTCGGTATTACAATATCTGCCGACATTTCTTATGTTTGTTAGTTTCATAATTCTTTTTCTGGATGCTGCATTGCATATACGGTTTCCGTAACCATTTTAGTGTCTGCCTTACTATATGTGCATCTGCTGGTATAACATTTATCGTGTCTGATGTCGGGATCGTTTTCCCATTCTTTCCTGAGTGGATAAATAGGACAGTCCAAGCAAGGAACAATTTTATATTCCCATTTCAGTTCTTTCCCTTTATATGTTAGCGTATTCTCCATTTCAAACTTTCTTTATGAACGAATGACTTTTGGAAACAATGAGGACACTCAAAAACCACTGCCATTCCACCGATATTATGTCCGATTCTCACTACATCATATTCGGTTTCCCCGATGATTTGATCCTCATGCATGTCCTCAAAACAATAGGGACACTGAGAAGGCATATCTTGTTCACGATACGTATTTAAGTCAAACAACATACTAATTATACGAATTTAATCTGGAAAGGTTACAAAAAATTCACAAAAATCGCATATAAAGGTGACAAAACAGGAAACCCCTACTATTGCCCTTAAAGAAATAGTAGGGGTTCTCGATACAGTTCATCATGGACGGACGAACGCCCCCTGTACCACCATTGCCGTGGAGTTGCATGTTGTGTGAGCAGGTCGTTAACCCTTACATCTACTCCTAATGAGTTAATGCTACACTTGCACTATCACACCTTACGTTACTCCTGTAACACAATCTAATTAAAGAATGTGTTACCCATTAACGGTTGGCTTTTCTTATCTTAAATAAGTTTAAAAGAATCACAATCATGTTGGACAACCAACCCAACCTCTCCCCAACCCAATGTTAATGAAACGTACAGTATAAAGACTGCGCTCCAATGGTATGTTTTATCTGGTTTCGAACCCAAATTGGTTTATACACCTATTGACTATGATTCTTTCAGGTCAACCCAATATTTTAAAGAACTATAATGATTATACGAAGATAATAAAAAAATGTTACAAAAAAAGCGGTTATTCTGATAATAATTCCAATAATTTTTCCTCAACCTCATTAAGTATCTCATTTTCATCGACTCCTGCTGTACCATACCTTCTGGCATAGTCATTATGGTTCTGTTTCAATAAATCAATTGCTGTAATAATATTACCGAGTCTCTCGGTATCGGAACTCGACCTCGATGCACTGAGACCATGATTTGCTCTGCTTCGGAGTTCACTGAAGTCGTTCATGCTCTTCACGGTTTCAAAGAATGGTTCTAAAATATCAAAGTCTGGGTTACCATATACTTCGGTTTGTAGGAAGTACTGGAACGTTCCAACCATTGCAGTTGCAGCGTCTCCACCACTGACTCTTTGAATCGGAACTTCACCTGCTGGAGTTGCTGGGTCTGCTGGTACTTGATATGGAGCAACTTCTTTGCTTCCCTGAACATAACTTAAGTCAGGTACACTAAACATCCAGTCAACAAATCGTCTTGCACTACTTGTTCCTCGCTGATTCACCCGTTTTGATTCAGCATACATTCCACCCCATTCAGTCATCCCAAACTTCTCAAAGTCTGGGTCATTTGGATATAAATCGGTTTGGTAATGACCACCATAAACCGATAATTGTGTCATAATATCTTGAATAACATCGGGTTGTTGATACCCGTTAACGATTTCAAAACTCGGATTGCGTTTCTCAATATTTACTTTTTTATCGCCACCAATAATAAACGCATCGAAATCTTCACCAGCACCACCTTTAACGTATTGCATATAAAGACTTAATCTTCTATTACTTTTTTCACCAGTGGCTTTAACTGGTTGAAACGTTAAAATGTTTGGGTCGTGTATCGCAACTTGTTCCTTTACAATTTTTGTAATTGTCGCCAGAATTCTGAATTGGACTCCGAAACCAGTTATATCATTATAACTACCATGACTGGTTTTGAATGCGATACTATATGCTTTTTCTTCACGGTTTCCTTCTGGACTAAAGGTCACGTCATATTTGACATGTATGTCTTTTTGGTCGTCATCGACATCAATTACGAATCTACCTTCGGATTCTTGATGATATTGGTATGTTGGTATTCTTGAATCACCACCAGTTATAATTTCTTTCATCAAGTATTGGGTTTCCTCATTTATTATATCATTGATATTCATATTTTTGGTATGTTTGATTCGATTTTTATTTTTCTTTCAATGATAATATATTCACCATATTCATGAACAAAATACATTGGTATCATATTCTTCTTGATGAACTGCATATAGAAATTAAATCTTCTTTTGTCATCTGGTCTTTTCTCATCTTTTTCTGGTCTGAATTTCAGAACATTCGGTTTTTGTCTCTCTATGAAATCATTGGTGATTTGTAAAATTGTTGACATGATTTTGAATGGTTTACCTTCATTAGTTATATCACTTGGTGTACCACCAATTGTTCCAAATTGCATATCCCAAATACCACTCTGTGGGTCACTGTTAATTATGGTAACATCGTATTCATATTCTTCACTATTGAAATAATAATGAACTTCGTTGAAACTGGTATCATCAAATTTAAAGGGGTATGGTGCGGTATTTCCCTCACCGACTTCGCTGATGGAATTTAATCTGTTACCAAACTGTGGAAAGTTGGCAACACTGGTCATGATTTCTTCGTTAATAATATCAATGATGCTCGGCATATTATGTGCTTTCACATAAATACTTCGCAAATTCAATAATTATCTATTCAAACACATTCTGGCATTACGCAATAACATCTGATAATTTTTGTTTTGTTGCACCATATTGGTTTCAATGATTTTATTAAGTTTCAATCCCAAACAATGATTTGGGTGAGATAATCCAACATATTTTGTTTTACCATGTGTATAAATTCTACGACTTCCACCATATTTTCTTGCAGAACGTTTATGTTTGGTTTCTGACCACTCAAGGAATTCTTGAAGATTCTTACACAAAATACCCACAACTTGTGGTTTGGGTACATGTTTCAACATGAGAATATTAATAAAATTTTGAATCTCATGTAGACAGTCGGTGTTCCAGACTGTATTACCATGAGGCATAAAACAATACTGTCTCCAACCAGCATACCATTCAATTCTTCCTAATTCATCACCACTTTTCTTATTCACAACAGCAATTACCATTGTCTTGGGTTTGAACCTCGTGATGATGAAATTCAAATATTTGGTTGAATGAGTTATATAAGGTAATTTTTCGTCTTGTGTTATCAATAATGTTTTCATACTATATCAGTTTCGTTCTTTATTGAAAATAGTAGCACTTTCAATTCTTATCCTTAAGTCAATCCATTTAGAAATTGCACTTACAACTGCTGCACCTCTGATATTTACTTGGTGTTCAAGCAGGTCGAAATCAAATTGACTGTCCCTGATAAGATATTTCAAAGTAGGGTCAGCATTAACCACGTCATCAAAACTTATTTGAGGGTTATATTTCATTATACTTCAGTTGAATAATATAATTCTAATGCTTTTTTGAACTCATTTAGTCCAATCTGATCATCGATGTGATAAGACCGAACATAGCGTTTCACATCGAGTTTACCAGTATTACAATCAGGGTCTGCACCATATTCATTAGGACTCGGACAACCACAGTGACCACCACTACGGATACTCGTTCCCAAAATTTTTCCCGAATCAATTGGATTGGGTTTGTTATGCAATTCCATTGCATCATCTACTGGTAAACCATCAGTAAGAATTTCCACGCTGGCAACCCAATAATACCATGCTCTGCGTAGTTTCCAGTTTCCGATTTTACCCTCAATACTGTATGGGACTTCACCCTTGGCTTCTGCTGGGATGGCTTCGATATCTGCCAGATAAAGTTCTTCCTTTATTGTGGTATCACATTCTTTAACACCTGCTAAATTTTTCATTTTTCTCCCATTAATATTTTATTCCTCTGCATTAACAATTTCCAAACGATATGCTTTTCCACCCCCACCATTTTCAGTTTCTTTTATTCCTGCGGGGAAACACATATCTAATAAAAACCTTTGAGCATATATCATCGTGAACTCATCCCTCTTAGCATCGTACCAACCCCAATAATCAACCTCAATATCTCCACTATCTTTTTGTGGGAGTGATTGATCTTTGGCTGGTTTCATCGTAAGTGTTTGAATATCGGCTGGGTCATCACCATATATAGATGCTAATGAAGTATATATACCAAAGTGATGATAATATTTTTCATTCCAAACCGCAGTTGTTTTAAATTCCTTCATTTTTTATTTTATATTCTTCGATATCATCGTCATCATATCGACTGGTTTTATTTTTTTTTGCTTTGCATTTCTGACATTCATCATCTAAGTGATTCGTCATTTGAAAACATTCTTCACAAAAATCGAGACGCAATTCCCTTTTTTCTTTCATTTTTAAATTAAAATAGAATTATAATTCAAACTCAATTCCAAAATCTTCTTGTGGAAGACCAGCAATTACATCCCATTTGAAATCCTGATAACCATCAGCTCTTCCAGTGAGTTCAAGCATGATGGCAAGTGCCAATTGAGCGGGACCCGACCCGCCATATCCATGATTAAAACCATCGGGACTATGATTGTGATACGCTTGACTTTCTCTGGGGTCAAGTAATTTATTATCAAGAAAATAATTTTTTCCGTCAAATTTTAGATTATGTTTCATTTTCTTATTATTGGTACGACTTGATGACCGAAACCCTGCTCGGATTTCCAA
>Ga0207997_1001964_pt1 | contig 10518 bp, 12 predicted proteins | sample AntAceMetag02UKN_FD_184777 | JGI IMG/M metagenome (GOLD analysis project Ga0207997, IMG submission 184777) | Saline lake microbial communities from Ace Lake, Antarctica - Antarctic Ace Lake Metagenome 02UKN (SPAdes) (version 2) | ecosystem: Environmental > Aquatic > Non-marine Saline and...
TTTCTCAACAAGCTGTTGCACGTGGTGGACAAGCCATTTTTAGCGATTTAAATCTTTATTGGGAGGTTCCAAAGCATTTTAAGAAAACACCGGCAATTGGACCGGGTGGTGAATATACAGGCAAAAATTATGAGGATTATATTAAAGAATCTCAAGATTTTGTTTGGGCTATATTTGAAGTATTTAAAAATGGTGATGGATTAGGTAGACCTTTTTTCTTTCCAAAGCCAAACTTACATATTACAGAAGAATTTTTTAAAACACCTGGTCATGAAGAATTTTTAATTCATGTATGTGATGTTGCTTCAAAAATGGGTAATCCTTACTTTTTATTTGATAGAGGCGCTACCGCTAAGATTTCAGAGTGTTGTAGATTAAGCTTTAAATTAAATGATCAAGATTTAGAGGACGCCAAAACGCCTTGGAAAATGAGATACTGTGCTCTTCAAAATGTAACTATCAATCTTCCTAGAATAGGTATTGCTACAAAAAAAGATAAAGTGTTTGATAAAGTTACCAAGATGTTTAATTTAGCGGTTAAAGCACACTTACAAAAACTTAGATTTATTAAAAAGATTTTAGCTTTAGAGGGTGATGGACCTTTAGGTTTACTTGCAATGCATAACGATGGCAGTCACTATCTTAAATTAGATAGAGCTTCATTTTTAATTGGAATGGTTGGTCTAAATGAAATGATACAAGCTCAAACAGACTATCAAATGCACCAAAGTCCAGATTCTTTTAAACTTGGATTAAAAGTAATTGCACATTTAAAACTTTTATGTGACCAAGCCTCAAAAGAACATAAAATACATTTTGTATTAGAACAAACTCCTGCAGAAAGTGCTGCATACAGGTTTGCAAGGTTAGATTTAAAATATTATCCAGAGAAAGCTAAAGAAATCGTACAAGGTTCTGTAGAAGATGATTCAGTTTACTATACAAATTCAACTTATTTAAACATTGCAGCTGATATTGATCCTATTACTCGTGTAAAGCAAGAGGGATTATTCCATCCCTTAATTGAAGCAGGTTCCCTTACACACGTATGGCTTGGGGAGGCTCAACCTGCTCCTGAAGGTTTAGCACAATTTGTGGTTAATGTATTTAAAAAGACTAAAAATGATCAAATTGCATTTTCTCCAGAATTTACAAGCTGTAACGACTGTAAGCAAACAGTACGCGGTTTGTTAGATAAATGTCCATCCTGTGGTTCAGAAAATATTGAAGGAATTACAAGAATTACAGGTTATTTTTCAAAGATTTCTGGCTGGAATAAAGGAAAATTAGCTGAGTTAAAAGACAGAAATAGACAAGGTACAGCATTTTAAAAATGTAAAAGGAGATGAGATGCATGACTAGGGAGCAAGAATACATTATTGCTAAGTTGCAAAAAATAGAGAAACTTATTGCAACAGATACTCTTTCTGAATGTAATATAACAATAGAGAGTACGAAAAAAGATAAAGGAATGTATTTTACCGATTTTCATATTATCTATAAGACACCAACACCCTAGTAAAATTAATAACCGTTGATAGAGGTTAAAAAATGAGTGAAGTGAAAAAAATTATTCCAACAACCATTTCTAGTATGGTGGAAGAAGGAATGACTGTTTACGGCAAAACAACCATTGAGCAGAGGGCTGTTCCGGATTTTCGAGATGGGTTAAAGCCTGTACAGCGAAGAGCGTTATATTCTATGTTTGCGGGTAATGTGTTACCAAATAAAGGTTTAAAAAAATCGATGGCAATCGTTGGGGATGTGCTGGCTAAGTACCATCCTCATGGCGATATGGCAGTATTTAATGCTATGGTAAATATTGTGCAGGATAGGTATCCTTTAATTTTCGGTTCAGGTAATTGGGGAGATGAATACTCTCCTTGTGCTGCTCCAAGATACATTGATTGTAGACTTACAGATTTAGCTATGCAATTTTTTGAGTATATTAATGTAGCAGAATTTGTAGATAACTACACAGGAGAATTTAAGGAACCTGTTGTTTTACCTTGTAAAATACCCGCTCTTTTAATGAATGGTAGTTCTGGTATTGCTGTTGGTGTTTCAGTAAAAATTCCACCACATAATTTAAAGGAGGTAGTTGACTGTTTAATTTGTTTACTTAAAAATCCCGCAGCAACAACCAAAGATTTAATTCAATATTTGCAAGGACCTGATTACAGACTGGGTGGTGTACTGCTTTCTTCTCCAAAAGAAATTGAAACACTTTATGAAGAAGGAAAAGGTTCGTTAATTTATAGATGTCAATATAGGTTTGTTGAACTTGATGGTATGTCTACATTAGAAGTTTTTAATTATGCTCCAGAGTTTGCTAAGGATACTTTTCTTAAAAAATGTGATAAATTAGTTAAAAAAGGTTTACTGGAGTACATTAACGACGATTCGGCAGATGGTATTTTTAAAATTTCAATTGGATTCAAAAGTTCCAGTGTGATAGAAACAAAGGTATTGCCTTTACTCAAGAAAACTGTAAGCTATCAATTTTATGTCACAGAACGGCATGCAGATAGGGTAACATTTAAAGCAACAAATTTACGAGAACACCTGTTAGATTGGTTAGAGTATCAAAGAGAAGTTAAGAAAGACTATTTAACACGTTCTTTAGGTGTTTTACGTTTAGAATTAAGCAAACAAAAGGCTCGTTTAATTGCAACAAAAGAAATTGATATAATAGCTCAATCTTTAAAATCAAAACAACCCGCTAAGTTTTTAGTAGTTAAATTAGGTTTATCTGATCAACAAGCTAAGTATATATTAGATTGTAAAATTGGAGGTTTAGCTCGTATTAGTGTAAGAGAGCAGGTTGAAAAACTTACGAAATTAAAAACAGATATTCAGGCACATAAAATAAAATTAAGCCAAATAGATACAGAGATAGTGAATGATTTGCAAGCATTAAAATCTTTTTTTGATGAAAGAAGAACTTTAATTAGACAAACTGTACCAGCTATTCCAAGGCAAGGTAAAACGTGGATTTTATTAGATTCAGGAGCAAAAAATGTTCGAAAAATAATTAATGAAACTAAAGCTAAACATTTTCGGGATGTATGTGCACCAGAAAGTAAATTTTTTGTAATAGATGAATCTGGTATGAGTCATTGTTGGAAAGCAGATATGGATATGGACAAAGTAAAGCTGTATCCAAACACTATAAGTATTCTTTCGGATAAATGGAGTCGTTTTGCTGCTATAGATGCCACAGGTAGGTGTACAGTAGTAGATATTAATAAATGTCCTCAAAGACAATTTGCAGTATTAAAGACCGACTCAAAATTAACGCAAGTTATAGGTTTAAATGATGATGATAAATTATTGATTTTTCATCAAAAAAATAGAGTTAAGGTTTTGACTATAGCTCCTAAATCCAGTAATTCTACGATTAGATTAGCTAGAGCTAATTCACGTGGTATTAAATTCTTTAAAGAGGGTACTAAAGATATACGAATAGCAGCTTTAGCTCCCACAGATCTTCTAATATCTTTAACAGGAAGTACTGTAGATCTTAAAGACTTAAATAATCATGCAGATTGGTTTGTAGTAGGTACCACTAATTTAGTAACCACTGTAAAAGGAATACATATTTTAAGTAGAGAACAAACTTTAAAGGCGATTAAGATTAAAGGCATAAAGCATGAGAATATTACAGTAAGAAAAATAAATTAAAATTAAAATTAAAAATATCAATACCTAATCTTGTAAAAAGAAAAGAGATAATATGGACATGGATAAAGAATTACCTCTAACAGGTACAGGAGTATATTATGACCGTTTTACACTAGCAGAGCCAGTACGTTTAACAGATGGTACAATAGCTCCAAAAGGAACTCTTGTTAAGTTCTTACAACAAATATCTGAAAAAAAGATATTAGTACAAATAGGTAGTTCCCAGACCCAAAAAATTATTCCGGTGAATGTTTTATTTTATGTAGAGAGTCCATATTTTTATTTTGATTTAAGTATACATATGGATTTAGATGAACAAAAAGAAACACAAATAAGACGTGATGTACAGCGTATTGTCAACGATATATTATCTAAATATGGAGATAATGACGATGAAGAATCTGAAGGCCCAACTACTTGAGGCAATTAGTAGATTAAACGACATACAGAATTCAAGTAATCCAGTCGACGTTTTTAAGGATACTTCAACTCTGGTAAAAAAACTTGTTAGTAAAACATCTGTTCCTCGTAAGGATATAACATTTATTTCTAACAGTTTACGTGGATTAATTGACGGCTATTCTGAATTTACACCAGATTCTATGGAGATAGAAGTTGATAGGATCTTAGAGGTTTTAAAAAGATTTAAATTTAATTTAGCTACGTATATAAGAAATATTCTTTTCAAAGTACCGTCAGGAAAAACCTATCTTGATTTAAGTCCTGCCCATTTTATGTCCTTAGCTAAAATGCAAGGTTATGATAAAGTGGTTCGAAATTTAGTTGAACTTAAATTTGATGAACCTTCTACACATAAGTGGGTAGATGGAATCCTTGACCACCTTAAACAGTTGAAAAAAACAAATAAAAGAGTGGATTGGAAAGTACAGTTAGCTAGTCTGCAGGCTTTAAATGCAGATTTTAATGCAGATGATAAACAGATCGACGATGATACCACAAAAATTGTACAGGTTGCTTCTAAAATACCAGCAGAAAAATTTATACAAACCGTAGCAGGTACTATGGTTTTTCTGCCACCTAATAAAGAATCTGGTGCAATAACCACTAAAGTGGTTGTTAATGGTTATTTTAATAAAAATATACGACATGTTATGAAACGTTTAGGTTACGAAACCGAAATACTTGCAAACCAGTATACTATTATACAAAATGCAAAATGTTTTGGAATGCATTCTAAATTAGTAGATGAACCCTTTTCTGTAAAAAATAAAGTTAAAATAAATGGAAATATTGGAACCATTATAAAAAACAGAGATCGGTTAATTACGGTTCGTTTTGAAGATGATACAAAAGTTCGATATTCAGTAGCAGAACCTAATTTAGAGGTAGTAGAAAATATGTATCAAATCCCAATTAGTACTGTGATGCAAAAATTAGAAAAATTAATAGCACAGCACCAACCCGATTACCATTTAATTGGCACACCTCAATACTTTAAACCTCATTATTATTGGCTTTATTTTGAACAATTAGATGATATACGTTTAAAGTCCCAAAACTGGAGTTTTCCTTTTATTAATTAGAAGTAAAAATGGAGTGAGAAATAATGAAAACACGGCAATATGGTGAACTACTGTTCATTATTTTAGTTTCTTTGCTTTTATGTGCAAATTGTGGTGTTGCTATTTCAACAGCAAATAATAATACACTACATCAACATCAACACCAAATAGAAGAATCTAAAAACACAGCAAATCTATATACGGTGGTTGAAAATGCAGAGTTTTTTATCCTATCTATTGCTGATGAAGAAGAAACGTATCAAAGAGTATTTAATACAGCAGACTATAATGAAAATACATATAGCAACAAATTAGACATAGCTTCAATTAAAGATGTCATTGTTATATTTAATTGGAAAAATAAAATAGGTAACTATGCACATATTTTAATGATACTAAATATGAAGGATTTTATGGAACCATTAATTCTTGAAATTAAAGGAAATGAAGGAACAGTTTGTCTATTTTATGCTGATGGATTTTATCTTAGAGTTTCTAAAAATCTTATATTAGATCCAAGGTGTTTTGTCTATACAGATTCAGAAAAATTTATACTGGAGGGCATAATTTAAAATGCCATCATCCTCAACAACAACAACTGCTACATCATCAAGTTGTTCCTCAAGATTTGGTGGATCTATTTCTACCTCCACCACTATGACTAGGGACCATTCATTACCATCTCCAAAAAAGGAAATAAAAATGGATAAATTTATTCAATGGGCAGTGCAGGATGGTGTATATGCTGCATGTGCTCGAACAGAAAAACAACTTGCTCCTGGATTATATATTCCTACAGAGCAAAACGGTAGAATATTTTTTACAAAACAAACTATTCAAACAGATGAATTAATTGCCTTTCCCAAAAGTTTGCCTGGTGTAATTATTAAGGAAATTGATAAATTTTGGGAACTTGAAAGCGAGTTTTCAGCAAGAGGCTATTTACATAGAAGAGGCTACCTCTTTCATGGACCCCCAAGTAGCGGAAAAACATGTTTAGTCAAACAGTTGATGCAACTTGTAGTTAGTAAAGGTGATATAATTCTTGAATGTAGAAGTCCACACGTTTTAGGTCGAGCTATTAAAGCACTTAGAGTTGTTGAACCAGACCGACATATTATGTGTATTTTGGAGGATGTAGATGCTATCTGTTCAGAGTTTGGTGAAAGTAGATTATTGTCCCTATTAGATGGAGAACATCAAATAAATAAAGCAGTAATAATAGCCACCACTAATTACCCCGAAAGATTAGATAAGCGAATTAAAAACAGACCTCGTCGTTTTGATAGGATGTGTTACATAGGAATGCCCACTAAAGAAAATAGAACAATTTATTTCGACCATAAACTACTTACTAAAGATTTATTAGAGCATCCTTTAGAGAAATGGGTGGATGCAAGCGAAGGGTTTAGTTATGCTGCATTAGCTGATTTAATCATTAGTGTAACATGTATTAGAACCAGTTTTAATCAAAGTGTAAAATGGTTGCAAGATTTGATGCAAGATACATGTAGTGATAATTACTACGTAAAACAAGCAGGTACAGGTTTTAATCCTGAAAAAAAACCTAATAAAAGTTGGCAGTGGAAAGATGAAGATGATTGTGGTTGTGACAAGAGGCGTAACTACGACGAACCAAACGACGGACCATGTAGTGACTGAGTTTTATCATAAAGGAGAACACTAATATGTTCTGTGCTAATTTAATAACTAAAATCTATAGATTTGAGCAAATAAATAAAAATAAGCCCACAGCTATACATAAACAAATCACTGAACTAAAAAATTGGGATGGATTTTCTTTATCAAATTCACGAATAATAAAAGAAATATCTCGGATCGAATTTTATGGAATATATGTTTACGAAGTCGATGAAGATAACCATATAGGGATAGGATAAAAGTACGAAAAATATCTAAAGAAAAGGGAAGACGATTATTCTTCCCGTGATCAGTGGAAGTCAGGGAGTGAGGTTTAAAAAGGTGTCTAAAAAAGAGTGTTTGGAGGCAAACTTAAAGCTGGTGCTTTTATTAAGGTATGGTGGAAGCCTGGAGTTGATATGATAACTAGAATAGTTCCCTATAAGGGAAATCTTGAATATGTTTGGGAGAAATATGGAGAGAAAGCACGGTCTGCTAATTTTGTTATCAACAGAACAGGGATGATTATTGAGCCTCAAACAGTCATTAGATCCCCTCTTAGCTAAAGCATTAGAGACTAATTCACGATTTATTTTAGTGAGTTTCTTTATGGGTTTAAATAAAAACAAATATAAAAACGAATATCATGGAAGTACTCACCGTAAGAGTATACTCAGATGTTTTTCTAAAGATAGTATTAATGAAAGTTTAGCTAAATTAAATGTATTAGACAGATCAGTACTTTTTACTATTAAAAATAAAGACAGCTCTAAGAAAAAAGTACTTGATGGAGTTTTATTAATTGATTTAGCTCAAACAGATAATTTTGTACAAAAAGTATTAGATTTGAATTAGAGATAGAGGTAGAGATCATTTAAAAAGGAGAATTTAAATGCTATTTAGCACCATTATAACATCATATAAAACACATGACGTCACAGCAGCTCATGTAAGAGAGATTATGCGGTTTCCTGTCAAACCAGATGAAATAATAGTTGTAGATGATGCAGGTGATCCAGGTCTTAGAGATTTACTTTTTAATTTAAAACGAACTGTACCGGTTACCTATGCAAAAATATTACAGGATATAAGTTGGAATTATACAGGAGCTAGAAACTTAGGTATTTGGCTGTCTAGAGGTAAGTATTTAGCTTCTGAGGATTCAGACAATATACCCGATCCTACTTTTTATCCCTTAGCTATTCAATTGTTAGATGAGCATCCTGGTGTGCATAAAGTTGTATCTCAAACCCGACGGAAAATTACAATAGATGAAATATCTAAACCATTAGAAGAGTGGAGAACTTGCGGTTCAAGACCCAGGCACATTCATTCAGGTCTATATAGAAGAAGTTCAGTAGTGGCAGCAAAAGCTTTTAACGAAGAGTTTGCTGGCTTTTATGGACGTGCTGAATTTGGGTTAGTTATAAGATTTAATGCAATTTCACAAAATAAAGAAGCTGTATGTTATGATAGAAAATATGGATGTGCAGTACTTAAAGGAGCTCATTATTACGTAATGTGTGGACTTGAAGATAGAGATGGCTTTAATAGAAGATCTAGAGTTCATAATATTAAGCTGCATAAAGCAGCCAGAAAACGATTTGAAGATACTGGTATTTTTACTCATCCAAAAGGCATATTAAATTTTGATTATGGAGTAGAGATATTAGATTTGAATTAAAGACTTTTTTGGTATCAAAGATTTAGCGTGAGTCCAGGTTATGTCGTTAATCACGTTCTTAACAGTTTGAGGCCAAACGTTTAGTTGATCAGCTATTTTACAAAATTGAGCATAAAAGGAGAATACTTAATATGCTAAAAGGCGATGAATTAGGTAATAGAATGAAGAATTATGAATTAAAAAGTAAGCTTTTTCTTATACCTAAGGTTCCTGTTATTATAAGATGTGATGGAAAAAGTTTTCATACATTTTGTAGGCGTTTTGAAAAACCTTATGATGAGCGATTTAATATTGTATTAGGTAATACTATGCAATATGTTTGTAAACATGTACAAGGTGTAAAAATGGCTCAACGGCACAGTGATGAAATTTCCTTTTTAGTATCGGATCAGGAAACAATTAGAACAGCTGCATTTTTTGACTATGAAGTTCAAAAAGTAGTTTCTGTTGTAGCAAGTTTAACATCTACAAAGTTTTGTCAGGAGTTACTTAAAACTAATGATATTAATGGTGCTTGGCCGATTTTTGATTGTAGATGTTTTAACTTACCTGAGTTTGAAATAGGTAGTTATTTTTGGTGGCGTATGCTTGATGCAAAAAGAAATAGTATTCAATCAACTGCTCAAAGTAAATTTAGCCAAAAAACATTGCACGGTAAGAATCAAAATGAAATGCAGGAAATGCTATTTCAACAACATGGCATTAATTGGGCTAAATTACCTCAAGAAAGAAAAACTGGAATGGTATGTATAAAAGAAATGGTGCAGGAAGAAAAGGTACTTAGAAGTAGATGGATAGTGTCTCCAGCACCGGCTAAAAAGGAAGAATTAGACCTTTTAGTAACGAAAGCAATGCTGAAGAAAGAAAATTAGTTGATTTTTTGGTCAAAGGTGATTATAATTAAAGTAATTAAAGAATACAGATTAAAGATTAAAGCTAATCAAAATTAATAATAGATAGAAAGGAGGATTATGACGGAATAAAATTTTTAAGTTTATGGACTTAACAAATTATTATTCATTTTAATCTTACACAGGAGGTATTGTTATGAAAAAGTTTTTAGCTACATTAACTGTTTTATTTACCGTATTATGTTTAAGCGTTATTCCGGCACAAGCTAAATGGAAGGGAGAAGCTGGAGCTGGAGTAGGTGGTCATTTTGGTCAGATTACTATTGAATTAAGTACGATTGCAGTTGATCTTGTTGGTGAGGTTTTGGTACCTGGGTGGACAGGTAGCTTTGACATCGATGTAACTAATACAGCAAATAGTATTCCAGTTGTATTGTCATACAGATCTGACGATAAGCCAGAATATCTGACTATAACTACAGATATTGATTCTGTTCCACCTACTTTGCAGCCTGGTGTAACTGAAACTGTTACGGTGAATTTATCTATTGCAGATGATAGCTCCTCAGATTTGCAAGACACAGATATGTATTTCACAATGACTTTTGTTGGGGACCAGGAATAATACAGTAGTCTAAGTCTAAGTCTAAGTCTAAGTCTTCAATTTCAATATAAGGTTAATATTATGAAAGCTCTACTGAATATTCTAATTGCAACGATTGTTCTAATAGCATCTGCAAGTGAAGCCTTAACTGTTAAGAAAATTGATAGATATGCTGGTATAGATTACAAACCGATAGAGCAGTTATATTGCTCTATCGGTGAAAAGAAAATTAAATTCCAAAATAAGCACCAATACAGAACAGTTAGTATAAAGCTTTTTTCTACAAAAAGTAATAGTATAGTCAAGATAGTTTGTCCTGAGCATGTTATTATTAGGGAATCAATTGTAAAAATACTAAAAGGTGAGGAGAAACGTATTAGTATGCACGTTACTCCTTTTAATGGAGAAGTAGAAGTAGAGTTTCAGGATCATATAACGAAAGAGGAGGTTTCAAAACTATTAATTGTAGGAGAACTTGATAAATTATATTTGCAGCAACGTACCACTTTCTCAAAATCTAATACAAGTATT
>Ga0207997_1001966_pt1 | contig 10515 bp, 23 predicted proteins | sample AntAceMetag02UKN_FD_184777 | JGI IMG/M metagenome (GOLD analysis project Ga0207997, IMG submission 184777) | Saline lake microbial communities from Ace Lake, Antarctica - Antarctic Ace Lake Metagenome 02UKN (SPAdes) (version 2) | ecosystem: Environmental > Aquatic > Non-marine Saline and...
TTTTTCATTCTTTCTTCGCCGCCGTTTGTTCTGATAAAGCGAACTTCTTTATCTCATTCTTGATTTCTATTATTTCATCCATTGTTAGGGCTTTTAATTTATTGAATTCATTCCTCATTGGTTGAATTATTATAGTTGATTTTTCTGAAAATGGAAAAGTTTTTTTAAGTTCTTTAGCTTTTCTTAAAACCTTGTCTACATTAGCAACTTTATTATAAGTTCCTAATGTTCTTTTTTTCTTTCCAACAGTTGCAGTTAATTTATATTTTAACATTTATTTACTTCCTCCCTTTTGATTATGTGTTACCATGCTAAACCAATAAAATCAAAGTTTAAATAAATTTCGTTTTATATCCCAGTTATAACTATTAACGCAGTATAAACAATACCAGTTAATAACAATACAATTTCCGTTAATGTTTTCCATGTTTTATATTTCATTTTGCGTTTTATTGTTCTAAGGCGAAGTGCCCCACAACCATTGGGGCAATTTAATAATAATATTTTGTTTTGATGAATCTCTACTTCTTCTTATCTACTTCTTCATCATCAAACATTTTTTTAAACATTTCTTCTTCCATTTTCTTTCTAAAAGACTTATTAGGTTTTCTTAAAACATCTCTCTTAAGAAGCTCTCCATCTAAATCAATTCCCTTTTCTTTAGCAACATCATCTAACATTTTTTCTTCAACAACAGAATATTTAATTTCTTTATTATATGCGTTATCCAAAAAGTTTATCATTGGTTTAAATATCCTATAAAATATATAGCAAATTAACAAACATATACATAGAAAACCTAGACCGAATAATAATCCCGAAGGATCTACTGGTTCGACATAATTTATTAAACTCATTTTATTTTTTACCTCCCGTATTATTTAATTGATTGTTCGCTTCTCCATGATTTGACGAACCTAAATATCTATTCTGAATTTCATTAGCCATATTGTTAAACTTTTTAACATTAAAATTGGTTTCATGCGATAAGCCCCAAACTATTCCAACCACTTCTGCAAACATTAATTCCATATCTTCTCTCTTCATGGTTCTTCCTCCGACGTTTTATTTAGATTATACGCAGTGTTAGATTGGGCGGTTAAATTCCCTTTGATATTAGTATCTTTGTTGTTGGTAGTGTTCTGTTGGGCGGTATTCTTATTCTGGACAATTTGCGAAGTTTCCATCTTTGGTTTTCTATTTCTATCACGATACTGATTATAATGAAGATTGCAGAACCCACTCTTATTTTCTTTTCTTATTGATTTGTCACAAACCTTACATCTTTTGCATGATATATCTCTACTCATTGTGAATTCTCCTGATGGTCTATAAGACCAATTGCAACATATACTAATCCGAATAACGATGTTATAGAACTAGCAATCCAAACAGAATTTATTAAACTAACATTAGTAAAGACCATTGCATCTGCTAAGATCAAAAGAAACATTATCTGCCCAGCTATTATTGCAACACCTTGATTATATATTAATTTGTTTTTATCTTTCATTTTTCACCTCCATTCGTTTCTACTATAAATGTCGTCGTCTCTTCAGCAGTACCTTCTATTTTATGGATTTGACAATACCCATAAGTGTGACCTGATAATCCAAAAGTACCTTTCATAACTCTATTATTGCATCCGATAACTTTACACTTCTCTTTCATTTCAACGACTCCTTTGGCTTAGATTGCGATGCAATAAAACTATATGCTGCCACAATTACCATTACAGTTGCTCCAGTTCCAATTAAAATTAATATGAAATTCTGAAATGAACCCTCTATCATTCTCTCACCTCATACGCATCACCATCGTCGTTAGTCTTTCCATCATAAGCATAACAGCCAGTTACACTTCCAAAAGTTTCAGTTTCAACTCTAGCTCCCTCTTCCAAAAGATTAATAACAACTCCTCTTTCTGCTCTATATTTAGAGCAAGATTCGTCATATCCATCACAATCTCCGAGACATCCTACTTTAACATAATTATCTGTACCTTCTAGTCCATCTCCTCTTACAACCTCTGTTGCCCTTTGCCTTCTTGATTGCTCGTAGTAATAACATCGTTCAGTCATTTTACCACCTCCATCATTTCGTCTGTTTTTGTTCTAATAAAATTCATTTTCTTTTCTAAGGTGGTAATTAAAGCGTCTAACTCTTTCAAGTCTTTCTTTATTACTTCTTTGTATTCTTCTGTGATTTCCATGAGTGTGAATGGTGACTACGTTTCTTTACGCATAATGACTTTGTAGTCACCTGGTGAGTGTGAATGGTGTGGGTTGACGATGATGAAAAAGATGGTGATCTTTCAAAAGAGTCTCATGCGTTTACGTCATTCCACACCTGCATGAATATGAAGCTCCCCATAAACATGGGAGCAATTTAAGTCATAAACAATACGAGTGATATTGGTTTTATTCTCTCACCTCTACAGAGTATCGTGTGTTAAGTCCAGCACCTTGCTTTAAAACTTTTACAAACTTTACATCTGGTTTAAGTGAAACGATTTTCTTAATTTCTTCTAGCACGGTATTTGGTGTACGATATTCTTTACCTTCTACAACTAAAACTTTATATGCGAATTCTTTTCCTTCTGCATCAGTCCCAGTTCTATCCTCTACTTCAAGAGATATATCGACTTTCTCTAGATCGGCTATATTCATCGTAGTCTTTGGCTCATATGCCTTTGCTGTTTCTTTTAAACTTGTCATTTTATTGTCATCCTCCTTTTCGATTGTATCATTAAGTTTCTGTAAATCATCTTTAGGTTTAACATATCTTTTAATTATTGGATATTTTTGTAAATCTTTATCGACTCTTTCTTCCCATTCAATATCCTCATAACGTTCATCTAGCTTTTTACTCTCCACTACTTCATCAATGAATTCGTCAAAGTCTCTCATTTTTCAACTCCCTTGTATATTTTAGATCGTCCTTCCATTTCAAAAATTATCCTCTTCTCCTTTTCTAATTCCTCTAAAAAGGCTTTTATTAAACCCCTCTTAATATCCTCTTTCTCAAAACGACATATCAACTCTGACTCAGTTAATCCATCATCATGATTCATTTTTATTAATTTAAGTACCATGTCTTTTTTATCCATCCTCAATCTCCTTTTTGTTTTTACTCTCATGTATCAGTATGTATATTCTTGTTTATATATGTTTCCTACCTTTCTTCTGGGGTAACATTTTTTTCTATTCTCCTTGCATTCTCTAGTGATAACATCTGCCTTTGTTTATAGGTTGTTCCGCAATTGTTAGCACAAGTATAGAAGTGTTTTTCTGGTTCACTAGATGAAGCTGCATTTGAACTTACATATCTAAATTCAGACATTCTATCACAAGCTCTACAATACCACTCAAGGTTCGGTCTATTTGTTGTCATTTTTATATTTAGGATTGATAATTATTTCTAAATCATCTTTTAGTAGGTGTTTTCTTAAAAACTCTATGGCTGTTCCTTTATTTCTAAACCTCTCATATACCTTGCCCTTCTCTTTAGAAACTAATAAATAGTAATCCCTTGGGTTATATCCTTTTAGATTATTGAATAAAGTCATTGTAAGATACCTCTCTCGCTTGATTTAAAGCCCTGTGGCGTTAGTTCTGTGTTTTTATGACTATTGCTCCATGTGGAGATAAAAAGAGGTGATAGATAGCAGCCTTTAACAGTTGTTAAAAATCCTCCACATGGATCACAAGGTAAACTAAAAGTCAAGTCTGAAAAGTAACTTCCAGGGTTGTTTACTTTGTGATTGTTAGTTATTTTTTCCATAATCCCACCTCTTTAAGTTGTTGTACCATTTTTGGTGTTGGAAATTTATTAAAATGATTTCTTCTGTAGAGTAAACATTTCTGACAATTTAATTTTCCTTCATTCCATGCAGGACAATCTGTTAATCCCTTACATCCTGGATTTTGGCATTTAAATTTCTTTTTATATGGTCTTTTTTCGTCTAATCTGACGTATTTTTTTGTTTTTTTCATTTTATTAATCTCTGTTTAATTATTGAATATTCTGGAATTGCAAAATATGAATTTGATAATATATTGATAGCCCTCTCCAAATCCCTCTCCTCTAATGTATCGCTTCCCCTTATCTTTGCAGATGCTACACACATTCTATTCATAGCCTCACTAACTCTAGAATTAACATTGGATTCTTCTGAACATATCTCTCGTATTATTGAATAAACTCTTGCAGATAATATTTCAAAGTCCTCGTCCCACTTGGGTTCGTTTCTATGTTGAGTATAAAAGAAAAATTTCTTTAAGAAGTTTTTATCGAACTCTGACTCCAATAATTTATTTTTTCTCTTCATCATATTCCTACTAATTTTAAAATCTCTCTCTTTATCAACGATGTCCCTAAATAAAAATACTGCATCAAATCTTGAAAGTATTGGTGAAGGAATATTAAATTGTGTGATTAAATCTTGTTTATTATTAGATTTCATGAAATGACCTTTGATTGGATTAGCACACGCAACTATTCCAGTTCTAACTTTAAATCTTCCCCTAGCATTTGCTTTCGTTATATCTACATACTGAGATTCCATTGCGTCTTGGATTTTAGCTTTTTCTTCATCAGCCATAGTATTTAATTCCTCTAAAAATAGAAGTCCCTTTGCTAATACTAAAGCCCCTGGATTAATCATCCACCCACCAAGAAACTCATCTTTAATTGCAGCCCCAGTTATTCCAACGGCAGAAGCACTTCCTCCTACAACCTTTTCAGAACCTATAACAACCTCTGTTAAGAATCTTGCCAATACAGATTTAGCAGTTGAAGGGTCTCCAATCAATAAAAAATTAGATTTGTTTCTTTCATCATCAATTCCTGGATTGTTTAAACTATTGCATGGGTAAAGCATTAACGCCTGTTTTACATATTCATAACCAATAACCACTGGTGCGAATGATGGCGTTAATTCACTAAGTCCTTTTTCATCTATTCTATGTGCAAGTTTTTCAAAATCTTCTATTTCATCTTCACTTAACTTATCTAATTCAACCTCCTCTTCTGACATCTTTATATGATTAACTTCTAGTGCTAACTCATGTCTAGTTGAAATTCCACCTGAAGCTAAAGGAACTGGTACTTCCTTTAAAGTACCATTAACAATAACATCGTTACCAGCTTGTATAATATTATTTAAAACATGACTTGAAGCCAAATCTTCCTTTACAAAACAATTTAATTTTTTTGGATTAGAACTCTGAGATTCCTCATGTAAGTCCTGTAATATAAATCTTGCAGTATCAACCATCTCTTTACTCTTTAAAGTAAATGAGCCACGTCTACCACAACTACATCTTGAAGGCTCACGAAACTTCTTTTCTAATTGTAACACAGATATTATTGTTCCGCATGATGGACACTCAAATCTAGCATTAACTGTTTGTGGTCTTGCGTCTGAAGACTGAATTATCTTTCCACTAACAGAAAAGAATTTATTAAGATGTTTACTCCTTAACTCTTCAATTAATATTAATTCTGATTCTGGTAGATTAACTATTCTTATCCTACATTTATCTATTAATCCACTTTCCTCTATTGCGACTTCAAATGATGGTAATGTTTTTTCTGGCTCTTCTAATAATGATTCTGCTATAATTGGTGAATGTTCTGATAAATCCTTGAAATTAATAATAACTACTGAGTCTTTTGAATTTCCAATTATATCTTTATGTGATTCAATAAATCCCTTAAACTCTATAATTAATGTTTCTTCAGATAAATTTTTTGCTTCTTCTTTTTGTTTTACTTTTTCTTCTAATTCCTTTTCTGCTTTGATTTTTTCGTTATAATTCAGAATTCTTTGGTCAATTTCGTCTATTGCAGCTTGTGTCAAAGATGTGTTACAAACCTTGCCATTTTCCTTTGTTACAAGAAAAAGTGCTTTATTTCGTGAAATTGATGTTCTTATTGACCCCTCTGTTTTACCTAATTCTTCTGCTAGTTTATCGTATGTAAACACGCCTTTATTTTGTGTCAAAAATTGCATTATTTTCTCTAATGTATTATCACCAAAAATACGAGCTTGTGGGTCGTTGACACATGTTACACTTGACACAAGTGGTGTTGTGTCAGTTGTGTCAGTTGTGTCAGTTGTTACATTTGTGTCAGTTGTTTCAATAGGTATAGGTAGTCTTTCTTTAGTTTTCTCAATATGGTTAGGGTATCTTTTTAATATAACTTCCTCAGTACTTTTTTTAATTTCTTTTGCTATTTTAATATATTCAGATGGATTATCTAATATATCTTCTTTAATTAATAAATCAGAAATCTCTTTTTCTAATTCATCTAAAGTAGATACTTTTATTTCTTTTTCTTTTTTAATTAATTCATCATTATAATTTATAATATATTTTCCAGAGGTTGTTTGAAAATTAATTTTTATTAGATTTCTTTCACCAATTTTATTACCAGTTAAATTCTTTTCATATATAAATACCATTATCACTCTTCCTATTTTTAATTAGTAAAATATTTTTTAATAAATCATTATCTTCCCAACAAACAACTCCTTTAAGATCTTGTGGCATGTAAGAGTATGCCATTTTTCTACTACCAAATTGTTGATCCCACAAAATTATAACTGGGTTATCTGATTCCTTTCTTTTTGCTCTACATACTGCTTGATGTATTCTCATTAAAACTGGTACATAATCTACCCATTTTGTGGCAGTTGTTTTCTGACCAGATTTTTCAGTATAAAATTTTATTTGATCATCACGACTTAAACCAAGTTTTGGGAAAGGATAACCAAATATAATTATATTATTTACAGAAGATTTATCAATAATATTTTCAAAATTAAATCCTTCAACACGTCCATTAATATTCATTATTGCTATTGCTTCTTTTTTAGAGTTAAAAATCTCCATGCTAGTTTGAAAATCTTCTATTTGTGTTGCAAATCCATCGTCTTTAGAACAAAAATCTATAACATCTATTTTACTATTTATTAATTTTTTTAATAAGACTGAATCAGATTTCTTTTGAATATATATTATAGTTCTACCATTAAGAATATTTAACGAATCATTCAATAATTTTGAACTGTTTTTATATGTTTCTTCTCTTGGAATAACTCCCATTTTTTTTGTTGCAGTAAAATTTCCTTTAGAGAAGATTATAACACGATCTTTAATAGAATAAGACTCAATTAAATCTTCATATTTTGTTTTAAATAATTCAACTCCTGTTTTAAATTGAAAATATTCTAAATCTGGTATTGTTCCAGAATTTAAAAGTATTTTATTCCATTGTTTAAATACTTTAATTAAGTGTCTAGATGTGTCACAACAATCAATAACAAATCTTACATGCCCCTTGTTTGTATATTTATACTGAAAGTAGTGCTTATAAGATGGATCTTCAGATTTATTTTCCCATTCATTAATAAACCTATATAGTTTTGAACAAGCTGGCTCATCTCTATTTTCCCAATTATTAAAATCTATTCCATATCCATCCTTTGAGAGTATCATAAGATTTTCCATTAATTCAGGGAATGTAAATGTTCTATCCATTTCTAATGAAGAATAAAAATCGTAGAAGTTATTATATGTATATCTTTCCTCATTGTCTTTTTTATTCCTGATTATTTCGTCATGTATTATCTGTAGTTTTTTAATTGTATTTTCCCATAAAACTTTTTTTACTATATCTCTTGTTATATAATCACAGATTATTTCATCTTTCAATTTTTTTATTATGGTTGTGAAGTTAATAATTTTTGATAAGAAATCTTTTGCTCGTTCTGGAATTAAATGTGCTTCATCTATTATTAATGTTCCATTGTTTGTATTTTTATTATTTTCTTGTTGTGAATTAATTACTGCATTAAACATACTTCTATTTAAAAAACCAAAATAATCTGCAATTAAATATTTTTTAGTTTTTAAGCCAAGTCTATTTATTGGCATAAGGCAGTTTTTCATATTATTATTTTTATAATATTTTCCAGGATATATGGGTAATTGTTTATCTAATTTAATTAATTCTTTTTCGGCAAGTATTGTGTATTGTCCATCTTTTTGTAAATTTTTCCAGTATTGACATGTATCGCTTTTACAATTTTTATAAACATCAAAATCTTTATTAAGTATTTTTTTTATGCAACACGATGGTTTTCCATACCATATTGAATATTGTTTTGTCAAATTTGAATTATTAAATTCATCTCCCCAAACTAATTTTAAGGGGTCAGTTGGACACGTTATAAATGAAAAATTTATTGGTGATTTTTTAAGTGCTTGTATTGTAGCATAAGTTTTTCCAAGACCCATTCCCCCAGGGTTAATAAGAATTTTATTATCACTATTTAAAAAATCTTTTGTTCTATTATAATATTCTTCTTGTTTTTCATCTTTCCATGATTTATATTTATTATTCATTCCATCTCCCCCATTTCCTTCTCTAAATCTTTATGAACTTTAACAGCAGCTTTCATCAAACCCTCAATCAAATCTTCTTCACCACTAACAACTTTAATCTCCCAGTTCAATCCTTTTGTATTTTTAACCAACTTAACAGAACTCTTAGCATTAATTGTAAAAGGATCTAACTCTGCATGTTCTAGAATCTTTGTATCTTCAGTCATGTTTCCATTCCTCCACATATCTACTTATTGAATCTTCATAAATTTCTTCGAGAAATATTTGTGTCTCTCCTTTTACTCTATCTTCAATAACCAACATAGAATCATTCAAATCTATAATCAAACCATTTCTATATCCGAAGCTAGAGTTAACATGAACTGACACTTTTTTTTCAAAATAATATAGAAGTTTGTCGTATATCCTTTGTCCTTTATCATTATCGTTTATCATTGTATCATTATTAAAATAAAACACTATTTAAGTATTTATAACTATTTTAAAATAGTAATTTTATTTCCTCCTCTTTTCTTCCGCCTACAATCCGCACAGATACTTTTACCTCGTGAATCGTAACTTATATGACTTTTATATTTCTCGCAATAACTACAAACACATGCGTTAATATCAATTAGGATCATTAAATATCTCCATATCATTTTTAAATTCTTTTGCAGCTTTATATATAATATAAAGAAACAGAACTAATCCAACACCAGCAACAATACACCAAGCTATTGCAATATCACTTATCATTCTCCATCACCCTTTTAATTACTTTGTATAGCTTACTCTTTCCAACAACCCTATGTAGTTCAATCTTCTTTGCTCCGAGCAGAAAACGTATAGCATTAGAAGTTTTAATTCTTGATAGCATAATTTCTCTGCATATATCAGACTCAGAAACATCCCTGTTCTTTCTTATATATTTTAGTATTTGTTCTTGTTCCATCTCTTCAATATTCATAGTATAAACCTCTGAGTTATTAGAACAGCAAATACTCCAAGAGTAAATGCGGCGATTGATGCAAATATTAAATTATGTAGAGGTATTGTTATTTCAGGAATATTCATTTTCTACCACCCAGCATAGTTTTATAGATTAGGGGAATTGTTATTGGTGCTGCTGTACATGGTATAACTAATGATGTTACTATCAAACTGACACCAATTTTCTCTCGCTTTCCTGGTCCAATATTATAAACTTCTATATCACTATCTCTAACTTTGTTTATTTTATTCCAGTCAATTTTAAAGACATTCCAAAGTCTCATAATCTCAGCTTGAAACTTATTTTGTTTATTATATGTTATTATTTCCATGATGTATACAATATAGTATACTATATAAATGTTCCTATTTGTAACCTAATGCGAAGAATAGAAATGTGTGCCAAACGTTTGTACTACAGCATTTCAGCGAATAGCTCCCCCTCCGTAGAGTGAGACGTATCAGCACACCTTTACAAGAATTAATCCATTTAAATAACTTATGCTTATCCCCTTATCCATTGGAAACCTTTTTCTATAAATGTTTCCGATCCATCAGATGCACAAGTAAACCAATTATTAGGACTAGGTTTATCCCATGTAATATCTGCTGCTATCACAACAAAAGAATTTGTGGTCTGCGTTACATTATTATAAATCAGAATCGAGGAATTGATTATACAGGATTCATTAATTAACCAATTACCTGCAACGTCAGCAGGGGGTTCTCCACACCAAGGTAGTCCACCATCATCAGCTTCTTCATACCAACTTGTTAAAGTAATATTTCCAACTACATTTGGAGTATAAGATAAATTAGTATTTGATATTAACATAAAACTAAAGTTTACATTCTCTGGGTTTGAAGCAACTTCTAAATCTGATACCACACCATCTGCTGAGAAGTTACTCCATTCTCCACCATTAACACTTACTGAAACATTTGTTCCTCGCAGAGCTTCATAGCTTTCAAATGAAACATTAACTTGATTAATAGTTTCTGAGACTGAACTTATATTTACATCTGTAAAATTCATATAACCAAGTCTCGCAAATGATAAAACGTTATAATTATACACTTCGTTAATCTGAGTTACAGATAATGCATTATTTGGAAAATATCTTACTTCA
>Ga0207997_1001970_pt1 | contig 10498 bp, 20 predicted proteins | sample AntAceMetag02UKN_FD_184777 | JGI IMG/M metagenome (GOLD analysis project Ga0207997, IMG submission 184777) | Saline lake microbial communities from Ace Lake, Antarctica - Antarctic Ace Lake Metagenome 02UKN (SPAdes) (version 2) | ecosystem: Environmental > Aquatic > Non-marine Saline and...
CATCATTAAAACTATACCCAGTAAAAGTTCCATCATTACTCCCAACTAAATCTTCAAGAGTTGTCTGGTTTGAATCATCAAAAGTCCAATAACTAACTGCTCCAGAAGTTGCATTCCATAAAGCCCATTCTGTTGTCCAAGTTCCTGAAGTTTTAATTTGCCAGTCATAACTAAAATTAGGTCTTTTCTCCCCATCTAATCTTAATATATAAGTTCCCACAGGCATAACCTCTCCTAATTCATAATTAATCCAACCTTCATGTGTTCCTGTTAAAACTTCTGAACAACTTGATTCATTTGAATCTTTCCTAAATTCACAAATACTTTTATAATCATTAACCAAACCCCAGTAACTAAATCCATAGCTTCTAATATAACTTAACTCCCTACTTCCATCATCATTTATTTTATAAAATCTAATATCATCTACTAAAGAAGTATCTTCATAAAGTGTAACCTCTTTTTCTGCAAAACAATTAATCTGGCAAACATCGGTATTATTCTTTAATTCAATATCTTTTACTTTTCCTAATTGGAAAAAAGGAATACCTAATACACTATTTCTAATTTGATATTTTCCATATTTTTCAAGAGGAGTATATTTTTCTATGTTGTCCCATTTAATATCTGTATCTTGTAAAACTATTTTTCTATCTATACTTATTAATTCATCTCCTGCTGAAATTATGTTAATTTGAGCTAACATAATTATCATAAAAATAAGAATCGTTGATTGTAGAGCTTTACAAGAGGTGTTTTTTTTCCCACGACGATAAAATTTAGTGTTTTTTAGCATTTTAGGAAAATTCCCCCTGTGTTATTTTAAATTTGGCATAAATCAAGATTCCTGTTAATGCAATTATACCTAATGAGAACATCATCATATTTCTTCTCATAAAATCTGTAAAGGTTAAATCTAAATCTGAATCTCCCCAAGTATCAAGAGAGGAAGTATCTTCCATCTTAATCCAAACTCTATCAACTGCATCAAGCAAGTTTGGAAGGAATAGGAATAAGATAAAGGCAAACATAATATATAGAATTATGAAAACTGGATTAGTATCTATAAACCAAGCAGAGATAAATAATACAATTACATTTATGAATAAAGCAATTACAATTAAGTAATCAAAGAAATGATAAACCTTATCCACAGCAGAAGAAGCTTCTGCAACAGCAGAAGGAGCTGTTTCATTCATTTGAGTAAAGAAAGTTCCTGTTGTTATTCCTATAATTCTAATCATAATTGGAGCAAATATAAACAATCCAATTATAATTGCAATCACAACTGCTGGTCCAAAATCAACTTGTGCTTTCTTATTTTTTTTAAGAAGTGGTCTTAACATATTTTCCCTCCAAACTTTTTTTTAGCCATATTCATTAAATCTCTATCACTTATATAAACTCTATTTTTAAAAAGGAATTTAGTTAAATCAATTTGGAATATCTTTTTATTCTTTATTCCAATATTTTTTAAATCAACATTATTTATTCTTTTTAATCTTGCATCTAATTCTATTTTTGCATCTTTCTCAATACGAATCCAAGTATATTTTTTTGTTTCCTTCCTCATTTTAATAAGTTATTTGTGCTTTTCTTTTAAATTTAAGAGTAGTCATTATAAAAGAAATTAAGAAAGCAATTAAAGGAAGAATCACATGAGATAATGCTCCAACTGAAAGAGCTATTTCTAAAAGATTATTTACAATAGGATTACCTAAATATTCTACTGAAAAGTAATAGAAGATAAAAACAGATAGATAAGAAACAATTAAAAGAACAACATCTCTTAAATCCATTTCCAAAGCCATAAAATGTTCAAGAGCAATAAAGAAATATATTATTGAGAAAGCAAAGATAATTATAAATAAAAGAGTATAAGTAATTATTACAATTCCTTCTGGATTAAGTTTTCCGTTTAAAGTTACATCAAACCCAGAGGAAACAGCACCACCTGCTCCTTCATTTTCACATCTTATTAAATAAGAATATTCATCTATTTCTGAAAAATTTCCTTTTAAAATATTTACTGCAAAACAATGAGAACAATCTCCAGCACCTAAATTCTCAAATGTTGGAATCATTCTTAAAATATTATCTCCCGTATGATTATAAATATTAAAAGTGCAATTTGTTGTTTCGTTAGTTAAAACTTTCCCATCAGTAGAATTAAAAGCATGGAATCTTAAATTAAAGGGTTCATTTTGTTTTATAGTTAGAAATTTTGGATATTCAATAATTATTCCAACATCTTTTTCTTGAATATTTATTGTTTGAACAGCAGAAGTAAAACTAATTAAAAAGATAGTCAAAAAAAAAAGAGTTAATAATTTCTTATTCATTTCTTTCTCCTAAACAAACCAAGCATTCCACTTTTTTCTTCTCCATAGGTTGCAACACTTCTATTTTCTGAAATAGTTGAATTAAGTAATCTTCTTATTCCTTCGTTTTCTGGTTGCTTTAATGAAACAAGAGTATTAGTATAAACAATTTCCTTTACAAAATATAGTTGTGAAACAGATTTGATTCCATAAATTTCCCAATTATCTAAACACATTTTCAGAGCAGTTTTAACTAAAGACAATAATCTCTTTTTTATTTCTTCATCTTTTAAATTTGAAACAGAAACATTTCTTGTTGATGCTGGGAAAATTAAATTAGTAACTGCACAAGCTCCTACTTCTGTTAAAGAAATATCTTTTAAGGCAGGATTCTGAATCCATTCTTCTTTAATGGGATTCCATTCCTTTCCCATTAATCTTTGTTTAATTTGTTCAACTGCTTCTTCTGGTCTAATTTTATCTAATAAATCTGCTTTACTATCAAAACTCATCATTCCATTCTGTTGTGAAGAATAGTTTGGTTGTTGTCCTTCTTCCATTAGAATCTCCTCTTAAATAAATTAAACAAACCTTTCTTTTTCTTTTTAGAATATATTGGTCTTAATTCTAAACCTGTAAATTTTGTTGTAGGTGCAGGAGCATAACCTTTTCCTTTAATTCCAAAAGCCAAAGCAGAAAAGGAAGGAGTATAAGAATAAGTTCTTCTTGATTTTATATCTCCACCAAACCCAACTCTTTCTCCTCTGAATACTGGAGGAAGTGCAAAAGGAATTATTGCAGGAGTTATTGGAACTATTGGTTGTGTAATTATTGATGTTGGAGTTGGTGTTCTTGAAGTTGTTTTTAAAAGTTGTGGAGTTTTTAAAGAAGGAATAATTCCCTGTCTTGTTTTTGGAACTTGTGCAAGGTTCATAATTGAAACTGGTGCTTGTGCAAATTTAGTTGCAGTTCTCTTTTTTGTTGCTAGTTTAAATTTTTGAATAGTTATTTGTGCTGGTTTTATAATTTGATTTGATTCTACTTTTTGAACTTGAACTTGTTTTAATTCTGTTTTTGCAACCATCGGTTTCATAATACTTTTTGTTTTTTGTGGTTGAATCATTTTTGAAAACCCAAAAGAAGTTTTTGGAATAATTGATTGTTTAGTTATTGCTCCTGCTTTCATTGCAGAACTAAAATCTGTTGAAACAAAAGAAGTTTTTGGAATTTGTTTTAATCCTGTTCCTGCTATTGATTCTACTCCAGAAGAAGAAGGAACTTTTATTCTTTTAATTGTTCCAAAGGTTCTAAAATTAGAAAGAGAAGTTATTCTTCCACCCCCATAAAATCTTAATTTTTTTGTTGGTCCTCCTGCAAATTTAATTAAATTATCTTTTTGAGTAGAAACAAATTGGGAAGGTTCTCTTAATTTTTCTATAAATGGTTTTACTTTTGCTTTATAACTAATTCTAAAATCATTTATTAAAGGGTCGTATGCTTTTTTTATTTTTCCTGTTGTTCTTAATTTTGTTTGAATTATAGTTTTTCCATATCCCCCTTCAAGACCTTTAACTCCCACTTTTAATTTATTAGCTCCTAACATAACATTCTTTCCCCCATAACTAACTCCAGAAGATTCAAAAGTAGTAGCTGTTAATTTTTTCCCAGATAAAGAATAAGTAATTCCTTCCCCAGATTCCATTACAACTTTTTCTCCTTTTCCAACCTTATAAAATGGTTGTTTATATTTTGTAAGATATTCTGTTGGTTTTATTCTTAAAATAGTTTTTTGATAAACATTTGGTTTTGTAACTTTATATCCAACTCCAATATCAACTCCTCCTGTTTCCCCTTCCACTCTTGCAACTTTAATTTTTTGTGGAGCTTTCTCAAAGAGCTTGGCTTCTTGTGTTGCTTTTATTCCTTTAAATTGGCTTCTAACTCCAAAAAAACCAAGACCCATTTCTGCAACTGGTTGTCCATAAGAAACAACTTTTGAAGTAATAGGACCAAAACCTTTTTCAGTTGTTAAATATGATTCTCTTTCTTTCATTCTTGTTCTTCCAGAAGGAGTTACATAAGATTCTGCTCCTCCTGCAAATAATAAAGCAGGACCAGCAGAAGTAAAATAAGGACCTACTGAAACAACAGCAGAACTTAATTTACCAACAGGTGCTTGATAACCAGAATCTTTTACTGGAGAAAATTTTGAAGAAGAAAACCAACCAGATGCTTTTTGTCCTGCAAAAAACAAAGAACCTTTAATATATCCTTGTTGTTGAATTGAAGTTTTGAATTGTTGAGTTTTTGTTGGAGCTTCTTGAACAGCCATAGATGGTTTTGCTGTTGTAGTAGTTGTTTGTTTAGTAGTTACTTTTGGAGGAAGTTGTTGTGTAATTGTTGCAGAATAAGTTCCTCTCTTTGTTATACCTTGTCTTCTTGCTTCTTCAAATGTTTCTTGTTGAATTTGATTAGCTGTTTTTCTAGTATCTCCAACAAGAGCTTTACCATAAGAAGTAACTCCACCAACTTTTATTCCTCCACCTTTTAAAACTTCTATTGTTTGGTCTTTAGTTGAAGAACTTCCACCTCCACCAGAAGTTGTTGTTGTGGTTGTTTTTGTTGTAGGAATTGAAATACTTGCACCAGTTTTCTTTGCTATTGTTTTTGCTTGTGGTTCTTCACTTTTTTTTAAATAAATAGTTCCCTCTTGTTTAACTGGTTTATCTCCCCAAGTTAAAGGTTTATACCAAACCATTTCTACACTCCCCTTTAAAGTTGTTTAACATTAGAAAAAAGTTGTTTAACAACATTTAAATACTTTTCTTTATTAGGGTAAGATACTATAAGTATATTACCCAAAGGTTTAAATAGATATTATTCTAAAATATATTATGAAAGAGTATGTGATACTTAAAGAAATTCTAATGTTTAAATGTTTAAGATGTTTGCACGAATGGATTCCAACAGGAAAACTTGAACCTCTTGTTTGTCCAAAGTGTAAAAGCCCTTATTGGAAAACAACAAAGAAAATAAAAGAGGAGATTCAAAATGAATGAACCACCAGAACCAATAATTTCAGATGGGAACTTTGATTATTTTAATAAGAATCCAGAAGATTATAAGAGCATTGTTTTAAAATGTATTCAAGAAATATTAAAGATTAATTCTAATCTTTTAAGTAAAACAGGAAAAATTTATATTCGTGTTGAAGGACAAATTATTGAGAAAGAAGAAAACACAATAAAAATTTACTATCAATTAATTAATCTTTTAGAAGATTTACTTTTATATACTTTTGATGAAAAAGCAAAGAAAGATATTGAAGGACAAGATGAAAAATTAAAAACCCTTTATCCAAAATACTTAGAAATATTTACAGAAGGACAAGTTAATGAAGCAAGAAAATATAAAGTATCAAAAGAGAAAATTATTATTAAGAATGATAATTTAGGAATGTGGTGCTTAGAACAAATAGAAAAAGATAAGAGAGAATGTTATAGGAATAAATTAAGAGCTTTATTATTGTTGTTCAAAGGAAGAAAGAATGAATTATCTGGAAAGAGAACAGCAAGAATGGGAATGCAAACTAATCAAGATGACTAAAAAATTTTATAATGATTTCATAAATAAACATTATTCAGAATCAACTTGTTTATTTATAAGAACTATTGCACATAGGATTTATAATTATAATAAGAATGCTTTAATTATTACTTGTGGAACTTCTGGTTCTGGAAAGAGTTATGTTGATTTAGAATTACTAAGAGGAATTTATGGTTATGTTCATGGAGAATTTCCTCCTGCTGAATATGTTGTTGGTAGAACATTCTTTAAATTAAAAGATTTCTTAGAGATATTAAATACTCCAGAGATGCAAGATTCTAAAAAAAGCAGAGGACAAATATTTATTTCAGAAGAAATGGGAACACAGGCAGGGAGCAGAACATTCCAGAACATAGCAAACAGAACTTATTCTTATATTGTTCAAACATTCAGAGCAAAAGGAATGATTATCTTTTTTAATGTTCCAAGTTTTAATTTTATTGATAGCCAAGTAAGAAAACAAATTCATTACCTACTTGAAACAAAAACCATTGATAAAAAAAATAATTGTTGTATTGCTCGTCCTTTAGAATTACAATATAATTCAAGAATGGATAAAATTTATTATCACAATCTAAGCGCAAGAACTTTTAATAATGAGAATATGGAATTAGAATTTATTGATGTTCCAAAGATTCCAAAAGATGTTGAAGAATTATATGAAAGTAAGAAGTCCGATTTTATTAATGACCAAAATATGAGTTTGCAGAATGCATTGAACAAGATGGAGAAGAAGGATGAAGTAATTGAAGGACCTTTAAAAGAATTAACTAAAATTCAACAGGAAGTTAAAGATGAATTGGAAAAAGGGCTATTACAAAAGGATGTTGCAATAAAACTTAAAAAAACAAACTCTGTAATTTGTGAAGTGAAAAAAGCTATCTTAAAGAAGGGATATACCATAAATCCCTTAGAAAAATTACCTTTAGTCGAAATAAATACTAATAACAGCACGGGAAAATTAACTTCGTCGAGCCTATCATTTGAAAATGAATAAAACAAACCAGAAGAAAATAAATGATTATAATATAATAGATTGGATAAAACTAATTGGGATAGTCCTTATAGTAATAGGGATTGGTTTCTTTGCAGTTAATCAAACACTTGGTTATTATTATAAAGCCCAATTACTTTATAGCCCTTGTAAAATTTGTTTGGATTTAAATCCAGAAGTAGAGGATTGTTTTATACAAAAAGAATTTAAAATTAATTTATCTTCTATAAAAATTGAAAACAATTTTACTTAATCTTTATTTTCTAATATAGCTATGATGTGGTCTAGCTTTGCATTAAGAAGTTGATTCTCTGTTACTAATTGAATCTCTTTTTCCTGTTCAACCTTTTCCACTTTTGAATCTACTTCTTGTTCTTCTTCACTTATTCTTGGCATTTTTTCCTCCATTTAAATTTAAATTATCTAATGCCTTATTCATCTTAATAATATCTCCATCTTTAACTTCTGCAAGTTCTTCCTTTGATTGAATTGAGGAAAAGAACCAAGCAAGAGCAAAATAAAATATTGAAGATGCTAATGATGCAAAAATATCATATGCTTTTAATGTATCAAAAATATCAACTATTCTTATTAAACCAATTAAAGCAATAGTAAAGAAAGCATATTTACCCACTAGATAAAATGTTTTTGGGTCTATCTCTGGAAGTTTCATTTTTCTATTACCACCATATTTTTAATTTCCATTTTCTTTTTTGTCTTTTGCTCTGCAACATAAAGTCCATTCTTAATATCTTCTTGAACAATAGCTAATATTTCTTTTTCTTTCTTACCTTGAAAGAGTTGAATCATAGCCCCTCTTGAATATAAAATTCCTTTCCTTCCATCTTTCTTCATTTGATTAACAATATTTTCTGCTTTTCCTTTAAGATTATAAGTAACAAAAGTTCTTCCATCAAAGATATTTATTGTTGTTACTTCTGGTTTAGTTGTCTTTTTTCCCCAAGTTTCATAAGTTACTTTTATCATTTTATTTAAGGTGCTGTTGTAGATGGAACAGCAGACATTCTTCCAAGAACCTTATCATAGAAAGCGAGAGCTTCCCTATGAATAGCATTTGCATCTGCCATTGCATTCTTTGAATATTGTATAACTAAAATTATTGAAATGAAAAGGATAACTCCAACAAAACCAAATACTAGGACCTGTGCAAGAGTTTCCCATCTAGACATAGTTTCTTTTTCTGCATCTGAAATTATTTTACTACAAGCATCTCTATAATCTGCTGGTGCTATTTGCATTATCATTTTTTGGCTTTCTGGGTTTAATTGGCATTTACTTATTGGAACAAGAACCTTTGGGTCGTCCTCTTTTTCTTGTAATAAAAGCCCTGCTTTAAAAGAAAGCTCGTGGAAATCAGAAGTGCTTCCTTGTTGAACAATCCGACCATCTTTAACTTCTAACCTTCTTTCCCCTGCAATATCCATTAAACCCCCTAATATTTTTTTAGATTTAAACCACCCTGCTCTTGTGAATCTAATTCCAACTTTTCCATTTCCATTATTTGAAAAAATAATTGCAGGGAACACAAACTTCCCTTTTTTCTTCATAGCTAAACTTCCAAAAACAATAGCAACAATAACAACTGCCATAATTAACCAAAAACCCCAAGACATAATCATCTTGGTTCCCATTGCACCCATTCCACCTAAATCCATTATTCAACAACCTCTGTTTTTACTTCAACTAAATCTCCTAAAACTCCATAATCATAACAAGTGCAAACTTTATTCATATAATAAGCATCTGGGTATTCTCCACAAACATTATAAAAACAATGCCTTTCTAATGATGCTTCTTGTTCAGTAATTACTAAACCCCACATAGTTAAAGAAAAAAAAGAAAAGAATAGGACCATAAAAATAATTGCAGTTATTTTCCAACCTTGTTTTTCCATTATTTTACTTTCTCCAATGTAACTTTATTTCCAAGAAAATCAAAAGAAATAATAGAACCTTTCTCTGCACAAAGAACTTTTCTAACTATCCACTTTGGAATTGTTAATGTATATTGTCCAAGTTTGTTCTCCTGCAATATTGCTTTTTTATGCTGTCTTTCCATTATAGTTAATTTCCCTTATGAATTTATATATATTAAGGTATTTAAATCTTTTTATTTAGGGAGGTGCTTTGTTATTTTCTTTTCCTCTTATAAAATGCTTTACTCTTTGAACCTTTTTTTCTCCCTTTATATTTTCCTTCTTTTTTTGCTCTTGCAACTCCAACCTTAATTTTTTCAATAAGATTCTCAATATATTGGGAATTTAAAGCATATTTGATTCTAAACATTAATCTTCCATTGGGAGTTTCTAAATCAATATTTTCAGACAAAGAAATTAATTTTATTTTATTTTCCAGAACAAACTTTTCAAATTCAACTCCATCATAAAAATTTCTTGTTATTCTGTCTGTATCTTGAACAATTAATACAACTTCTGGATTTTCCTTTAGAAATTTAAGCATTCTTTGATAACCTCTCCTATCACTTGTTTTTCCTGTCTTTTCATCTTTGAAAACCTTAATAACTATAAAACCCTTTGATTCTGCTTGTTTATTGCAGTATTCTATTTGTTGGTTTATGTTTTGCTTTTCTTGGCTTGTAGAAATTCTTGCATAAATTATTGCTTTATTCATTTTTCTAAATACCAAATTCCTATAAGAGTTAAAATGAAAAAAATAGGAATTAAAACTGCTTTTAAGTTTGCTTCTCTCATAGTGTTTATAGTTAATAATACTGCTTTCTCGGTTGTAAAATATGCTGTAAAAAATAACTTAATTACTAAAAGTTGTGATAAAATACACATTCCATAAACAAATGTTTTAATTATTTCTTTCATTTTATTTTTTCTTTTCTTCAAACTCCCTTCTTTTACCACAATATCCATCTGCATCGGATTCGTGATTACAAGTGTAACCCTCTTTTTCATATAATTCACATCTTTTCCAATATTTACATTTCATTTCAAATATAACTCCTCTTTAATAAATTTTAATAACTCTTTTCCACCTTTTTTATTATCTTTAAAACTAGCATAAGACCAACCCATTAAACTTTTAACCTTTACACCAATTGATTTATCTTTATATTTAGTAATATTCCCCTCTTTAAATTCTTCCCTAATCTTTGTAATTGTTATCTTTGCTTCAATATGTTCTTTATCTTTTAATTTTTTCATCCCAAAATCCTCCCACAAATTTCTTCTTTTTCTTTGTTTTGTGCTTTACAGGTTGGGCAAAAATAAACTTTCTTTCTTTGTAATTTATTATTTTTATCTAAATATTTTGTTACTAATCCACAATAATACCGCTTTTTATCAAAATCATTACTTCCACATCCATCTTCCCAATCATTTTTTATTTTTTGGGCTTCTTTAATTAAAGACATACTTAACCCATTAAAACAATTCAACTCATTAAAATTATTATCATTAATTAATTTCTCCTTAAAATCTAAAAGATTTTTAATCTTCTCTTTTTCAATCTCCCTTAATCTTTCAAGGGCTTTTTGTTTATTTTGTTTCATATTAAATCCTCCTCTATGAGATTGAAGAAATATTTAA
>Ga0207997_1001971_pt1 | contig 10495 bp, 19 predicted proteins | sample AntAceMetag02UKN_FD_184777 | JGI IMG/M metagenome (GOLD analysis project Ga0207997, IMG submission 184777) | Saline lake microbial communities from Ace Lake, Antarctica - Antarctic Ace Lake Metagenome 02UKN (SPAdes) (version 2) | ecosystem: Environmental > Aquatic > Non-marine Saline and...
ACCATTTACCTTTACTAGGCAAACAGGGAGGATAAGTACAGAGTTAGCATTAGGTTTAGGATTAGCAAGTGTTTCAAGAGTTAGAGGTGCATCTGGAGTTAGAAGTGCAGTTGATGTTGCAAGTGTTCAAAGAAGTTTAACTGGACAAAAACAAGTTTCAAGACAAGTTTCAAAGCAAGGGACAAAACAATCATTAAAAACAACTTCGGTAAATGTTAATGCACCAATTACTTCTTTAGTTGGTGGTGTTGCAGGGTTTGGAGGATTTAGACCTTTTGGATTTCCAAGTATTCTTCCTAAATCAAGGCCTGGTCCTGGACAACAAAGAAGAAGGGTTCCAACAAAGAAAAAGAAGAAATCACAATTCCAAGTGGACACCACAGGGTTTGGAAGTTATCTTGGAGTTTCAGATTCTAGATCTAGAAAGAAAAAGAAGAAATCAGATGTTACTGGTTTTGAATTATTTTAACTAAACATTTAAATAAGTCCAAAAATCAATCTACTTATTAAACACAAAAAATAAAACAAAAAAATGGAAGAACAAAACAATTTTAAAGAAACAGGACTTGAAGGTTTAATGTTAAATAGAAGTTTTACTTTAATTGTTCAAACTTATGAAGAATTGGAATTGGATGAATTTTTAGAGGTTGATGACAATGATTAAATGGATTAAACAAAATAGGGAAGTAATTTTTATTTTTGTAATAACAATTTTATTTTCAATCTTTTTTTCAAGAGATACAAATTTTACTACTAAATTTTTAGACAATGGACTTAATGGTATTCTCTTACCTGTTTTTGGTGTTTTAATTGGTTCTTTAATAACCGCTTATACAATTATTATTGCTTTTAGCAATCAGATTCCCAAAAAAGTTAAAGAAACAAAAGCCTACAAAAGAATAAATTTACATTTTTTATTGACTTTACTTTCCTTATTGATTCTAATAGTTACAAGCACATTATTCTACTTTATTGATGGACAAATCTTGTTTTTAATAAATCTATTTTTAATGTCTTTCTCTTTTTTAATGTCCTTTTATTTAATTTTGATAATTTTTATGTTAGTAAAAATTATAAATAAAAACAATTAAATTTCTCTCGTTTCTTCCAAACTAAATTCTGCCTTTATTCCTAACTCACAAACCTCATGAATTACACAAACAATATTATGACATAAAACCTTAATCAATAATTCATTAACTTGTGAAGTCATCTTTTTACTTCTTATTGAAAAAGGGAATTATTGATTTTGAATATATTAAGAAGATTGTTAAAAACTCTTATGGATTTGAAGAAGTGAAACAATACCTTTAATTTTTTTATTGACTTTCTAAACAGAGCCTACTTATTAAACAAAGCCTATTTTAACCAAACATTTAAATACTAATAATTCTTTAAAACATCAACCCTATTTCTGTAAGAGGTAATAATGCAATACGAAGAAGAATATCAACAACCACAATACCAAAATGATGCAGAATATATTTCTCAATTAATAGATGTAGATAAAGAACTAGATAGATTTACAATGGAAGTTCTCCGAGGTAAAGTTGAAATAATTAAAGAGGGGAAAAAACAATGGGTTGATAGAGTTCTAGGAAAACAATTTATGAATGAACAAGGTGTGCGTGGTTTCTTATCAATTCTTAAAGGTGTTGTAACCAAACTTTCCAAATTATCTAATAAGACCGACGATGAAATTAAAACCGATATGTTTTACTTTGATATGAGAATCACTTCTGCAATGTATGAAAATGGAGATGCTTGGCAAATTTCTTTGGCAGATTATGAATTGATAAAAGAATCCTGTTTAAGATTGGCCTGGGATGTTAGTGCAGCATCAAGGGATGGATTCACAGCAATAAATTTAAGAAGTCAATACACAAGAAATGAATCAAGTAGAACTGATAAATCACAACCTAACTCTCAACCTAGAAAATTATTTGGAATCAATTTAACTAGATAAAGGAGGTAAAAATATATTATGGTAATGGAAAATTTAACAAGTTCGGCAGGATCATTAGTAATGTTAATTGGAAAAATTCTGGTAATAATCATTGCAGCAGTTATTCTTTTCTTTGCTTCAAAAACAATTCAAAGAGAAGTTAAAAAAAGAAAATCTTTTAAGATTACTGCATTTGTAACAAACCCAGATGGTTCTCATATGATTTATAAAACTGGAAAATTCAAAGATAAAGATGGTCTAGAAAAAATGCTTTTTATGAGAAAAGTTAAAATGCTTTTTGGAATTAAAGCATGGGCACCAATAAAAGGAGAATCAATGCCGGTAATAGAACCAACTCATATTGTAAGTTTAACTGTTCATTTATTCAGATATGGAATTAGTCAATATTCAGTTATTCCTCCAACTCTTTACAGAGATTCAAATCTTCTTGAAAGAGAAGGAATAAAATTAATAAATATGAATGCATTACATTGGAAAGGATTAGAACAAAGAGCAGCAATTTCAAGATGGGCCTTAATGAAGGATAAGATGGCAAAGTTAACCCCTTGGATTACTTTACTTTTAATAGTAATTGTTGGAGGAGTTGCAATTTATTTTATTGCAAAAATGGCACTTTCAATGTATGGAGATGCAATTGCTGCAAGAACTCTTGATTGTATGAACTTGGTAGGAGGAGGTTCTGCACCATTGGATGCTATAAAACCTTTGTCTTAAGTGGACAAAGATTTTATATATAAAGAAGGTATTATAAGAAAGATGAAAAACAAATCAATTTTTATTTTTAGTATGTTTTTATTAGTTCTTACCTTCTCTTTTGTTTCTTCTGCACAAATAACACAAATAAATAATGGTCCAGAAGGACTTCAAATATTCTATCCTACTTTTGATTTTGTTAAACAAAGTTCAGAATTTAGATTACATCTTCATGTTTCAAATCTTTCAAATGGATTCCCCTACACAAATGATGTAGTGGATTGTAAACTGCATCTTTATAATTCAACAGGACAACATACTTTTGAAAGTGGAATTTTAAATAAAGATTCAAATGGATATGATCATGAAATCTTTCTAAATAGTGATGGGGGAAATTTTTCAGATTTAGGAACTCATGCTTTTTATATTTGGTGCAATACAACGGATTTAGGGGGGGAAGCAAAAGGAACTTTTGAAGTAACTCCATCTGGAGAAGAATTAACCCAATCAAATTCACTTTTACTTATCGCAGCATTGATTATTCTTTTAACTTTAATAGTTTTAACAATAAGGGGAATGGTAATGGTGGATAACTTTGGATGGAACTTTGGATTCTTGAACATAGCATATTTACTATTCAATATATTCTTCTTTGTGGGTTGGAAAATCTTTAGTTTATTCATTACATCAATTCCTTCAATAGGCACAGCATTACATTCATTATGGATTGTTTCAAATATTGTTTGGATTCCATTCATCCTAGGACAAGTTGCTTTCCTTTTGCTTAAAGCAACAGATGAAGCCCATATAACAAGTTTAATGAAGAAAGGATATACCCAAGACGAAGCCCAAACCCGAGTAAAAAGGAAAAAATAATGGATGAAAGACCAGAGAGAGTTTGGATTCATCCAAACCTCAAGAATCTTTTAATCAAATTAAATGAAATAATAAACAAAAAATCATTGAAAGAAACTGGTTATTCAATTCCAAAAGGATTACCAGTTTCATCAAAGATTGCAGCAAGTTTATTAGAAAATTTAATTTCAAATAAAGATTTTTTAGATGTTGAAAAGTTAGACAAATCTTTAACTTTTAATACAAAATTATGCTGTGAATTAAAGCATCCTGTTTTTTTAATTGTTTTTGATCCCAGAGAAAATAATGTTGTAGAGGACAAAGAATATTTAAATCTTAATCTATTTAAAAAGAGAGGAATAAAAGAAAATGAAATTCAATTTATCTAAAAATAAAAAAGGTTCTCTCTATGATCCCATAACTTTGGGTGCAGTTTTACTTGTAATGGGAATCACAATTTTCATTGCTTTTTCTATTTGGGGAGGGTTTGCAGATGCAATTCAAGTTGCAGCAGTAGGAACTCCTGGAGAAGCACAAATTAATGAAACAGTAACACAATTGACTGGTGCTTATGCTTCAATAGATTATATGATTCCTTTAATTGTAATTGCTTTTATGATTACTTCATTAATACTTGCATTTAAGACAGGTGCAAATATAGTATTTGCATTTTTATCTTTGATTACTTGGGGATTTGCAATATTGATGTCTTTAGTTTTTAAGGATATATTTGAATTGTTTGCAGTTAACTTTCCAACGGTTGCTGCACAATTTCCAATACTTTCTTTTGTATTAATGAATATGAAATGGATTGTCCTAGCATGGCTATTCTTAATTAGTCTTGTAATGTTCACAAGAAATAAACAGGAGGATGCAGACCTAACAAGTGGTTTGGCACAAGTATATGCTTAATAAAAAATATTTATTTTTAGTATTTGGAATCTTTTTATTAATTGGGAGTTTAGGATTTGGAAGTGCCGGTTTAAATACAAATTTAGTTAGTTATTATAAATTAGAAGAATCTTCTGGAGTAGTTATAGATGAATTAGGAACTTATAATTTAACAAATGATGGAGGAACAGCACAAGCTACAGGAATAATTGAAAAAGCTTATGATTTTACAACAAATGATAGAATTTATGGAACAAGTATTGATCCAGATGATTATTATGCGAGTGGATTATCTATGAGTGGATGGTTTAAATTAGATTTTGTAGATGCTCAAGCTTTTATTGGTTGGGAATATGATGGGAGTAATGGACAAAAAGAAATATTTATAGAAGCAGATGGACAATTAGGAGTTCATTATGGTTATGCAGATGGAAGTGGAGCACATTCAAATGTAGGAGTAAATGGATTGATTAGTACTGGAAATTGGTATTTTATAACTTGGACACACGGAGCAATAAAAGATAGAATTTATGTAAATGGAATATTAATTGATGAATGGAATATTGGAGGATCTTGGACTACAACTGGAACAAAGTTTATGATGGCTGAAGGTGGAGATCCTCAATGGTTTGAAGGAATAATAGATGAAGTTGGAATTTGGGGAAGAGAATTAACACAAACAGAAATTACTAAACTTTATAATTCTGGGAACGGATTAACTTATCCTTTTGGAGAATCAGTTGGTTCTTCAATTTCAGTTACATTAATTTCTCCAACAAATGACACATTATTAACAGATGTTGGAACTAATTTTACAGCTACATTTGCTCCAACAGATTTAAATTTAACTAATGCAACATATAATGTTTGGAATAGTACTGGATTATTTAATTCAACAACTGTTAGTTTAAGTGGAAATGTAACAGTTAATGAAACTTTATTCATTGATAACTTTGGAATGGGAGATTACTTTTGGGGAGTTTATGCTTGTGGAGATAATTCAACTGGTTATGTAAATTGTTCTTTTGTTTCGGTTAATAATACTTTTGAAGTTGGTGCATCAATAATAAATCAAACATATAACAATAATACTTATGAAACATTAAATGAATCATTTACTGCTTATGTTCAATCAATTCCAGGAGTTTCATTTTATCAAGCATATCTTCATTATAATGGAACTAAATATGTTTCTAGTTTAACAAATATGGGAAATGACACTTATTATTTAAGTAAAACAATTGATATGCCATTGGTTAATTCAACAACTGTTAGTTTCTTTTGGCAGTTTGTTTTTACTTCCCCAGTTCAAAGAACACAAAACACAACATTAATAAATCAAACAATTAATCCTATTTATTTTGGACTATGTAATGGAACTTATACAGATTTGTCTTTGAATATAACTATAAAAAATGAAGCAAACTTTTCATTAATAAATAGTTCATTAGAATTTAATGCAGATTATTATTTAGGAACTGGAACATTAATGAAAACTTTAGAATTTAAGAATACAGACAATAATCTTTCTAACTTCCAATTTTGCATTTCTCCATCAACAAAATCATTTTATATTGAAGATATTTTAAGTTATTATGCACCAGATCATGAAAGAAGAGAATACTTTTTAGACCAAGCAACTCTAACAAGTGCAGTTCAAAATCTTGCTTTATATCTTCTTCCAACTGTGGACACAAGTGTTTTTACTGTTAGAGTAATTGATGAAGATGAAAATAATCTTGAAGGAGTATTTGTTAGAGTTCAAAGATGGGATATTGGAACTAATAATTTTTATACTATTGGAATGATTAAAACCACCAGTGATGGAACTGGAATAATTAATTTAAGATTAAATGATGCCTGGTATAGATACCAATTAATTTATAACGATTTATTAATAAAAACAACAGAACCAACAAAAGAAAGTTCAACAGAAAGAGTTATTCAAGTTAGTCTTTCAGAAGATAATCCTTATGACCAATTTGATAATATTGATTATGATCTAAATTATGATAATGACACAAATATTACTTCCTTAACCTATGCAGACACAAGTGGATCTGTTCAAACTGGATGTTTAAAAATAATTGAATTAACTGGTTTAGGAAAAAATGAAATATATTATTCTTGTGTTGAATCAACTTCTGGAGTTTTAAGTTATCCAGTTCCAACAGATGGAACTTATATTATAAGGGCAATCTTTATTTTAACAGATGAATATGGTTCAATTGAAAAAGTTGTGGATGAAATATTTAGGCAAGGAGAAGAAGAAAGATTTGGAACAATTGGAGTTAGTGGTGCATTTGCTTCCCTTCTTTTAATTGGAACAGCAGGATTGATTGGAGTTAGTGCAGGATCTATTCCACTAGGAATTGGATTAATAGTTGCATCATTGGTTATAGTTAATTTAATAGGATGGTTGAATATATCTCTATCTGTAATAATTAGTTTAGTGTCAATTTTTATACTGATATTATTTAATATGGGGAAGAAACAATGAACAGAAAAGGTGCTAGTCCTAGTTTAACAAAGATATTAATTGCAACTATAATTGGAGTGTTTGCACTTGTTAGTTTATTTGCTGCTTATACTAATTTTCTTACAGACAATGGTGTTTCAATTTCTTCTGAAACAGAAGGATATTATGCAGACTTAACAACACAGAGTGGAGAATTAGATACATTTAGTGGAAATGTAACTGCAAAAGATTCAGTTAATGCAATATGGGAAGGTGCAAGTAATGTGTTTGTAGTGGGTATTGGTGCAATAGGAAAGTTCTTCCAAATGATTCCAATACTCTCCACAATACTTGGAATAATGGAAAAAGCAATCCCTGGATTTAGTGGGTTATTTGGAATATTTATATTGATAATTGGAATCTATGTAACAATGCAAATCATAGCAAGTAAAAGGGGGACAACTGCAAGACCTTAAAATGACAGATTATTATAATTTAACTTATGGCCCTGGATTTGAAGGTTTCCTTAATTGGACAAATGGAACAACCGAAGGATGGATGGCAACTGCTTTCCTATTCTTTATTTACCTTGCAAGTTTCTTTGTATTAAGTAAATCACAATTTAAATCATCTGCAAATTCTTCTTTTGCTTTCCTTATAACATTTATTGCAATGATAATTATGAAGTTGTTCTTAACTATAAATGAAATTGCAACCTATGGAATTATCTTTGGATTGGGAATTTCCATTATATGGATGGTAATAGATTAATGGCAAAGAAACTTGAATCATTTTTAATTAAGAAAGAAGTTATATATTCACATTGTCTTAGATGTGGTTGGGATTGGATTCCAAGAGGAAAGAAGCCAAGATTTTGTCCTAAATGTAAAACAAGTTATTGGGATAAACCAAAAAAATTTAGATTAAATCATAAGATTAAATTTTGTTAAGAAGATTCATATAATCCTTCTTTTTTTAATTCAGAATTTACCAAATTATGTAATCTAATATGATGTTTATGACATAAAGGAACTAAATATTTACAATATTCTTTTAAATTTTTCCTATTTAAACCAAGATATTTTAAATGATGTAAATCTATATTTTCAGAAGAATTACAAATAAAACATTTATCTCCAATTAATTTGAATATTTCTTTTTTATTTCTATTTGCAAATTTCCCCTCTAAAACTTGAATTAATTTTCCATCATCAACTCTTAATCTATATAACTCTAAATATTGTGCTTTTTGGTATTGTTTTTGAACTTTTATAAGATTATACATTCTTTTAAATTCTTTTTTGCAACTAGAACAAATACCCATTTTATTATATACTTTATTTAATTTACAAACAGAACATATTTCTATCTTTTTATTCCATTTTTTACTTTTACATTTTGGACAAACTTTTGGTCTAATGATAGAATCTCTTGGTAACCAAATATTTCCACATCTTTCACAAGATAATTCAATAAAATTTATTTCTTTAATCATAATAAAATATATACTTATAAGTATATAAACTTTCCTGTTTGTTAACTTAGTCATAGCCCATTTCTTATATATATATTTTCTTCTTCTAAATATCACTAAATAAAGGATATAAAGGAGGATAAAATAAATAAATCAAATGGCAAATATGCAATCATTCATTATAGGTATTGTATTGGTAGGTGTAACTTTAGTTATTGGAATTTTCATTTCATCAGAAATTGCTGATCAAATGACAGCTGCAAGTGCAGAAGCCAACGCTGCTAATGATTTAGTAACAGCTCTTTCCGGAGGTTCTGCATGGATAACTATCCTTGTAGTAGTAGGTTTCGCAACTATTGTTCTATCAATGTTGACTAGTGGTCTAGGAACTTCTTCTGGTGCAGGTCCTGTTTACTAATTAAGCATCAAAGTAATTGAAGAGTGATCCCGTCTTTATAACTCAACGGGATAATAAGGATAGTGGGGGGAAACCACAACAAGGCATCCCATAATATCCTTCCTTTATTATTAAATTATTATTGGACAAAGAATATATAAATAAAAGAAACTTAAAAAACACATGAAACTAAAAAGATTATACAATAAAACAAAAGCATCTTTAACTTCTGAACAAGCAAAGAAAAACTATGCCAATTTAAAAAAGATTGGATATGCAGTTGGACAACATTCCAGGAGATTAAATACTAATTTAGATGAAACTTTTTCTATTCCAAGAAGATACCCAGATAAAACATTAAGTAATTTAAATAAATCAAATAGTGGATATGTTCCAAAAGGTTATAAGTTAGTTAAGAAGAAAAAAAGGAGGTAAGAATAAATGGCACAAACAGTTTTTAGAAAAAATGGAAAATGGTCTTATGTTGGAGAGGTTTATGGAAACGGAAGAAAATATGGATATTATGTTGCAGCAGGAAATGGAACAAATAACAACTATAAGGCACAAAGAAATTTTAAATTAAAAGCACTAGCACTTAAATATGCAAAATCTTTAGTTAATTAAAATTTTTTATAAGGTAAAATTTAATTCTTTATTTTGATTATTTCTATTCTCACAAACTTCTGCATTTAAAGTTGCAATGTTTTCAAAGTAATCCTTTGGATTAAATTCTGAACTTGATGAAACTAAATCTGGAACATAATTGCAATTACAAACTTTTCCTGTTTCATAGCCACATAAATAACAATAAGCATTTGGGCCATATTCATTTTTTAGATCATTAACTTGTTTAGAATATTTAATCTGCACAAAACCAATAAAAAATATACCACAGATTAAAAGAATTGCAATCACTCTGGAAAAAATTAATAGAAATCTTCTAAATTTTTCTTTACTTTCCAAAGTTGTTACATTCATTTTTAATTATCCAAATTATTTTCAATCAAATCAAGAATTTTATCCAATTTTATGTTGATTAATTGGTTTTCTGTAATAATTTGAGGGTAATTAGGTTCATTTTCTTCAACACCCTCATTTTCGCCTTCTAATACCTCTTCAATCGCTTTTGGTTCTTCATCAATGATTTGCTCAACTTCCTCGGTGTTCTTTGATTCTAGAGGGGTTTCTGCGTCATTTATTTGAGTAATTGGAGTGATAACTTTGGCTTTCTCTTGAATTATCTCTTTTGGAGGTTCTGGTGCAATTAATGGTGTTTTTTCTTCAACTTTTTTCTTAAATAGTGCCATTTTATTTTTTCCTCCCTTTTGATTCATTAATTATTAAAGAAACGTAAACGGGTTTTCCTGCTTCTTTTTCTTTTTTAGTTAATTTAACAAACTTGTTTTTTTCAAGAATTGAAATGTGTGTCCAAATAGTTGGATAACTAACTTTTAATTCTTTTTGAATATCTGAAATCTTTAAATTTCCATTACATAATAATTTTAATATCTTTTTTCTGTTTTTATTATTTATTTCAATATGCCCACATTTTTCACATTTATAATCAATCATTTTTCTTACTCTCATTAAATTTTTTTAATATTTCATCAACATCATTTTTAACATCTTGTTTGAGAGTTTCTTTGTAAGCATTAGGATTATTTTTATAATAATCTTCTTCATGTTTTAAATTCTTTTTTGCAACTTTCATTGAAGTATATCCTTTAGATAAAATGATGAAAAGGATAAGGAGAGTTAATC
>Ga0207997_1001972_pt1 | contig 10492 bp, 16 predicted proteins | sample AntAceMetag02UKN_FD_184777 | JGI IMG/M metagenome (GOLD analysis project Ga0207997, IMG submission 184777) | Saline lake microbial communities from Ace Lake, Antarctica - Antarctic Ace Lake Metagenome 02UKN (SPAdes) (version 2) | ecosystem: Environmental > Aquatic > Non-marine Saline and...
TACTTAATTTCTTTCTCTATTTCTTTAAGATTATCATTTACATTATAAAATTTCATATCTCCAAAAGCATCTGTATAATCTGTTAAACTTGTTACTTCAAATTCTGCAACTTTAAATTCTCCACCATATCCTGTTGTAACAACTAAAGGAGTATTCAATTTAATCTTAGCAATATCAGCTCCTAACCCAAATACATTTTCTATTGTAACTGTCTTTGTTAATTCATCATAACTCTTTACATTATCAAATTCTAATGCTGAGATAGTTCCAACTAAAAGAATCATACAAAGTAATAATATTATTTTTTTATTCATTTTATTTTAATTACAAAGAGAACAACAGTAACAACTCCTATTATTAATCCAAGAAGAAGTCCTATTAACTTTGGTTTATTAACCTCCACTAATTTCTTTGGGTGTTTCTTAGACATCAAATCCCTCCTCTCTACCCCTCGTAAATAAGAATATCCCTGTAATGAAAGCTATCAAACTCATTATAAAAGGAGAGTATAAAATCATGTAAGACATTAAAGTTTGTTCATGTAGTTGGTCACCCATCATATCATTTCCTGTATAAATATCTTCATACATATTTGACATTACTATACAACCAAACACTAAAAGAAGTGCCAACATTATATACAATCCAATGAATACAGGATGAGGATTGTAAGTATAACTAAGAGAGAAGATTATTGATAGAACTAATGCTGCAACATAAGAGAATCCAACTAACCAAGGCAAAGCATTGGTAACTGTGTTAAGATTTCCAAAGGTATATTCAGCAGCTTGAGATACATTTGCACCACCAACCACACCTAAGTCGGTCATAACAGGAGTTATTATATCACTTGAGTAATCTATAATCCCAACTGCCATTGCTGCTATGAATCCAACAACTACTATTAAGAATAAAAATGCTATGAATAATATGATTCCAATTTGCCCTCTCTTATTCTTCATCATATTCTTATAACCTCCTCCTTATCTAACATACCTAATGAAGTTAATCTTTTCTTTAATCCTTTTAAGATATCTTGTGCTTCTGAAACATCATGCATCTGATTCTTAAATTTGTTCCAACAATTTCTATGCACAAAATCTTCCCTTACAAAAACATTATCTTCATTATATTCCTGAATACAAAAATGTGCTTCTCCTTGGCATATTTCTTCTTTACATCTGAAACAATATTTATTCATCTTTTCTTGGGTTTTGTTTTTAATTCTTCTAAACTTATTCTGTAACCTTCTGTTCTTCTAAGTAATCTTGTCATCTCAGCAAAGCTTAACTCTCTTGGATTTAGTTTAGCCAAACCCTTGTCTAATCTAATCCTTGCTAAGCAACTCATATCATTCGCAAAGTCTGCATCGGGTCTTGCTGGTTTAGTATTCTTTTGTGCCATCATATCTTTTGTGGAAACATTCCTCTTTTCCACAGTTGTTTTAATTTCTTATCATCTATAATTTGTGCAAATATCCAGATGAACCATACCACTACAACCACAGGTGTTAGTGAGAATGCTATTGAGTATAAAGTAAATAATACTTCTGCTACTAATAAATCTGGAGAGTAAGCAAAGGATAAGTTAGATGCTATGTAAAGTAACCCAACTAACATAATATATATTACAAACCATAAAGCACTTCTTAAATATTTGAGGTAACTTATCTTAACGATTGTATCTTCTGCATCTACTGCATTTGAATCTGGCAACATATTAATTCCATATACAACTACAAAGAATAAGAAAAAGATTGTTAAGAATAAAGGAATATAAAGTAATGCTTCTCCTGCATCTAAAATTCTACCTGAATATCCAACATTAAAAGTTCCTGCTAATGAACCACCCAAATCACCATTCTCACAATTTAATCCATAAGGATAATCTCCTATATAAGAAAAGTTACCTGCTTCAATTAAGATATTCCAATATCCGAAATAACCATCAACATAAGTTGCATTTGCTGCATAAAGAACATTACCTGAAAGATTTGCCATATAAAAAGTGCAAATTATATCTGTATCATCAAGTGTAACTCCATTAGTTGCATTTGATACAAAAAAGTTATATGTAAAATCTTGGTTATAAATTAAAGCACCTTGTTGTGATTCTGTTAATAAATAACCTTCAGGAAAATTATCAACGGTTGTGACAGGTGGAACTGCTGAGATGAAACTCATAAGAAAGATGCCCATAAAGATTAATACAATTAGTTTCTTTTCCATCTACTTAACATACCTCCTGTTTCTTTTTGTTGTTGAGGTCTATTACCTATCACTTCTGAAATGTTAGTGTGCCTTCTAATTGAACCTCTTTCTTCTCCTTTCCAAGCTCTGTTAAGTGTAGCAAATACAAGCTGTGATAATTGTTCAAATAACATTTCAAACTCAGACAACATTTCTTTTTTCTTTTCTTCCTTTATCTTTGCCAACTCTTGTTCTATTCTATTCTCATATTCTTTGAGAAGATTCTCCTCAATCTCTTTAGAATCAAGTTTAACTCCTGCCATCTCTCCTGCAAATAGTTTTAGCTTTTGTTTATCCTTAATCCTTAGTAAGAAGATATCTTTACATTCCTCAAAGGTTGGTTGCCTAAAGTATAATTTATATCTCATAAGAATATTTGCAGAGAAAGCTAATCTAAACCTTAACATGATTCCATTGATTTGTTCCTCGTTAAAGTTTGATAATAAGTTTTCTTTATTAACATAGAAAGACATGAGTTCCATAATTCTATTAACACCATCATCTGTTAATCTTCTTTTCTTTTGGTCTTTGATTTCATTCCAAGTGATTGATTCTTGATTGTTGAGTGTGATAAAGTCTTGCCTTAGTTGGTGGTATAATCTTGTTAGAGTTGTTTCACATTCTAATTGTGCTTCTGCTAAGTTTGTTTCCTGCTCTTGCTGGTAGTATTGATTCTGATTATCAATACTATTCTTCTGTGCCAATGATGTAGCTATCGCTGTATTTTCTGCTAAGGGATTGTATTCTTCTTCCATTTTTATTTATTGATTATAATAATTAAACAACTTTAATTAGTGGTTTGCCTACATTTTTTCCATTCCTAATTGTTTGAATCCTTATTGTGCTTTTTGCAGAAAATGGAAAAGTTTTTTTAAGTTCTTTCGATTTTTTTAATATTTTATCCACACTTGAAACTCTACTAAATGTTCCTAATGTTTTTCTTTTTTTTCCAACTGTTGCAGTAATTTTAAACCTTGAATTTTTAAAACCCATTTTTCTTTTTCTTCTTACCTCCTTTCAACTGTTTGAAATATTTTATCTCTTTCTTTTCTGTTCCTGTTGATAATCTAAACTTAGGTAACTCAATAAATTCTGTTCCCTCTTTTGTTTTCTTAGTTCTGAATCCTTTAATCTTCTTTCCTTTATAAGTTGGAACTTTAAATGTAGCACCTAATGTTTTTGATGCAGCACTTCTTCCAATTCCCACAGCTTCCTTTTGTGTTCTACCATAACCAACTATTTTGAATTTGCCGAATCTTCGGAGGAATACTGGAATCTTTAGATAAGAAGTTCTTTGCCTTACTGATCGTTGTTTATATCTTGGTGGTTTTGGTGGTGTTGTTGGAAAGAAAGGTGGAGTTCTTGGTGGTGACATTGTTGGTGGAGATATTGGAGGTGTAAGTGTTGGTAACTTTGGAGTTTTGGGTGGTGATATTGGAGGAGATGTTGGTGGTAAAATTGGAGGAGATCTTGGAGTTGGAATATAAGGTGTTGAACCACCATGAATTATTACTGTTGGTGTTGATGGTGGAGGAGTAATTGTAGTTGATATTATAGGGGTTGTAGTAACTAAAGTGCTTGTTGAGAAAAGTTTATTTGATGTTGATGATGGATAATTAAACCTTGTCTTTGGATAAAATAAAGAAGTTGTTATAACACCTTCTCCAGATATTCTTTGGGTTGATTTTGTTGAAGGAAGACTTGGTGTTATTGATTTTCCACCTCCTATTCCTCCAGCTTTAGCTGTATAAATATCTACTCCTTGTCCTCTTATAGAAGTTACTCCAATCTTTTTTACATCTGTTAATACTCCAGAAGTTTTTATAAATTCTAACTCAGAACCCTTACCAAGTTCCCACTTTCCTCCTTTAATTACTGCAATCTGTGGCTGTTTTGGAATACCAAAACCTACCTCTACATTCTTTTGAACTTTTAATGCATCTGATAATCCTAATCTTGAAACTCTTGTTATTGGAATCTTAGCGAAAGGGTCTTGAGGAGTTGCAAAAAATTCTCTTTCTATTACAACATCTTTTCCTTGAGAAAATAAACCTTGCTGTGATGATGTTCTTAATTGGTCAGCTTTAACAAAAAGACCCTTCTCAGATTCCTTTACACCAAATCCTCCTCTCTTTAAAGGAGATGTTGCTGGTAACTTAACATCAGAAGTTACACCTGTTCTTGCAGGAGAACCTTCTGGAATTAAACCTATTCTTTTATTAACAGCGAGTTGAACTGCACTAAATCCTTCTGGTTGTTTAACAGTTGGTGCATAATCTGGACTAACTCTTGCTTTAAGTCCTTTAGCATAGGGGAATGCTTCAAAAATAGTTCCTGTTGCTCCAGCAACTCCAACAATTCCTGATGCTATTCTTGCTTCTTTTGTTCTTGAAGGATCTGCTGCTCCTCTTATACCTGTATAAGTTATTGCACCACCTACTCCTATCCTTGCAACTTGGGGTAACTTACTATAAACTCCTCCAAACCCAACAAACAATCCAGCACCTCCAAAGGTTGATGGTGTAAGTTCTGCAACTACTTTTCCAGGTGTTCCAAGTCCTGTTCTATAAGATTCTTTTACAGAAGTTAAAGTGAAATCTTTTGTTCTACCTCCTGAATCTTTTGGAAGAAGTAATGATACAGGAGAGTATCTTGAAACTACTACTGCTTTGGTTGGATCTGTTGCAAATGCTACAACAGGTTTAACCACGGGGTCTATTGGTTTTGAAATTTCTACATATCCTTCTCCTTGTTTTTTAACAAAAGCAACTGACTTTCTTGCTTTATCTTGTCTTCTTCTTTCTTTCTCTTGTTCTCTCCTTATATTAACTTGTCTTGCAAAGTCTTCTCTTGTGAATCTTTTATTTACATTTTGTTGTTTAAATCTTGATGCTACTGCTTGATAGATTGGATCTTGTGATTGTGTAGTTGGTTGAACCACAGGCTTACCTAATAAATTTGTTTTTTGTGTTGTAGTTGGAGTTGGTGGGGGTGGAGTATAAGAAGTTCCTCCTCCAGACCTTCTTACTGTTGTTGAAGTTTTTCCTGTTGAACCAGAAGTAATTGTAGATGTTGTTTTAGAAGTTCCTCCAACATAATCTGTAACCTTAACACTTGCAGTATCAGGTTTAATAACTGTCACAGTTTTCTTTTTTTGAGGGAAGAATCTTGAATACCAAGCCATTTTATGTTACATAGTAACACTAATTACTTTATAACTACTTATTACCATTACAAAATTAATATAGGAGTTGGGCTTTTGCAAAGTGGCAACCCAACTCCACCTTTGAGGCATTATCCTCAGAGGTTAAAAGAGGTGAGGTATTTAGAAGTGGTTAAACTTTATATAAGTTTCGTTTTTTTGTATTCATTTAAAAGTTAAGGTAATTGTTTAAATACTATTTGTTTTTTAACTAACCATGAAAGATAATGAAATGATAGAAGTTCTTGAATTTTATTTTAATAGAAAAATTACAATTCACATTGATACATTCAGCGATGCTTTCTATAATGGTTTAATCCTTGAGTTTTCTAAAACAATGATTGTCATAGATGATAGGATTCTTGGAGAAGTTCCTATTTCTATTTCTAATATAAAAGTTCTTGAGAGGTTTAAGGAAGGAGAAAAACATGTCTAAGAAAAGAATAAATGTCTTTCCTATAGACCAAATTGGGAATGTTATCAATAATGTAAACAAATTAAATATCTGCCCATGTTGTAATAAAAAGTTAGTTAAAAAATATGAAGGCTTAGTATGTACCAATTTTAATTGTGTATTATATTTTAAATTAGGAAGGGGATGGGTTTATTTAAATAAAGCAAAAGAAAATAGTGAACTATTCTTTACTTCTAAATATGATTTTGACCCTGAATCTTATTTAAACAGAAAGAAATGGTTAAAATTAAAATCAAAAATACTTTATGAGAAAAAATCATGTGAAATTTGTGGAGAAAAAAGATTATTACATGTACACCATATTCTTCCAAAAAGCCAAAACCCAGAATTAGCTATGGATGAAGAAAATCTTATGGTACTTTGTGAAGATTGTCATAAAAAAATCCATTCTAAAGATAAATGGAGGTTTAGTTAAACAATGATAGATGAGAATATATTTAATAAATTAAAAGTATCTGATTTTGATTTAGAAGAAGAAATAGAAAAGGATAATTACAGATTAAGAGAATCTTATCTAAATATTATTGATATCTTGAAAGAATATTGTGATTTAAAAGAAGATTATTACCATATTATTGCTTTATGGATCATTGGTTCACATATTCATAATACATTTCTTTCTTATCCTTATTTATTTCTCAATGCCATGAAAGGTTCTGGGAAATCAAGAACTCTTAAACTTATAACTTACTTAGCTAAAGATGGATCAATGCTTAACTCATTAACAGAAGCAGTATTGTTTAGAAGTTCAGGAACACTTGGGATAGATGAATTTGAAGGGGTAAATCGTAAAGGATTAGAAACATTAAAGGAACTATTAAACTCTGCATATAAAAAAGGAACTAAAGTTAAAAGAATGAAGAAACAAAAAGTCTTAGGTGGAGGAGAGGAACAAGTTGTAGAAGAATTTGATGTATTCAGACCAATAGTTATTGCAAACATCTCTGGAATGGATAATGTTTTATCAGATAGATGTCTAACTTTGGTGGTGGATAAGTCAAATAAGAGTGTAGTTACAAATTTAGTGGAATTATGGGAATTTGATGAAAAAGTGACAATTACAAAGGGAATTCTTGAAAAATTTGGGAAATCGTGTAGTAAGTGTAGTGTAGATGTCGTTGTAGAAGTGTACAAAGGTTGGAACAATTATGTAAAGAAGAACTACACTAACAACACTAACACCACTATAAATAGTGAAGTAACTACACTAACAACACCATCTCCACTAACTACTATAACTACACTAACTACACCACTTAATAAAGATTATAATAATCTATATAAAAAATTAATGGATTCAAATATTAATGGTAGAGATTTAGAGCTGTGCTTACCTTTAATAATAATATCAGAAATGGTTGGAGAAGTTGATAGCTCAATAGAAATTATGATTAAGATAGTTAAAGAAAGAAAATCAGAAGATGCAGTTGAAAGTCTTGATGTTTCTCTAATTAATTATATTTCACAGGAGGTAGAAGGTAAGTGGATGTCTTCTAAAGAGTTATTTAATAATTTTAAGAACATAGTTCAAGTAGAAGAGAAATGGTTTAATGATAAATGGTTGGGGAGAGCTTTAAAGAGATTAAACTTATACAAAGAAAAGAAGAGAATGAATTATGGAGTTTTGTATTTCTTAAATGTAGAACTTGCACAAAAGAAGATGGAGATGTTTAAATAATGAAAAGATACAAACACAGATGCTGTATTTGTAATGGCAAAGCAAAGTATTACTTAAAAATTGGTGGAAGGAAGAAGTTATTATGCGAAAGACACCACAAACAAATAACAAACCTAAGAAAATGGAGAAAACTTAATAAAAATGATGAATAATGATGATGCCAACTTACCATTCAAAGAATCTGGCTATGATCAGAAAGCTTACACTCAGTTTAGACTTCATAACTTACTTTCAAAGATAGATGAGTTAAGTATTCAACCTGAGAAGTTTTATCAAGAGATTTTTAACCTTCTTTCTTCTGTGTTTCAAACAATTTACTCTAAATTAAAACCAGTAGAGAAAAAAGCAGGTCATACTAAGAGAAAACAGATCAAAGACTTCACAAAAACCAATCCAATAACAAAACAAGGGCAATTATCGTGGGGAAAGTCACGAGGTTTGATAAGTCCAAGCAATATGAATGAATTTATGGAACTATTGTTTGAATTTAGATGTTTGCTTGAAGAATATATGGATGCACATGGATTCAACCCAAGTAAAGAGGATGTAACTCAATCCATAATCAAAATGTAAAATGATATTCGAAATACCTTTAATTAATTTTCTTTGTGGAATGGGAGTATTATTTATAGGAGTTTATTTTCTTCCTGAAACAATAAGAGAGATATTAAAATGAAATTTGCAGAAGAAATATATCCAAAAGGAACATTCAAAGACCAACAAACAGATGGTGCTTACTTAGATGGAACTTTATCAAAGAATTTGGATGTTTTAGCTAAGAAAATCAATAATGATATGCATTTTACAGGAATAGTATCGGGCCACGACCAAGTAAGAGATGGAAAGACCACAATCGCAACTCATGTTGGAACTTATCTTACTTGGAAGATAAATAAGTTACATGGAGTTCATAATACCTTCACCGATAAGAACTTAGTTATGAATGGTAAGGATTTAGATAAGATTTCTTTTGAACTACCACCATTATCTGTAATTGTCCTCGATGAAGGTGATGATTTGACAACTCATGGTATGAAAGACCTCGCTGTTAAACTAAAAAGATACTTTAGAAAGTGTGGGCAGTTAAATCAAATACTTATCCTGATTCTTCCATCCTTTTTTGAACTTCCTAAGTTCTTTGCCTTGAATAGAAGCCATTTCTTGATAGATGTTTATTTTAGAGGAGAATATGAACGAGGATACTTTGAATTTTACTCTCCAAGAAGTAAAAAGCTATTGTATCTTAAAGGAAAGAGGGAATGGGATTACAATGTGCAGAAATCTGACTTTAAAGGAAGGTTCTTTGGTAGTTATTGCTTCTTTCCAGAGTTAGAAAGGTGTTCAGAGAGGTATAAGTATAAGAAAAGGAAGGATTTAGAGGAAGATTCCAACCCTGAGGATAGTATGACACCTGAACAGATAAGATTGCAATATAAGATACTATTATTCCAACAACTTTATCAAAATTTAGAAGGAATGACAGTCAAAAAGTTGGCAGAAGCCTTTGGATTTACGAGAAGGACAGGAACTCTCTATTTAACAAGCGAATTTAGAAGGAAAACAGAGGGGTGTAGGGGTAGGAAGGAAAGAGGAAACGAAAAAGATATTATCTTATCTAAAGATGAGGTTGTGGATGATGAGTAACCATTTGGTTGGGATAAATCAAAGAACAAAAGATTATTTGATATCTAAAGTAAATAATAGGATGTTATTTGAACATAGAAAGGTTTGGTTAGAACAATGTGGTAATATACCTAAGGGTTATATGATACATCATATCAATGGAGATAAGAAAGATAATAGGAAAGAAAATCTTGTATGTGTTTCAAGAAAGGTTCATGGGAAATTACATAGTAAAAGTGTAGTTACTAACCCTCAAGATGTAGTGACTAAAGATGGAGGGCTTATATAATAGGATGGATTATACAATGTTTGTTAAGGTCTTTGGTTCTGTGATGCTATTGCTTATACTAATAGGGATCATCTACTCCAAGTATATGATTAACAAGAGTAAGAAAATAACTGATGAGGTTTTGAAATGAGGGCAGCACTATACATTAGAGTTAGCACCTTAGACCAGACCACACTCAATCAAGAATTAGAGTTAGTAGAATATTGTAAAAGAAATAATATAGAAATTTTTAAGATATACAAAGAGGAGGGTGTTAGTGGTTCTAAGACTTCAAGACCTCAGTTAGATTTAATGTTACAGGATATGAGAAACAAAATGTTTGATGTTCTTATTGTCTGGAAGTTTGATAGACTTGGAAGAAGCACAGCACATTTACTTCAAGTCTTACAAGAGTTACAGAATAAGAAGATATGTTTAATAGCCACATCTCAAAACATTGATACTAATACATCTATGGGTAAGTTGTTCTTTACTATTCTTGCAGGATTTTCAGAAATGGAAAGAGATTTGATTACTGAAAGAATTAAACTTGGATTACTCCGAAGAAAGAAACAAGGTAAAATACTTGGAAGACCAAAAGGTGCTAAGGATAAAGGTTATAGAAAAAAAGGAGGATACTATCTTAGATACTCTAAGAAATAAACTACTCCCTAAAAAAACCTAAGTTTTTTACTATAAAACAAACAAACCAAACTAAGAGGTGTTTGTTTGGGCTAAGCGAAACATTTAAATACTCTAATATTATAATAATAATATGAAAACACAAACAAAGGAACAACTTATAAAACAAATAAAGGAAAAGAAACCTTACTTTAAAAAAACAGGTTTAAAAAATATGAGTAAGAAAGAATTGGAAGATTTGAAAAAGGTGTTCAAAATTTAAATACTATATTATAATAAAAAACAAAAATGAAAAACAAATGTAAGTTATGTGGTCACGAATGGGAATCAAGAGTAGAAAAACCTAAGTGTTGTC
>Ga0207997_1001974_pt1 | contig 10490 bp, 14 predicted proteins | sample AntAceMetag02UKN_FD_184777 | JGI IMG/M metagenome (GOLD analysis project Ga0207997, IMG submission 184777) | Saline lake microbial communities from Ace Lake, Antarctica - Antarctic Ace Lake Metagenome 02UKN (SPAdes) (version 2) | ecosystem: Environmental > Aquatic > Non-marine Saline and...
TTCGGCCATAACAATGGCATTAACTCAAAAAGCTAAGGGTTCAGGCGGCATGATACATTGTATTGATCCAGCATTTGTACCACTTAAAGAACGCCCGGATAGATATAGACATTATCCTATGGGCGCTTGTATGGTGGATGCTATTTATGAAAGAGCTACCGAACATGGCGTACGCGATAATATAACACTGCATCCTGGTTTAAGCGAGGAAGTACTTCAAACTTGGAAACCGGGCAAGATATTTGATATGATTTTCATAGATGGAGATCATACTTATCCATCTGTAAAAATAGATATGCAATGGGAGCAATACGCTAAAGATAAAAAATGTGTAATTTTATTTGATGATTGGTTAAAGGGAGTATCAAAAGCTGCGATGGAATGCATGGCAGGAAAAGAGTATCAATTTTGCTCTAAGCCAATGGCTCATTTTATTAGCTATTAGGTTGGATAACGGAAAATAAAAAAAGAAAAAAGGAAGAAAATGGGATTTAAACATTCTGATGAAACTAAAGAAAAAATTTCAAAAGCTTTGCGAGGACATCCTTGTTATAAAAGTAAAAAGAGAAATAACAAAATAAGCAAGGCAAGAAAAGGAGGTAAACTTTCATCAGAACATAAAGAAAAAATAAGCCTTGGATGTAAAGGAAAGAATGCAGGTGAAAAAAGTTATCTTTGGAAAGGAGGACAATATAAAAGTAAAGGGTATGTTTATATTTATAGTCCTAAACATCCTTTTGCTAATCGGCAATATGTTTCCAGACATCGCCTTATAGTTGAGAAACAAATTGGGCGGTATCTTTTGTTTACCGAAATATGTCATCATCGTAATAAAATTAAAGATGATAATAAACTTAAAAATTTAATGGCTTTTGTTTCTCAGTCTGCTCATCAGCGATTTCATAAAAATCCTAGCAATGTTAAACTTAAAGAAATTATTTTTGATGGTAGAAAATTAAAAATGAAAAGGAAGAGGAGAAAAATAAAATGGCACAAAAAGGAAAAGTAAAGTGGTTTAGTAATCAGAAGGGTTATGGATTTATCGCTCTTGATGATTCAGGCGGCGATGCATTTGTGCATCATACTTCGATTGAAGGAGAAGGTTTTAAAACTTTAAAAGAGGGTCAAGATGTTGAATGTGAAATTGAAGAAGGTACTCGTGGCAAACAAGCCAAAAAAGTAATAAAATTATAACAAGTATTTAATAGAGATTAAATATGAATGAACTTTGTAAATCATGTAATCATAGATTTCAATGTCTTACTGGAGATTTGCATGTATCTTATGTTTTACCAGATGATTGTTTGATAACTGTATATCAGGAATCTTCATCTTTAATGAATCATGGACGTGAAAATGCTCATATTCCAATAATATTTTTAAAAGAACGCGCTAAGACACGCAAAGAAGAAAGAGATTTAAAAACTAAAAAAGAATTAATGAGAGTATAACGATAGGACGATAGGATGATTATTAAATTTTTAAGAAGAAGGAGAGGTGATGCATATAGAATTTTGAATTTTGGGTGTTTTGAATTGACGGTGGGAAACAAAGAAGAGAAGAAAGGATATACAAAATGAAAATGAAACAGTTATTAATAGCATTAACATGCATAGCAATACTATTTGTTACACCAATAGTATTTGCAGCTGATATAGGAGTAGGTATTGACGCTGATGTCAATGTAGTTTTATCACAAGATGTTGAGACTCAGGGAGTAGAAGGAGAACTTGACATTTTTACAACTACAGTAGGTATTCCTATATCTGTGAAAGATATATTGTTTTTAAGACCGTTCATAGGCGCTGCTCAGGTTGATCTTGAAATAGATGAGTTTGACTTGGGAGTGGAAAGTGATACTGGTTTATTGTTTGGAGTTGAGGCTGAATTGAATCTGTATAAAACAGCAGGCATAGCTGAACCTTTAAACGATATTCAATTTTCACTTATTGGTGGTTATGAAAGAAGCAGCTTGAATGTTGATGAATTGAGTTTAGGCAGCTTCAGTTTGGTTTCACCGCTTAATGTAGATATTACTTATAGATCATGGGAACTTGGTTTAAAGGCTTCAAAAGACTTAGGCATAATTACTCCATATATTGGCGTAGTTTATGGCGAGTCAGATGTTGAATATGAAGCCAGTCTTTTAGGAATTACGCTAACAGAGACTTTGGATTCTAAAGACAATGTAGGGCTCCGTTGTGGTCTTGTAGGTGAAATTTTACCTAATGTGAATGTTGCTTTAAATGTAGAATTGATTGATAAGACAGCGATTGGCGGAAGAGTAACATATACATTTTAAATGATTGAAAAGGGGCGGCCTAAATAGGTCGCCCCGATTGAAGGAGAATAAAAAATGATTTTCTTTAAAATACTTTTGATAGTCATAGCAGGACTTATTACTGGTTTTCTTGGAGCGCTTGGCGGTGCGCGTGATTATTCAAAATCTATCCGTAGGTTTGGAATCCCTATTCTTTTATCTTTATTAGCTCTTTTATTTGTTAAGAACTTATGGGTAATAACTATTTTTCTTATGATAGCGCCTTTCTCATTAGGATATGGCATACCTTCGCCTGAAGGCGATAAAGGTTCTACTGTTGGCCGGTTCTTTTTTAATCTATGTAAACAAAATTATAGATGGGCTGATATTTTAACGAGAGGTACTATTGCGCTCTTAACTTCAGCAACTTTAATAATTATACCAATTTTAAAGGGAAATTGGGCGCTATATTGGGCGGCAGCTCTTACAATTTTTGCGATTGATGTATTATTTGGAGGAAATGCTATTATTAAAGGGGAAGGCGTATTTAAAATAAAATTATTTGGTAAAGAAATTGAGTTAGGAGTAGAAGAAACTATAAGATATGGTGTGGTGGGATTAATGAGTGCAATGGTGATTGTGATATGAAAATTCTTTTATTATCTGATCCTCAATCTGATTATGGAGCATATTATCTCTTTAATGGCCTTTGTCAGATACTAGGTGATAATAATGTTGTTACTTATCCTTTTAAAAAGTCATATTATGGCATGACTGATGATATTTACGTTTTAGATGATGGTAAAATGGGTTGTACTCATCCTGGTGATAATATAGTAGCCAGAGAACCAAATGAATGGAGCCTTAGTGAAATTGCAGAAAACATAGGTTTATTTGATTGTATAGTACTTACATCGAGTCGAACTTATGCCATTACTGCGCTAAGAGATTTAATTTCGATGTTTGGCAAATGTCCAAAACTTTTAGCGTTTACGGATCATGAAGATGGAGATTCTATTCGATGGGATATAATTAATGAATTTAAACCTAAAGTTATATTCAAACGAGAATTACTTATAAATTCTCCCCATAAAAATATTTATCCGCTGCCTTTTTCTTCTGCAAACAATTCTTTTCCAATAGTTGATGATACTGTTAAAAAGTGGGATATTTTTGCCCTTTTCGGTATGACGCATCCAGTTCGACGTCAAATAGTAGAAAGATTATTTGAAATTGGATATGAAAAAATTTATTTAGGATTAGACACTAAAAGTTTAAGGGGAGATTATCAGGAAAAAAATAAGAAATTACAGGGATATAAAGAGTACTTAATAAATATTGCACAGAGCAAAATAGCACTTAGTATACGCGGTCATGGCCGTGATTGCTGCCGGTTTTGGGAAATACCGGTGTATGAAACACTTATGATGATGCACACACTTGATATTCAGATCCCGCATCCATTTCAAGATGGAGTGAATGCTGTTTATTTTAAAGAAGATGGTTCTGATTTAAAAGAAAAAATAGATTATTATCTTGCTCATGATGATGAAAGGATAAGAATAGCTAAAGCTGGGAAAGAACATTTATTGAAATGGCATACAAATCAAAAAAGAGCAGAATATTTTTTATCAATAGTAAAGGATAAAATAAAATTTAATGATAAAAATAAATAGAATTTGGGCTATGCCCAACAAATGGACATTTACTATTAAACCAATAAGAGAATTGTTAAAGAAATATGTTAAAGATGGCGATTTTTGGGTTGACCCTTTTGCAGGAGAAAATAGTCCTGCATTAACAACTAATGATATAAATTCTCATCTTAAAAACCCCCATTATCATTTAGACGCTTTAGAGTTTTTATCTGGTGAAGAGAGCAAAAAATATAGTGGTGGTTTATATGACCCTCCATATTCCATTACTCAAGCTCGGATGTATGGCAAAAAAGAATACGCTTCTATGAGATATTGGGCTCAATGTAAAAATGAACTTGCTCGTATTATAAAACCCGGAGGGATAGCAATTTGTTTTGGTTGGAATAGTATGGGACTTGGTAAAGGTAGAAGGTTTGAAATGGAACGTATATTACTTGTATCTCATGGTGGAAGTAAAAATGATATTATAGTTACCGTTGAAAAAAAGGTTCTAAAATGAAAGTTCCATGGACAAATAATAGTGCGCTTTTAGGCAAAATTAAAGATCATATGCATCTTGAAGGCAACAAGGAAGAAGTAATTTTAATTATAGGTGAATCAGAACATATAGAAGATTATTTAAAAGATCAAGTTAAAGAAATCAAAAAGATTGGAATAAAAGAAGCGGTCCCTAGAATTCCTTTTGAAAGTGATTTTCATGCTGTTATTTTTAATCATACTCTTCGTTGTAGGCCAGGGCGTACTTATATGCTTTTAAATGAAGCATGGCGTGTATTACGCGCTGGTGGTCATATAATTATATGTGAAGATATACCTATTTTACCTAGAATATTTAGCGATTATGCAGAATTTGTATGTTCTTTTGAAAATAGGCTTGTTTTTAATAAAGATGATATAGTAAGAATGCTTTTTAAATTTGAACGTCCAAGAGATGAAGAAGTAGTTGTTAGGCAATATAATATAGAGAATTGGCTTGATGGTTTATCTGATGATGAAAAAAGAAAAGTAAGAAATAGACTAGAAGAAACATCTGCATTTTTTAAAAATTGTGTTAATTTTTATGCAGATTCGTTTTCAGACACTATTTCCATAGATATAAAAATTTATATAGGAAGTGCTATGAAAAATATAAAAGAAGGAATGTATAATTGGGGTTGGTGGGATGGACCGGATAAATTTCAAAATGTTAATAGAAATGTTATAAATAATTGCCAAAGGGATGTATTTTTTGATGTTGTAGCAACATTAGCGCCTGGTCCTTTAGGTATAAACATTGGTGGTCCGAGACATGAACGATATGGTATTAAAGTTTATGGATTTAATATAGAACATGGTGATCATATTACAGCTGATGGTTCTGAATTGCCATTTAAAGATAATAGCGTAGATTTTTTTATAAGTAGTCATACGATTGAGCATATTATAGATGTTCCTAAAGCTATGAGAGAATGGGCGCGAGCATTAAAACCAGGTGGTTTAATAGCTTCTACAGTTCCTGATGTAAGACATTTTAAACATAATCCTGTTGGAGTTTTAAACCAAAAGGATTTAGCACCGAGTGAAATAACACCTGATCAATTTAAGGAAATTATAGACAAAATACCAGAATTAGAAATTTTGCTTTTGGATAGCCATCAAAATTGTTTTGATTTTAATGTATTGATGAGAAAAAGGAGTTAAATATGGATGATAAGAAAAAAGTTCTTTGCACGGGTGCTTCAGGTTTTATGGGGTCACACCTAACTGAAGCCTTAGTTAAGACTAAATTATATAAAGTTTATGCTGTAGATGATCATTCTGGCGGGAGCCCTGCTAATGTTCCGCAAGGATGTTTTTTCTGTGATTTAGACTTAAGGGATAAGAAAAAAACGAGAAATTTTATTGAACGCATAGAACCTGATTATATTTTTGCTTTAGCGGCCAACGCAAGAGAAGGCGCTTCATTTTTTCAACCGGTATCTGTAATGGAACGTAATATTAATGTTTATATGAATGTATTAGAACCTGCCATTCAAACTGGAATGCAGAAAATGATCTACTTTAGCAGTATGGCTACAATGGGTCATCAACACCCACCATTCGATGAATCATTTAAACGAATGCCATGTGATATTTATGGAATAAGCAAAACTTGGTGTGAACATACGACAGAACTTTTAGCAGAGGTACATGGATTTAAATATGTGATTGTTAGGCCACATAATTGTTTTGGTGAACGACAAAGTATGACAGATCTTTATAGAAATGTGATTGCTATATTCATGAATCGCATAATGAAAGAGGAAGCACTTTATATCTATGGTGATGGTGAACAAAAGCGTAGTTTTTCATATATTGATTGTAGTATTCCTTGTTATTTACGGTGTTTAGATGAAGGTATTAATAATGATATTTTTAATATAGGCGGTACGAAAGAAATTACTATTAATAAAATTGCACAAATGGTCATTGCCGCTTTTCCTGAATACAAAATACCACAGATTATTCATTTAGCTGATCGGCATGGTGAAGTTAAAAATGCTTGGTCTACGTATCAAAAATCAATAGAGAAACTTGGATATGAAGAAACATATAGTATAGAAGAAGGCATTAAACGAATGGCTGAATGGGCAAAAAAACAAGGTCCACAAGATTGGACAGAAGAACAATTACCATTGATTAATGAAAAAGTTCCTATTACATGGACAATGGAGCGCAATAAAAAAGATGATAGTAACAACGAAAATTCTAGCAGCATATGAAGTAATTTGTTTAAATCCAAAAGGAATTAACGGAGAAGAAGTAATTACAGTTTATAATCGTAGAGTACCTTTAGATAAATGTATACAATGTAGATATTTTAAAGGATATAATATTAAAACATTTAAAGTAAAATGTAATTTTAAGGAAGGTTGAATATGAAAAAAGTGCTTATTACTGGAATCACCGGCTTTTGTGGGTCACATTTAGCTGAAAAATATCTTAGTCAAGGAGATACAGAAGTATGGGGGATTAAAAAATGGCGCAGTAATATGGAAAATGTTAGAGGATTTGAGGAATTAATAAAATGGAAAGAATGTGATATTACTGATGCACATAGCGTTAGTGAAATCATAAAAGAAATAAAACCTGACATAATTCATCATTTAGCCGCTATGTCATTTGTCCCTGCTTCATGGAAATATCCAGCTAGAACTATGGAGGTTAATTTAATAGGTACAATTAATCTTTTTGAAGCAATTCGAGAATTTTCCCCAAAGACAGTTATTCAAGTTGCGTCTTCATCGGAAACTTACGGTATTCCAAAAAGTTTACCAATTACAGAAAAGCATATATTACAACCATGTTCTCCTTATGGAGTATCAAAAGCTGCTATGGATCTTGCAGCACAACAATATTATAAAAGTTATAAGCTTTCCATTATTATAACTCGTGCATTTAATCATTCGGGAAAACGTAGAGGTTCTGAATTTGTGTGTTCGTCTTTTGCTAAGCAAATAGCGGAAATTGAATTATTGAATAAAGAACCAATTATTAAAGTTGGTAATTTATCTTCTTTGCGGGATTTTACAGATGTAAGAGATATGTGTGATGCCTATTTATTAGCTGTAAAAATGTGTAATCCTGGAGAACCTTATAATATTTCATCTAATTTTTCTGTAAGCATACAAAATGTATTGGATATGTTAATTAATATGTCTCCGTTGAAAATAACTACTATTATAGATATAACAAGATTAAGACCTTCTGATTTAGATAAACTGGAAGGTGATTCAAACAACTTTAGACGTTTGACTGGATGGACTAATAAAATCACACTTGAAAATACGATGAAAGATTTATTGAACTATTGGAGGGAAAAGATTAGACATGGAAACGAAACTATTTCATCCTCGTGATTTAAATGAAGCAAAACATGCTGCTGTAGGAAATTGCAATAATGTTTCTATGGAAAAAAGATATGCGGAGGAAACGCCGGTTTTTGCTAATGCTATTTTACGCCATCTAGGTAATCCTAGAGATAAAACTATTGTAGATTATGGAATAGGCCCGGGTAGAATTGCTAAAGAATTATTACGTATCAGTGATGAAAAAAAATATAATCTTAAAATTATAGGAGTTGATAATTCTCCTGAAATGTTGGATATAGCTGCTAAAAATGTAAATCATTCTAAATTTTATCCTACATTACCGGAAGATTTAACTAAAGAAGCTGATTTTACCTATTTAGTTTATTGTCTTCAACATATCCCTTCTATTGCTATTCGTGAATCATTACAAAGAATTTATACTTTTTTAAAAAAAGAAGGTAAATTATTTTATTGTAGTAGTGATTATAGGATGGCTATAAGATTTGATAATCCTGGATTTTTTGATGATAGATTTTTAGGTGTGAATTTACAAGAGGAAATTTCTAGATATTTTAATAAAATTGGAGAAGCTTTCACACAAGAGGAATTAGATGCTCATCCAACAGTAAAAGCAATGGTAAAAAGTGATGGATTGGTTCATCCAGCTCTTATTTATGGAAAAAAAGAAATTAAAGGACATCTATTCAATGCTAAAACTGATGCTAATATTATTGTGAAAGAAAAAACAGAAGTAAAAAAAGAAGAGGTAAAAAAAGAAGAAGATATAAGTAAATATAAAAAATTAATTTTACAAAATAGGTTGAGCCCTGGTGATATACTTGTGATGACATGCGCAATTAGAGCTTTACATAAAGCTTATCCTGGAGAATATAAAACTGATGTAAGAAGTCCAGCATCTCAAATTTTTGAACATAATACTTACATAACTCATTTAGATGAAAATGCGCCAGATGTTAAAACTATTGATATGCTTTATCCTGAAATACATAAGTCAGGTGAAAGTGGAAAGCATTTTTCTGATGGTCATAGATTATATTTAGCAAGTGTTATAAAAAAACCTATTCCGCAAAATAGTATGCGACCAGATATATTTTTAACACAGGATGAAAAAATATGGCTTAATCCATTTGCTTTAGAATATGGCAATAAGGATAAATATTGGATTATAAATGCTGGGTCTAAGCAGGATTATACATTAAAACAATATCCTTATTTTCAAGAAGTAGTGGATTTACTAAAAGATAAGATTATATTTGTTCAGATAGGGCAAAAAGGTCATATACATGATAAGTTAAATTACGCTTTTGATATGAGGGGCAAAACTGATTTAAGGCAATTATTTCGTTTGATATACCATGCTGAAGGCGTAATAACTTGCGTTTCTTTGCCTATGCATATTGCTGCAGCTTTTGCTAAACCTTGTGTTGTTATTGCTGGGGGGAGAGAAGGTCCTCGTTGGGAATTTTATCCCAATCAGCGATATTTACATACGACAGGATGTTTAAATTGTTGTAAGTGGGATGGTTGTTGGAGGAGTAAACTTGAATCGTGTTTAAATTTAATAGAAGATGATAAATATGGAAAAGTATCTAAATGTCAAAAATTAATAACGCCGAAAATGATTAAAGAAGCTATTATAATGTATTATGAAGGTGGTGTTTTGATTGAGGAAAAGAAGAAAGTTTGTGATGAAGTTTAGTATGATAAGCAGTATTAATAAGAAGTTCCAAGTTTTTAGGTCTATTATCAGTTTTTATTTCATTTTTATGATGAACTATTTCATTAGGTTTAAGATGTCTTTTAAGAATTTTTTCCATAACCAATCTATGTTCATAAATCAATCCTGCTTTGTTAGCCAGAGGATGTTTAGGCATACTCAATATAATATAACCATTAGAATTAATAAATCGTCCTTTCCATCTATAATTTTCTTTTCCAGCTGTCCACATATGGACTATTTTTCGAAAACATTTTCGAGAGCAAGAAGAATATTTGCGATTTTTAACCAAGCTTGGAGTTCTATATATAAGTTTACCACAAGCAGTGCATGGAATAAATTTTCCAATTTTTCTTTTATTTATAGGATTATGTCCATGTATAAATTTTCTTGCTCTATGATAAGAATCAAATTTTTCAAATATTTGGCCACAACCACAAGCACAGCTTATTTTCATAGCTATATTAAATCATATGACTGCAAATTTGTCAATTAAAAAAACAAAAGGAGGCGCATGATGCCATATAAAATAGTTAAGGGTTCGGGACCCAAACCATGGAAAATTGTAATAACTAGTACAGGAAAAGTAGTTGGAAGCTCAAAAACAAAAAAAGAAGCAAGCGCTTCAATTCGAGCGCGTGAGGCGGCTGAACATGGTAATAAAGCTGAAACTAAACCAACAACAGTATCATGTGAATGTATAAAATGTGGGAATATTATGCAAACAGAAAGACATTGTATAGATATTAAATGTCCTAAATGCGGTGGTTCAATGAGAAGGAAAGAAAGACCAGGACCGGGAAAATAATATTTAAAAGGAGCATTTTATGGATAATAAAATTGATAGATTGAAATCATTTAAAACAGAAAGGGAAAAAAGAATGGAAAAATTAATGGAATTATCAGAACAATTAAAAGCTGGTAAAGGATATATGTTGGGCATCACTATGTTAACTAAAACAGGAGAACTTAAACATAGTTTGATTACAGAAAATTTTCCTAAA
>Ga0207997_1001975_pt1 | contig 10483 bp, 16 predicted proteins | sample AntAceMetag02UKN_FD_184777 | JGI IMG/M metagenome (GOLD analysis project Ga0207997, IMG submission 184777) | Saline lake microbial communities from Ace Lake, Antarctica - Antarctic Ace Lake Metagenome 02UKN (SPAdes) (version 2) | ecosystem: Environmental > Aquatic > Non-marine Saline and...
TTGGCATTTAAGCGCCTCCTATACCTCCAATAGTTTTTTGTAGAGTTTAAGAGTTGATAAGGCATCACCTTCGGCCCTATGATTCCCATATTCAACTCCCATTAGTTCACATAATTTCTTTAAACTTGTTCCACCTGGGGCAAGTAACCTTTTATCCCTTAGATATATAGCTGTGTTCTGCGTATCTCTATTGTGATAATGGAATACATTCTTGTAGTTCTGGCCCAGGAATAACTCTAGGAATCCTTTATCAAATCCCGCATAGTTATGTCCTAATGGGTATATCTTTTGTTCACGTACTACTTCCATATGCCATTGCAGAAAAGCATTGCGTACCTGTGGAGGTGTAGCAGCTTGTTTTAAATCTACTAAACTTAACTTGTTTACATTCATTGCCTCATCCATTGCCATGTCCGGACGCATAGGTCTGATTTTAGAAACGAATCTTTCTTCTGGTTCAAATTTATCATTATGAAGTATTATTGCTATCTCAACTACTTCATGTAACCCAGCGGTAGTTCCGGTGGTTTCAATATCTATTGATGCTCCTTTCATTCTATCTCCCTTCGTTTTTACAAAGTCTACGGTTCTTTAAAAAATAGCTGAAATTCTTTCTGGATGCACTCTTAGTGAAGGATACATTACCTACACACATCTTATTATCTGCTCCACATATACCTTTATACATTGGAGGCGTTCTGGGGAACTTTAAGTTCGTAGCTCTCTCACTCCAGTTAGCCTGAGTACCTGGGCTATTCTGAGCGAGCCACATACTAAACATCTGGTATACTTCACTGAATAAAATCATATGCCCAGGATTAGGGTAAATTCTCTCCTTGATAAATTGTTCCAATTCATTAAAACTCTCTTCAATTATAATTTCCTTGACATTAGTATTAAGCGTTGGTAATTGTAATCTACCTTCCGGTTCTGGTAGTTCATAATGCACTATATCATATAACAGTGCCGGTAACTCATCTTCTAAATAACCTAAGAATCTTTCTTTTGGTATATCTTTCTCTAATTCTGGTACTTCAACAACTATTATTCTTGTGTCACCCCTGAGTATAAGACAGTTCTTAGCATCATTTGCGAATTGCATCCAGTGGGTTGTATTACGTATATCATAAGCATTTTTATACATACCTCTTATTGATATTGTTCTACCCGTAACCCAATCCTTTGTTCTGTTAGCTGCAACTCTATCTTTAGATAAATCTGTTTCTTCAATAACGCATAACACAGAATGAGCCAGTTCAGCATTAAAACCACTTTTACTTGTCAATGCTTTATCGGCTCTTACACATCCTGTACTATTTTTAAATAAACCTGATAAGCCTTCATGCAGGGTTGACTTACCTGTATTCTGTTCACCAAAAAAGAATAGATAAGGTAAAGGCTCAGTGGGTTTTTGTACCATGAAAGAAATCCAAGCGAAAAGATAATCAGCGCCTGATGTAATACTATTATATTGGCACCATGTATTTTCTTGAACTGCTTCATCTAACCCATTACCTAGATGCTCTAGCATGTCCCACCAGTGTACTACTTTACCCTGAATAGGTTTACATGCCAATTGTGCTGCATCCTTATTCCAACTTCTATTACCCAGATATTCATCCTCAAAAGGTCTATTGACAAGTGTCCAGGGGTCAAGTATACTCTTACCCAACATCTGTTCTATCTCTACACGTTTAAAACCGGCCATAGTAGATATAACAACGGATACAACATTACTTTTACTTTCAAGTATCCATTCATTATTAATACTTATATACCAACCTGCCTCAACTCCCTGAGATATAACATGTCGTACTAATGTATCTTGACTTGATACTTCTTCGTACTCTTTTTTATATCTTAATACTTTAACCCATTTATCTTTTTCTTTTAAGAACCCAGGTGTAGCAGTGTCTGTCCTATTAAAATCTAACATGATTATTAACTTATCACCTTTAGTTTTAATCGTGACTTGTCTGCCATTAAAATAATCTGGGTAATTAAATTTAAGTTTAAGTAATTTTAAAGCTGACCGAACTTGTTCACAAGAGTCAAATACAAGTTCACCCTTAGAATTTTCTAACGCGTCATGAATAACACAGGCATCATGTACTGAAGGTGCTGCATTAAATGTGCATTTAGTCCAGCCACTCTCATCAACTACCCATGTACGTGCTTCATTTGTTCTGCTGCCATGTCTACGTACCACAAGTGACCCATTGCTTATAGGAAAAGCAAAGCAATTCTGATCAGATGAGCCACTACTACTTGTTTCAAACACACCTTTTAAATGTAGTTCCTTGTGGCAGTCACGTAAGTCCCACGTATGGCATATCAACATATTATAGTCATTATCCCACCACCAGTCTTTTTTAGCATTGATTGAAATCCACTTCAGTATAGCTAAGTGTTCTTCATCAAGAAAGAAAGAGTACATAGCAGAACTAAGACTTTCAATAGACTTGTCTCCACTATGTGTTTTCTTCTTACTCCTGTTACAAACACCTACATGCTCTCTCCAATTTACAGGTATCTTTTCAGATGGGAATTTATTACCTTGTTTAATATATGTTAAACCTGTCGTACCCTCCTGTTTTCTGTGATAACACCACAGTATCGAGCCTACTGTATCTACACTACCTGTGAAGTTAAAACCTACTTCAATAGTGAGTAGAGATAGTAAAGACCTTGCTATAGCAGCATGTTCAGTATGGTTTTTAGTTGGTACTGGTTTATCAAAGAAGAGGTACAAATGTAAACCTTTGCCTCCTGTTGACCTAAGTAAAGTGACCCATGGAATACTTGTAGTCTTAGCCTCAAGTTCATCCAGCGCCTCTTTACTTAATCCTTTCTCGTGAGTAGTTATTGCATCAAAATCGTAACCTACCCACAAGGATTGTCTGTTCTTCCAGTCCCACCCTGTCATACCTAGTCCTTCTACATGCTGTGCTAGGTCAAAGTTTAATTCTGTATCAGTGTACTCAGGTTCAGTATCAGCATTCCACGGAATTCTAAAACTTTTCCATGTCTCTCTAGTCTTAGGGTCACGCCAACCTCTCCAATTTCTACCTTTGTACTTACCTTTTATGCGCTCACCATTGTCTTTCGCGACATTAACTTGCACCTCCATATTCGGATTATACAGTGTAGCTAAAGGAGAGGTAGACGTTTTAAGGAATGCCTCTATCGCTTGGGTTTTTTTCATACTATTCCTCACCTAAAGATATAGATATGTAACCTACTTTAGCATAGCGACTGATAAAACATAAACATCTGGCATGGTAGCAGAAGTCAATACATGTTTGGAATAAAGCCTTTGTAAAAGTAGTATTACATTCAGGTATCTTTATATACATTATTCTCTCACCATCTACTATCTCTATGTGAGGCTTGAAAGTGCTACTGTTAAAGTCATACTTCCTTTGCCACATTTCTAAAAATTCATCTGCTTCATCTTTCTTTACAAATGCTTTCTTTATCTCTACTGCTGTCTCATCTGAAATCCCAATCTGTTTCCCATCAAGTACTAAATAATTCATAATAAGATCTCCTTGCTTGTTTTTAAAATAATAACTATCACAACCATTACATTGTTGACATAATGCCATTTAAAACCAACTTTCATCTCTCGAAGCAATCCAGACTAAATCTTCATCTGTCTTGCTTCCGAGTCTATCAAGGAAATTACTTGTTGTTAAATCATTCCATACTTTTTTATAGCGTTCTATAAGTAATCTCTGGTACTCAGGTGTTATTAATCCTCTGTACTGGGTCACTTGATTTACTACCCCCTTATTCCATATCAGTACATCAATACGCCCATAGAAAGGTTCACCTACTTCATAACCCATTAACCATCCGTAGGTACACATTTGTACGGACCACTTCTTATTTATTAATTCAAAAGGAATCTCAGGTTCAAAGAGTTTGTGACTCGGTTTAGGCATTAGGCCCATCCATTTCCGATAGTATCCCTTAGGTGGTGAAGTTGTACTCTTTGACGCGTAGCCAGTAGTTTTCCAGTCAAAAGGTATAACTTTCTTATATGCATCATTGCTTCGGATATCTTTACAAGATGCATCAAGTTTACCTAGTAATGGCACACCTTCAATATCCTTTTGCAAGCTCAATTCTACGTCATAATACTCTTCGAGGTTAAATGCAGATTCTTTATAAGTTCTGAACGCAGACTTACCTGCTCGGAATGCCTCTTCTATGTTAGTCTCTATTCCTTTTTTAAGTTCCAATAGTTTAAGTTCTTTGTGTCCGAACTTTTTTTCAAACAATAACATTTTTATATAATAATCAAATGCACTACCCACTGCTGCTGCAAGACCTTGAGGCTCTCTTTCCATTCTATCCGCAATAAGTCTGGTTAAATAAAATGTGTTAGGCATGTTCTCGGCCTGCATCAATGATGACGGGCTTAAGTAACTTGGTAGTCGTTCTATTCTCATCTTTACTCCTCAGTTAAATTTTTAACTTGTTTACTTATATTTACATAATATTCAATCTCTTCTTGAATCTCTTTTAAATCTGAGTAAGATGTTGTCTTCTTTGTTAGGTCACATAACGTAGTTATTCTGTCAGTGTGACTTATGCTGTCGTTAAACTTAGGTATAACCATAACATTTCTTTACCCCCATTTTTATACTTCTCCATTTTTGAAACTATTATTGTTAAACATTTTTATTACATCTTCTTCTGACATCTCAAACTCTTTAGCATAATATTCAACATCAATTTTTCTGCTATCTGGTAAACATTTCCAATATTGATTACTTGGGCCACCTCTTTTGTATAATTTCTTTTCCGGATCAGTTTCGCAATCTTCCTTATGCTTCTTCCGTACATCTCTCATGTAATTATTTACTCTATGGCAAGGGTTATTAAATTTGATATATTCCTTGGGCAGTTCTACCCATTCGCCAAATTCATCATCCACATCTCTACCATTCCAAAATACAGTCATTTTTACTCCTAGGTTAAGTGACCTATTTTAATAGCATATGTTGTTTCTTGTTAAATGTGAACCATACATTTGGTTCATCAAAGAGCTTCTTGTACAGTCGTACACGTTTACTGTAGTTGACTTCACCTCTCAAGTCATCTGCAGCTATGACAAATATAGGTACATTGTGTGACGCAAGCTTAGGGAATTTAATTTTTTGAGCAGGTGTCAATGAAACGGTATTCCCTATCATAACTTTACACTCTACCCATCTTGGTGAGTACCTAGCATGGCAAATATACAAATCAGGTAGACCAGCTTGGTACTGGTTCCCGTGTATATTTTCAACAATCCACCCCGCACTCTCCAGATGTAATTTAAAAGGTTTAACAATTAGTCTCGTCTCTCTTTGCATTAATTACCCCCCAGTGTAACAAGAATCAATCCGTACTTGGTTGTCTATCAAATCGAATAGGTCACTTAACGTAATGTATTCTACATCCTCATTAAAAAGGTGTGAGTGTTCTTTAACCAATTCTTTTAGATGTTTTACTACTACTATCTCACCTAATGCTTCACGTATCATTTTATCAATTTGTTTATTATCAATCTTGACTTCAATTAACAATGGTTTATTCATGTTTATTCATCCTTTCTATATATGTTACATGATTGTGGAATACCGTGACTAGAGACATACTTAAATGAGAAATGTATCTTTGTACCTATAGGGTACTTCTTTTTGCATACATCCCATTCTCGTTCTGGCATCTCAAGGCCACTTATGTGAAATATCGCTTCTTTCCCTATAAAATGTTCCTTACCTCCGTGTATTGATGCTACTTTCTCATCCCATACCAGTGTCGCACGTATAGAACCTACTTTACCTAATGTCTTACCCTTCTTACCTTCTTTATATCCATCTATTGCCGCTTCAGTTTCATACTCAGGTGTCCACTTTAAGTTATTGTAAGACCTTTTACACTCATACACACCGTCAGGATTTGAGAACATTAGACCTTCCCAATTGTTAATTAAAGCAGTTTTTTGTGCCACCTTTAATTGTCTTTCATCTCTTACAGGTAGATATATAGGAATTTCAAATGTATCATTCTGGAGATGGTGTAAGTAATGCATTGTATCTTTATGTTTTATACCCTTATCAAGATTACTATCCTTTAAAGCAGAAATTATTTCATTCTCTGTAGACCACAGACTATAATGTTTTATACCAAATGCAATGAACTTAATGTGATACCACATAGCATGGTAACCACCTAACTTTCTCCCACATACTTTTTTAATCAAAGTTAAGTCGTCATTATACCAAAGTTCACCATGGACCGGTATATTCCTGGGTAACTTATCAAGAAAATACAACGGAGCCTGTTGAACTTTAGGCTTGTTAGCCCTACCCAGTGACCAGAGTCCGGTGGACAGAATCTGTCGCCTATCCCCTCCTTTATAATACCACGGAACATCTGTAGCCAACATACCTCGTGTTATTCCGCCATCCCATACAGCAGACCAACCATTGAACTTTCTGCTGCACATCCAACCTCGAACCTGTTCAAGTGACCCATTCCAGTGATGGGCTAACATTGCAAATTCATTCATGTAACCTCCTAAACGATTTAATTTCTTTTTGTGTTAGTCCACTCTGTTTGAATACATTAAAATCCCTGAGTATTTCACGTACTTTCTCAGTAGTTAGGTTAAGTCTCTGTGCGATAAGACTGTGCTTCAACTTTGCCATTCTTAAGTTAAGTATAGAAGTTTTCATAGTGTCTGATACATTAAAAGAATTAATTATTCTGCAAAGTCTAGTCTTTTCTATACCGTATTCTTTTGCTATATCTGATTGAGATTTCCCATTCTTAATCTCTTTAATGAATTGAGCAATGAGAGTATCATCTACCTCCGGTTTATTGATAACTGAAATATCATTCTTCCTCAGTATGTAGTAAACTGTACCTGTTTTAATCTCATACTTTAAAGCTATATCTTTAACCTTCATGCTTTTAAAATCTAAAATGACACTAGGTTCAATTTCCTGTAAACTCATTCTACCTCCTCTGGTTCCCATATATCTCGTATTACTCCTTTTAAACCCTTTGTTCTTATATCATTAACAAGTCCGTATATAGTATAAAAGAATACTATAACCAACATTAGAAATATTAATACTAATATTATATCTGCATGTTCGTTACTAAATACTAAAAATTTACTCATTATTTCTCTCCCCATGATTTAAGATTCTGTTTCCACGTCATACTAAGTAAAGGTACATACTTCTTATACTCTTCAATAAAATCTAATACTATTTGTTTTAATTCCTCTTGTTTGGATGGATGTACAGGTGTTTCTAGTTCATCATGTACATTGAAAGGCATCACTACCCAATCACTTACACCTTTAGGTTGTAATGACCATACCCTATTTTGTAATACCTTAGTCATTGTACCTTCTGGACTCTGTATCTTATGATTCATCGCTGCTCTAATCAGCGACGACTGTAGAGAAAAGGCAGCAGAGTATACAGCCGACTGCAGGGCACCAGAACCAGTTTGTAGTCTGTCTCTTCTCTTCACCTTGATTAAGTGACCCATCTGTTTCATTTCTTTAGTAGGGTTCTGTGCCAATTCGAATAGAGCTTTAATTATACTAAACTCTAATGTAAAGTAGCGTTTAAATCCTAGGAAAGATTCGACATACTTCTTTGGCTCTCTCCACTTTATAGCCGTACCTATTCCATCTGGTTGAGACATGGCACCAAAGTCCTGGTACACTTTCTCTCTCTCTTCTGCAATTCCTGGAAATTCGGTCTCGAAGTAGTCTATACCTTTTTGTACCTCTTCTTCCGATAATTGAAGAACTTGAGATAACTTAAAGACTTGAGCATCAAAGAACTTAGCGAAAAGAGAAGCTTTAGACCTTTTATAGTAACCATCAGGTTCATTTGCAGTTATATTCGAGGTGGATTTTATATAATCATAAGTCTTATTATATAAAAATGAACCCCATATCGCATGCATACTCTGACCTGTTAACAGTAATTTATTCAAATTAGGGTCATTAGATACTGCTGCGAATATAGCTACTTGGTTACCATCAAAGTCACCCCCGTCTAGTACAAGAGGAGGTCTAGCTAAGTCAAAAACTTTTCTTATATCTCCTCCTCCTATCCCTTGTGGGTTAATTGAACCTCCCTTAGCTGCTTTACTTCCTTCTTCCATTGAACCACCTGAAGCCCTATCTGACTTAGTTCCTGTTATTTTAAATGTGACGTATAACCTACCTGCTCTAATAACTCTCTCAAGTAGGTTTACTCTATCTGAAGCATGTCTACCTTCTAATACTAGTGTCGCACGTCGAACTAGTTCAGGTGACCCATCAGTTTGTATATTAAATAATGTCTCTACTGTAGTATCTTTCAACATTATTTCTTCAAATGGATTCGCAACGTCTTTTAGATATTTCATTACTTGTTTAGGTGAATTAACATTAACCTCTGCTGCTCCATCCCTGACAGCTTTAGACTGCTCTTTCAGTTGTTTCTTGGCCTCAACTTCATCTATTGAATATCCTTTCCAGTGTATCGCACCAACCATACACGCTAGCATAGAATTATATTCACCTATACTTTTCTCCGGAGACCCGTAATGCTTATACAAGTCTCTAGTGTGGTGAACATCATCTATTGCATAACGTATACGCCGTTTATCATTTGACCAACCATATATATGTTCAGCTGCAACATCTAACCATTGACCACTACAAGGGAACCATGAATATTCTACAGGCTTCTTGAATTGTAGCATATCTTCTATTAAGTCAATATCCTTATTTAAAAGATATTTCATAATTGGTTTTAAACCTGTAGATGGATGAAACGATAATCTCAGGTTCACAAAATCCGAGTCAATTACAACATCATACTTAACTAGGTCTGACATTTCTGTTGGTGTAACTTCTTTAACTGTATCTCTATGTAGCTGTTTAATCTTCCACAACTGCTTCCCTTCTCTTTTTGCGAAATATAGTTTAGGTATCTTTACTTGTGCTTCAAGCTCAGCAACGAGAGCAGGTGCAAGAACACGTGGCACACGTCGAATTATAATATCCTTTTGGTTCATCGTTGCTTGGAGTTCATTAGCTCTACCATATAGCATTAGGTCAAGTGACCCATGAGGCTTAAGACAGTATTTGTCGTGGCACACTGGTTCATTCTCTACATCATATATATCCAGAATCTTTGGAGGCTTAGACTTAGGTAGCTCTTGTAATACTCCGTATGTTCGGGACATGTGGAACCAGTCATGGGCCAAATTGAAACCTATCACATTGTTAGCACACATATCTTCAATTAGGTTCAGAGTCTCCTTCACCGGTTCTTCAAAGATATTGTGTATCTTAGGTTCATCGTTACCTATAGCATATTGAATTAATACCGTAGGTGAGTAAAAACCTATCGACTCACTATCAAAGAAATAGTTTTTCATTCTATTTCCTTCAAAGAGTCCCATATATCTAAGTCGTGGAAGTACTCCATAGCTTTCTTAAATACATTATTCTTATAAGCATTAACGTTATCACAATTATAATCATTAGAATTACGATGGTCTTTATATTTCTGGCAAGCTCTTTTTAACTCAGCTTGCTCTTTATATAGTAACTCTATCACTATAGTAATAATTAACTCAATAGGCATACTATTCAATGGCTTACTTTCTGGACGCATCTTTGATAGTTTTTCTCTTAATTTATCTTTGAATTTCTTTTTAATTTCATTCATTTAAAATCCTTTTCATTGATAACTAATATAATAAAAGCACCTACTAAAGGTATAAAATAAATAGGATAGTTAGGTGTAGATATAGCTAAACATATAGCTAAACATAATAAAATATTTATTATGGTTATAGGTAGTATTATTTTCATGGTGTTACCTTTACTTTTCTTTTACGTATTGACATAATGTCATACCCTTCTCCATGTGCTCCACCTTTACCATCTTTTCTTAGAATCAAACTTTGATTTAAGTAAAGGTGATTATTATATCTATCTTTAGATGATCTTCCTATAATTTTAGTCCTTATGTATCCTTTAGGCTTTATTTCTACAATCTCAACTATTGTCTTATTTCTTAAGTTGTATTGTTTACCTAGCATTATTTTCATAATTATACCTTTATAATTGAACTGTTAAGTTTGCATGTAGGTGGAACAAACCTGATATTATCAATTGGAACTGCCTTAAGTAACCCATCCGAGTCTTCGATTATAGCTACCGGTTCATGGACAATAACTCTTGGGCCGTTCGCATGGATTGTAGTTGTTGCTGACCTCATTGAGAAGGAATGGAATATTACGCTTAAAGGTGCTACTTTCTCTGACTCTGTATAAAATACTGTACGTGGCATTACTTACCTCCTTCGAAATCACGAATTAGTTTAGCATATTTAATCTTAGTTTTATATGTACTAGCTCGTCTGAACTTTTCATAAATCCCATTGAGACAAGTCCTAAT
>Ga0207997_1001976_pt1 | contig 10478 bp, 9 predicted proteins | sample AntAceMetag02UKN_FD_184777 | JGI IMG/M metagenome (GOLD analysis project Ga0207997, IMG submission 184777) | Saline lake microbial communities from Ace Lake, Antarctica - Antarctic Ace Lake Metagenome 02UKN (SPAdes) (version 2) | ecosystem: Environmental > Aquatic > Non-marine Saline and Alkaline...
AGGCAAAGATCGAGTATTATAATTTGAAGCCATACATGCACCATATGCACCTGAACTTAAGATAGCCAAAATATCCCCTTCTGTTGGAATAGGGAGTTTTCTTAATTCTTTTTTATTTTGATTAAAAACATCTCCAGTTTCACAAACATTTCCTCCAACCATAAATTCTTTAGTTTGATTAGATTCAACAGTATTACAAATAATCATTTCATGATATGCTCCATACATCGCAGGCCGTTGTAAAGTGTTAAAACCTGCATTAATTCCAATTAAAGGAATATTTTTTTCTTCGACTGTATTAATTTCAGTCAAAAGAACTGATGCTTCTCCTGCGAGATATCTTCCAGGTTCTATTTCTATTCGAGAATTACAATTATTTTTTTTAAAAATTTCAACAATTCCTTCAACATATTTTTTAATTGGGAATTCTTTGTCATTTGGTTTGTATCTGATGCCTGGGCCTCCGCCAAGATCAATAAATTCTAGTTCTTTCCCCATTATTTTTTCAATTTGCTTTCCAACTTTAATGCTTTTTGAAACAGTTTTAAGAAACATTTCAACGTCATTCGAAAGCCACCCACTTCCAATATGTTGATGTAAACCAATTATTTCAAAACCAAGTTCTTTTGCTTTTTCAGTTGCCTCAATTATTTTATCTTCAGGAATTCCAAATTTCATAAATTTGCCTGCGGTAATAACTTTTGGATTAACTCCTGCACCCATACCTGGATTCCATCTAATTGAAACTTTTTTTACTCCGCCAATTTTTGATAGTCTTCTAAGCATTGAAAAGGAATCAATATTAATCAAAACACCCAAGTTGATTATTTTTTGTAATTCTTTATTACTGACTTGAGTTCCTGTAAATAAAATTTTTTCTTTTTCAAAACCAGCTTTTAATGCAAGTTCAACTTCTAAAGGGGAAACGGCATCTATTCCTGCGCCTTCTTTTTGTAATAATTTTAAAATTTGAAAATGAGAATTTGCTTTCACTGCGTATTTAACCAAATAATTTTTTGATTGTTTATCAAAAGCATTTTTGAATTTGAGAAAATTTTCTTTGATTTTATTCCCATTATAAAAATAAGTTGGAGTTCCATATTTTTCTGCTAACTCTAAAGTACTCTTTCCTGCAAAATAAAGCTGATTATCTTTAACTTCCAAATTTCCTTTTTCTTCAAACCACATTTAAATTACCTTCGAAAATTTTTTCAGCAGGGCCTCTAAGGATTAAAGAATTTCCATAATTTATTTCTAGGATTCCTGCGGGTTGTTCAACTTTAATCCATTCATCTTTTTTTAATAATCCTTCTTTAACTCCTGCAACTACAATTGCTAAAGATCCTGAACCGCATGAAAGGGTTTCTCCTACTCCGCGTTCATGAACTCTATAATTAACTTGGGTATCGGTTATAACATTAACAAATTCAGCATTAGTTTTATTTGGTTGAAATTTTTCATGAAACTCTATTTTAGGTCCTACTTTTTTCAAATCAAAATCTGAAACTTTTTCTTTAATGAAAAAAACAGCGTGAGGGTTTCCCATATCAATTCTGCAAAACTTGTTTTGAAAATCATCGATTTTAATTTCGTCTTTTTCAATAAAATCTTGCTTTCCAAGAACTTTAAGTTCAACTAAAACTTTCTTTTCATCGCCGTTTAAAATTTTTGAATTAACAGCCCCTGCAAGAGTTTCTATTGAAAATTCTTTTTCTTTTGTTGACAAAAATCTTTGCATTGAAACGCACCTTAAACCATTAACACAATTTTCAGCTTCACTACCATCAGAATTAATTATTTGCATTCTAAAATCATTGTTTGAAGATTTTCTCATGAACAGCACGCCATCTGCGCCCACTCCAAACTTTCTATCGCAATATTTTTTTGTGAATTCTGTTCTTTCAGAATCATTTTTGAATAATTCACATTCTGTTTCATCAAGAACAATAAAGTCATTTCCCAATCCATGTATTTTTGAAAATTTCATCAAATCACCCATAAAAAAATTATAAAACTAATTAAAATAAACTATTTGTTAATGTAACCTTTTTTAACTAAAAGTTCAGCATTAAGGATTCCGCCACCAGCAGCACCTCTTATTGTGTTGTGTGACAATCCAACAAATCTATAATCAAATACATTACATTCTCGAAGTCTTCCAACAGTTACTGCCATTCCCTTATCAATATCGCGGTCAAGTCTTGTTTGGGGTCTATTATCTTCTTCTCTGTAAATAATTGGGTTTTCTGGAGCAAAAGGCAAGTTGTTTTCTTGAGGATAACTTTTGAATGTTCTCCAAGTTTCAAGTATTTCTTCTTTTGAAGGTTTTTCCTTAAATTTAACTGACACACAAGCCATGTGGCCATCTATTACAGGAACTCTGTTACAGTGTGCAGAAATATCAATGCCTTCGACAGGTTTTATTTCATTTCCTTCAATTTTTCCAAAGATTTTAAGGGGTTCTAGTTCAGATTTTTCTTCTTCTCCGCCAATGAATGGAACAACATTATCAATTATATCAAAAGAAGAAACTCCGGGGTGACCTGCACCTGAAACCGCTTGCATAGTAGTAATAATTACTTTTTCTATCCCAAATTTTTTGTGTAATGCAAAAAGAGGAGTCATGTAAGATTGTAATGAACAATTTGGTTTAACTGCAATAAATCCTTTTTCCCAATTTCTATTTTTTTGTTGAATTTTAATTATATCTGTATGCTCGGGATTTATTTCAGGAATAATCATTGGAACATCTTTAGTATGTCTGTGGGTTGAAGCATTAGAAACAACAGGGATTCCTGCTTCAGCATATTTTTCTTCAAATTCTTTTGCAATTCTTGAATCAAGAGCAGAAAAAACAAAAGAACAATTTTTTTTACAATCTTCAATATCAGTAATTTTTTTTACAATTATTTCTCTTTGAGCTTTAGGAATATCACTCGGCATGTGCCATCTTTCCTTTACTGCTTCATAATATGTTTTTCCAGCTGACCTTTCTGAAGCCGCAAACCAAGTTACATTAAACCAAGGGTGGTTTTCAAGTAAGCGTAAGTATTGCTGTCCAACCATTCCTGTTCCGCCAAGAATTCCAACATTAAATTTTTCCATTTACAACCCCCCTACTTTTTTTCCAATTACAATAGTTTCATTTCTCTAAGAACTTCTTCAAGTTGTTTTTTGTTTTCAGGAAGCATTTCACACAAAGGTAATCTACATCCTCCTGCACTCATTCCACAAAGATTCATTGCTTCTTTGATTGGCATTGGATTTGTTTCAATAAAAGCGCCTTTAAAAATTGGCAATAATTCATAATGTAATTTTCTTGCTTTTACAAAGTCGCCTTCAGTAGCAGCATTAACCATGTCAACAAGTTTCTTTGGAACAAGATTACTAACAACAGAAACAACTCCTTTTCCTCCAAGTGCCATTAAAGGAAGAGTTAATCCATCATCTCCACTCATAACATTAAAACAATCATTTTTTGAGCAAATAGAATTTATTACTCCCATCATTTGGTTTATGTTTCCAGAAGCTTCTTTTACTCCAATAATGTTTGGTAATTCAACAATTCTTTTTAATGTTGAAGTTTCAATGTTTTTTGCAGTTCTTCCTTGAATATTATAAACAACAATTGGAATATCAACGCTTTCAGTTACTGCTTTAAAGTGTCTGTAAATTCCTTCTTGAGTAGGTTTGTTATAATACGGTGTAACAATTAGTGCGATTTCTGCTCCAAGTTCTTTTGCTTTTTTAGTGTTTTCAATTGTTTGTTTTGTTGAATTGCTTCCAGTTCCAACCATTATTGTTGCTTTTCCTTTAGCAGTTTCAACCGCAAGAGTAATTATTTTTTCTTTTTCTTCTTGTGAAAGAGTCGGTGTTTCTCCAGTAGTGCCTAATGGAAGAATTCCATTAACTCCACTTTCGATTTGAAATTCAATATTTTTTTTGAAGCCATCATAGTCAACTTCGTCTCCTTTAAACGGAGTAATTAATGCAGTATACACGCCTTTAAAATCCATTTTTCCACCTCAACTTTTTTATTTTATTAATTTTTTTTGTATTATTTAATTTTTTTTATTTTATTATTTCATTCATTAAATCTTCAATAGAATAAAATCCATTCTTGTTATTAATCCATTCAGAAGCAATAACTGCACCCAAAGCAAAGCCTTCTCTACTTCTAGCAGTATGGCCAATTTCAATAGTGTCTGCTTTTGAATCAAACACGATTTTGTGTGTTCCAGGAACAGAACCAATTCTTAAACTCGCAAAATGAAGCTCATTACTTTCAATTTGCCTATCTATCTTGTCGTAATTAATTTTTGTTTTTCGTTTAATGTTATCCCTTAAAATTTCAGCAAGTGTTTTTGCAGTTCCCGAAGGACTATCTGCTTTTTTGTTATGATGATATTCAATACCGCCGGCATCATAATCTGAAAATTTATCAAACAATTTCGCAGAAAATTCAGTTACTTTGAATAAAATATTCATTCCAATTGAAAAATTTGAAGCATAAATTAAACCATTTTGATTCTTTTCAACAATTTCTTTTACCTTAGGTATTTCATCATACCATCCAGTAGTACCAACAACAATTTTTTTTCCAAGTATAGAAAGAGCTTCAATGTTTTTGATTGCAACAGAAGGATGAGTAAAATCAATGCAAACATCAGCGTCTTCAACGGCTTCTTTTGAAATTTCTTTAAAATTTGCTTTTTCTTCTTTTGGGTCAATTATTGAAACAATTTCGTGTTTTCGTTCAATCGCAATTTCTTCAATCATTTTACCCATTTTTCCATAACCCACTAAACAAATTTTCATTTTAATTCTCCTCCTTTTTTTCAAAAAATAATTTATGAAGAATTTTAACAGTTTTTTCCATATTTTCTTCATCAATAATAAAACTAATATTTACTTTTGACGCGCCTTGCGAAATCATTTTTACATTAATTTTTTCTTTAGCAAGTGCTTCAAAGGCTTTACTAAGAATTTCACTTGATTTGGTAATATCACAAACAATACTAACAATTGCATTATTTTTTGCAAAATTAACCTCTGCTATTTTTTCAAGTTGTTGTCCAAGACAAGCCAAACAAGAAGTATTAGAAACCGTAAGCGAAATACTAACTTCACTTGTAGAAACAACATCAACTGAAATTTTTTCTTCTTCAAAAACATCAAATACTTTTGCAATAAAACCGGATTGTCCAATCATTCGAGTAGACACAATATCCACAATCGCAATTCCTTTTTTAAACGAAATTGCTTTTACTAGATTTTCATTAGAAGAATCAATTTTTTTTAAAATAACTGTGCCATCTACTTCTGGTTTTAAAGAATTTTTTACTCTAACAGGAATTCCATATTTCATCGCAGGAAGAATAGATTTTGGGTGAAATATTTTTGCTCCAAAAAAAGCCATTTCTGAAGCCTCTTCAAAAGAAATTTGTTTAATGGGTAATGCGTGTGCAACAACTCGGGGGTCGGTTGTGAGTATTCCATTAACATCTTTCCAGTATTGGATTTCTTTAGCATTAAGTGCAGCACCAATAACTGAAGCAGTTAAATCACTGCCTCCTCTTCCAAGAGTGGTTATGTGTCCCTCTTTGTCTTTTCCAATAAACCCTGTTATTATTGGAGTAAATTCATAATTGTTTTCTAATTCTGAAAATATTTGAGAAATATTTGTATAAGTTTCTTCAAGAATTTCAGCATTTTCGGCAACTGAATCAGTTACAAATCCAGCGTCCCACCCATCAAAAAATTTTGCAGTAATTCCTTTATCGTTTAAGTATTCTGAAATTATTCTAACTGAAAGTCTTTCCCCAAACGAAACCAAGTAATCTCTTTCTCGGGGAGTTAATTCTTTTATTGTAGAAATTTCATTAAGCAAAGCAGTTAGTTCTTCAAAAAGAGGCGCAATCGTAGTTTTGTTCCCTTCTAATTCTTCTAAAACAGTTTCATTAAGTTCTTTTATTTTAGAAATATCCACGATTCCTTCTACTGCTTTTGCACTTGATTCTAAAAGATAATTAGTAGTTTTTCCAATTGCAGAACAAACAATAAGGGGTTTTTCCGAAAGGCTATTTTTTATTATTTCAGAAATATTCTTTATTTTAGTAGAATCAGCTAAAGAACTTCCCCCAAATTTAAGAACAATCATTCAAAATCAATATAATTAACTTGGATAATGTTTAAATTCTTTAATATGGCGGCTTAAACAAAAATACTTCTTTTTTTTACTTAAAAGTAGAAAATGTTTTTTTTACCCTAACATTAAAATTACTTTCGTTCTTTTTCTTTTCTTGATTATTATGAAATGTGCAAATTGTGGAAAACCTGCGACAAAATTAAACAAAGACAAAACACCAGTTTGTTCAAACTGTGTAACCAAAAAAATAAAAATTCCAAAATGTCCCAATTGTGGATTAAACATGACAGTAAGGACTGGAAAATTTGGAGCTTTTTGGGGATGTATTGCATTTCCAATGTGTGATGGAATAAAAAAGATTTAAAAAACAATTAATTTCTAAATAATTTTTGTTTTAATTTTGAAAAAAATCCTTCATGCTCTTGTTTTTTACCATACGCATGAACATCTTTTTCCATTGCTTGAACTTCATTGTCCATATTATCAAGAATCTTTAAATGTAATTCACTAGGCATATATTAGTATAGTTTTTTTAGTTTTTTAATTTATTGTTTCACTTAATTATGTAGTAGTTTACTGTTTTGTTTTAAAAAAACTAGTTATCTTTGTTTAATATTCGTTGTGAGAGGTGTTTTATTTTGAATGAACTAACAGATGCAATTTTTGATGATTTTATAAAATCCGAAAAACCAGTTGTAGTTGATTTTTGGGCTGATTGGTGTGGACCTTGTAAAATGGTTGGACCTATTTTTGAAGAGCTTTCTGAAGAATTAGTAGGAAAACTTGAGTTTGGTAAACTTAATATAACTGATAATCCTAAAACACCAACAAAATTTGGAGTAGCTTCAATTCCAAATTTCATTATTTTTAAAAATGGTGAAAAAATAGGCGAACTTCATGGCGCAATGGTAAAAGAAGATTTTAAAGCAAAACTGGAAGAGTTTCTATAGCTTTTTCCATTACTTTTCTTTTTTAGTTTTATAATTTATTAATTTTCAAACGCTCCTGCATCAGGGAATGAATCTCTAAGTGTTCCTTCAAAATCATATTTTGCATTAACACTAGTTCCATGATCAATTGCTTCAGAACCATTATTCAATTTGAAATTTCCTGACTCTGGCGCAATTAATAAGGGGTCAATGTTTTTGGCGCTTGTTTCTATTTGCAACCATTCATCTAATGTGTATGTTGTCCCGTTTAATTTGAAATTTCCCCCAGTAAAAGGACCATAATAAATATTATTGGAAACAACCAGGTCGTCGGCGTCATTATCTTCAATAATGGTTCCATTATTTCCTAAAATAATATTATTTTTAATGTACACGTCATGAACTTGAGTATCGCTTATTGCAAAAATTGTGTTATTGTTATTGTAAAAAGTGTTGTTGATTATTTGCACATTAAATGAATCTTCATCATTTACTCCACTGTAATTATGAGGTTTTACTAAACGAATTACTCCGTTTATTGCTTGAGGGCTATTATTGTAAATTAAATTGTTTCTTATTATCAGATTTTGTTGTGAAGATAATTGTAGGCCGTAATATTTTTGGTTGTAGATTTTGTTGTCTTCAATAATGAAATCTCTAAAATATTCTTTAGTGTCATTATAACCAGAATCAAATCCTAATGCATAACCATTATTGTAAACCTCATTGTTTCTGAAAATAAAATTATCCATAAAACCATGTGTTGTAAAACCATCTCTTCTTCCATCTGGGGTTGCGGGATAAATTCCGTTGTGATGGAAACTGCTATTTTCAACTAGTGTATTTTTTCCAACGCCTCGGTAAGGTGCTCCGCCTGCAATGTAAACTCCGTGGGAAATGCAATTTTTGACTTCAACATTATTCATATATAAGTATTCGATCCCTTGTACATTTTGAATGTTTGCGCCGAAACCATTTCCCCCTGATTGTTTGCAGTCAAGTACTAAGTTTTCAAGGTTTACTCCACTTGAATCCCACATTCCTATGTGGCCTATTGAACCGTTTCTTACTGTAACTTGGTTTCCTGGGAAATCAAAACGTGTAGCGTTATCAATAAATTTTGGCCTTATTGAAATTCCTGATGAAATGTCAACTCCGTCAAATATTAATCCTAGGTTTCCGGAAGCAGGTTCTGTTGTAATCTGTCCAGTTAACATTGGGCTTGAACCACTGCCATAAGCGCTTATGGTGCTGTAATATGGTGCTGGTTTCATAAGGTTCTTAACTGCCCAACTGGCTCCAATAGTAATTGTTTCTCCTTTTTTGAAAAGTATTTTACTTCCTGCAGGAATGTTTGCAAGTTCTGTATTAAGTTTTGAAAAGTTCCATGGCGTGGATTCACTTAAACCATTATTGGTTCCATTTCCAGAGTTTGAAATGTAATAAGTTTTTGCTTCAGCAGGAGCACTAAGTACGTTGATTGTTTTTGTTTCTGTGTCACTTAAACCACTTTCATTGTAAACACTAAGCTGAACTTGGTAAGTTCCTGTTGAATCAAATCTGTGACCGGTCATTCGTCCTAAATCATACTGCTCATAATCAGAGTTTTGTTCTTTGAAATCCCACTCATATCTAACAACATCATTCGAACTATTTTTTGCATTAAATAAAACAGTAAAAGGTACTATTCCCGTGTCAGCAAAAACTTCTATATTTGCAGTTGGAGGAGTTCCAGTTGTTTTAGTGTAAATTTGAGTTTGAATTGATGTTTGTTGTTCAGAATTTTTTGCAAAAAACTTTAGTGTTGTTGTTTGGGTAAAATTAATTGGTGAAGAGTAAATCTGGCTTCCTAAATCAGGTTCGGATTCATTTATAGTATAATAAATATCTGCTTCAGAATCATTTGTTGTTAAAATTACATTTGTTGAACTTACAAAATTGCTTGTAGTTGGATTAGCATTTATTGTTAGAGCAGGTGTTACTGTACAAGTGCTACTTGAGTAACCAGTAGCACAACAATAACCGTTTGAATATTCTGTGTCTTCGCATAAGCATGGTTCTGTTATTTGTTCATTCATAGTACATTGTGGTAATTGAGGTGCGTTAGAACATCTACCCCATCTGCCAACTATTGATAAAAGGTCATCCAAATCAATTAGTCCGCTATTGTCAATATCTCCTATTGAATTAACAGTATTGAACCTTGTCGCAATGTAAACCATGTCAAAAATATTTACTTCTGAATCTCCAGTTACATCATAACAACTTCTTTCTACTATGGGCGGGGTGTTTTCATAAAAATCACTAATTTCTGTTGTACTCAGAGCTCTGTTCCAAATTGCGATTTCGTCAATAGTTCCTGTAAAATTGTTTCCTGTATGAACATCCTTTCCAAGCAATAACTGTGTGTCATTAATTGCAGGGCTTCCATTAAAAGAAGCAGAACCTTCTTGCACTCCGTTAACATAAATTTTGATTTCTTCTCCTGTGAAAACCCCAGTCAACTGATACCATACATTTTGCTGAAGTATTTTTGTTCCTGTTTCAATCATTTCTGTTCCATTATTTACCCTGAAAAACAAATCTTCTTTATTGAATGTCTTGAATCCAATTTCCCAGTCGATTGTTGTATGTTGTGTGCAGTCCATGATGTTTACATTGCACCCTTTTGAAACAATTGCGGATAATTTTTCATCTCCTGAAAGGAAAACCCAAGCCGAAACAGTAAATGGTCCTGAAAGGTCCATTGAATTATTGGAGTTATCCATTATTAGGTGGTGTGAGGAATCAGAGAATTCAATCGCTTTTCCAAATTTTCCTGAATCAGTAAAACTTGCTTCTGTAATAATTCCGTTGTTATTGTTTCCTGAAGAATCATTTGCGGTTCCGTCATTAAAATGCCATAATCCAATCAAATTAGAATTATCATTAGGTATTTCTTCTGCTGTTGCAAAGCTAATTAAAAAAATAAAAGGGACAGTTTCTAGGATAGAAGATAAGATTAAAAATATAACACTCTCAAAAAGACCTAAGGTCTATATAGAGATCTGGCATGATCCTATAATGAGTGCAGGCTCAAATTCATTTGTAAATGATATGATAGAGCTCGCAGGTGGTGTTAATGTTGCAAGCTCTTTAAAGCGTGCTTATTCAAAGATAGATCCAGAGCATATAATATACAATAATCCTGATGTTGTAATACTTGCTTATATGAAGAACGATCGCTGGGTGAAAAATGAATTTTCAAATAGAGTAGGTTGGAGTTCTGTATCAGCTATAAAAAAGAAAAGAGTGTAGGCGTGTAGTGACGCCTCGTTTTTAACTTGCCAACCACCGAGTTACCATACTCATCTGCTCGGTCTTATCCGCACCGTATCATAATTCCTACCGGACAAGCTCAC
>Ga0207997_1001977_pt1 | contig 10475 bp, 23 predicted proteins | sample AntAceMetag02UKN_FD_184777 | JGI IMG/M metagenome (GOLD analysis project Ga0207997, IMG submission 184777) | Saline lake microbial communities from Ace Lake, Antarctica - Antarctic Ace Lake Metagenome 02UKN (SPAdes) (version 2) | ecosystem: Environmental > Aquatic > Non-marine Saline and...
AAAAATTCTATTCAGTATTCTCGGCGGTGTGATTTACAAGGTTGACAGTAAACAATTAATTGACGAAGGATATCTGATTAAACCTAAGATAAGATTTCATGAATTAGATCTTGATTATGTTGGAGAGCATTTAACATACGCTGAAGAATACACTGAAAAAATTGTTGATAATGATAAAAGAAATAAAAAAATACATCTTATCTCCGTGGTTCATTCTCACGAGAAACAATTAATATTAACAAAGACAGTTGACCATGGAAAACATCTGGCTGAATTACTAGATGCCAAACATATCCACGGATCACTCGGAAAAAAAGTGAGACAAAAAATTATGTCAGAGTTCCGCGAAAATCCTGATGGAAGATTAGTGATTACGAATTCCATCGGTGCTGAAGGTCTTGACATTCCCGATTTAGATGTCATAATAAATGCTGGAGCTAACAAGGGCGACGTAAAATCAATTCAAATTTTAGGACGGCTTCTAAGAAATTTCTTAGGCAAATCAACAGCATACTATTACGACTTCATAGACTCAGGGAAGCACACAAGATCCCACAGCCTCGCAAGAATTAAAGCATTTGAAGAACAAGGCCACGAGGTCACAAGGATATAACAACATTTATATATAAGTTATACATCATATATAACTATAATAACAACATAGGTGAAAAAACATGATAGATAAAAACAAAGCATTCAATGATTTAAAAAAACTATTCGCTGTTTTACCAAGCGATATCAAAGACAACGAAATACCTTCACATGAAAGAAAAGGTTATATGGATCAATCAAGTATTATAATGATAATCCCAAAGACATATTTTTTGAAAACAATTTTAACACAAGATTTTGATGTGAAAGAGTCATCAATCCCAGATGTTTGTTTTGATAAAGCAGGACCGTCAAAATTCTCACCACAATTATTAGATTTAATTCAACCGTTATTAAAACATACATCTGATGATGGTATAATAATAACAGTTGGTGAAGATACACCGATAAAAATAGAAACAAAAGAAGTTATAATTTATGTAGCTCCAAGGGTGTGTTAATGATGAATCTAGAAATAATGAATAAACTAATGGACCTGAAAAAAGAGGTCCTTGTTTTTGATTTAGAAACGTGTTCCTCTTACCCAGACGGAACTCGAATAGATATCGGTACTAATTTTGAAGACTACGTGAAATACGCGAAGTCAAAATTCTTTGGGGCGTACTCATATAAATACGAGGCTTACGTGGGCGATATTGTTAAAGGAAATCAAGACAAAATAATTAATATTCTGAAAGAACATAAAGTTTTAGTGGGCTTTAACAACGAAGAATTCGACCACCCAATTCTATTCAACAACGATTTAATTCCAGTTGTGGATGACAAGGTAAAACGATATTTACAAGTTGATCTTCTAGTTATTCTTGGAGATTCAACATACACAAGACATGACGGATTACCATTTAAGGCCAAAGGAGGTTTAATGAATCTTAATTTTAAAAGCAATTCATTGAGGTCCATGGCTGAAGCGATGAAACTGGAAACTCAGAAAGGAGATATTGATTACAACATTTTTTTCAAAGACGAATATACTCCGGAAGAGCTTGAAGAAATATTTGCATATTTGAAAGCTGATGTTATGGCAACCAAACAGATGTTCGATAAAGTCTGGGATTACTGGTTACCATTCACAGAATATCTTTCTGAAAAAAATATATTAAATTTATCCTGGATTAGGTCATCAGTTGCATCGTTAACTTACAAGGCTGCATGTCACACCATGGGCGAAGAAGATACTTATGCAGAACGGAAGGAAGGTAAGACAAAAGAAAAAATGGGTGGGCGAGTTATTGAACCGAAATATGAAGAAGCTCGGGACGTCTGGTATGTAGATTTTGCGTCTCTGTACCCACACATGTATTGCATGTTTAATTTGTTTGCGGAGGCTGATGAAAATTCTGCTGAAGTTAAACAACATAAATATTATGATAATGAGAATGGAAATGTGTTAATAAGTAAGATTTGGCACGGCAACGACATCTTCCAGGTTAAAGGATATTACGATATTTCAGAACAACACATTCTTTCAAAAGATGTAGCATCAAAACTGAAAACAAGAATGGGTTTGAAAGTCTCAGACCCTGACAGTCCGATGATCTATACTTTAAAAATATTCTTGAACTCATTATATGGAGCACAGCGTTCTGAAGTATTTGAGAAAATCTATACTCCAAATGGTGGTTGGGATTGTTGTCAGCTTGGTCAACAGGTTCAAAAAATAACAGAATCAATGTTTAAAGAATTCGGATTTGAAACTATCTATGGTGATACAGATTCAATTATGGTTGTTGCAAGAGATCCTGCAAATAGCAACGAACCGTTTGTCCGGGAATGTTTACAAAAAGTAATTGATAAAATTAAAGACAACGTACCATTTCCAGCTGAAACTTTTAATATTGATTTAGAACATTTCATGAACTACATCATGTTTCCATTTGATTATTCTCCAATACCATATCCTGGAGAAACAAATGAAAAAGGAAATCCTGTCAACGCAAAGGTTACAGATCCAAATATAAAACTTTTAACTGTATTATCTCAGGTTGATATTGATATTTACCAAGACCAAATGAAAAATGGTAGAGCCAAAATCATCAAGAGATACACTGGTAAGAAGAAAAACTATGTCTATATCTATGAGAAAAAAGGCGAGAAAATATTAGAGATTAAAGGACTACCAATAATAAAAAATAACGCAACAGAAATCGGTCCAATAATTCTTGAGGAATATCTCAGGCCTAGAATCTTAAAAGAAATCCAGGCGAAGTTTCCAAAGGACGACATAAACAAAATGATTAAAGAAGTTCTTGACAGACCTGAAGGCCTGGCTTTGTTGAGTGTACAATATAAAGTAAAACCAGCTGCAAGTTATGCTAAACCAGAGTCACAAATTCAAGCTCAAATAAGCTCAGGATACTTCGATGGCCAAGCTGGTGTGATTCGATTAATCAAAAATAAGAAGGTCGGAAAAGCTGGGAAAGGCTCAAAATACGCAACAGCAGAAGAGATAAGAGAGGCAGGGTTAACCATTGATGACATCAACATGGAAAAACTACAAAACGAACTGGCTCCCTTCATAAAGGACGGTGAATAAAAATGACAGGTGAAAAATTCAAACCAATGCTTGCAATCGATGCAACAAATAATTTAGAAGATATAAAATACCCAAAGTTAGCTTCATACAAACTTGATGGCATAAGATGTATATTTCATCCAGAGCTTGGTATGGTAGCAAGATCATTTAAACCAATTCAAAACAAACAACTTAATGAAAAGTTTGCTCACCTGGTAGAACTATCTAAAGATTTAAACATCATTCTAGACGGAGAGATGTATGGGCATTCCTTATCATTCCAGGCAATATCAAGAGCTGTTATGACTCAGGACTTTACTGATGAAAAAACAATAAAAAAACTAATGAAAGAGTTTAATACTGATGACTTAGAAAATTATGTACCACATTTAATAGGCCAGGTCGAGTATCACTGTTTCGACACATTAACACTTGACAACCAAGATGAACTATTTTTAGACAGATGGTCATGTGCTAATAAGATTGAAGAATACAGTCCGGTATCAATGAAATTTGTGGCACAAATAACCGTAGAAAACAAAGAAGATGTTGAAAAACTGTTCAAATTCGCTCTTGATGATGGATATGAAGGTCTGATATTACGTGATCCAGTGTCTCCATATAAATTTGGTCGGTCAACCTTGAAGGAAGAATACCTTCTGAAAGTCAAACCATTTAAAACATTCGATGTACAGGTTACTGGTGTTGTCCAGGGAACTGAAGTAGATCCAACTGCTGAGAAGACAACTAATGAACTCGGCCGAAGCGTAACATCTAAAAAGAAGGATGACAGAATCCTAGTTGAGAAAGCATCAGCATTCGTGGTAAAATATGAAGGCCATGAATTAAAAGTATCACTTGCTATGACAGACGGGGAAAAAGAGGAAGTTTGGAAGAACAGGGAATCCTATATTGGACGGATGATAGAGTATAAAGGGATGATGATCGGGGCGAAGGACGTCCCACGGCATCCTGTATTTGTGAGATTCCGGGATGATCGAGAATGATAGCAGACAGAGACAGCTGGCAAACACCACAAAAATTATGGGATGCGTTAAACAAACAATATAATTTTTTTATAGATTGTTGTGCTTCAAAAAAAAATAATAAACGCCCTCAATTTTTTGATAAAACAACACCATTTGAAACAAAATTAACTTTTTTCAAAGGTTATAAAGTAGTTTGCTGGATGAATCCACCATTTTCAAAAGCTTATGAAATGTTTGAACATTTTTTTTAAGTTGTAACTAAAGGTGTGTGTATTTATCGATGTGATAATATGGAAACTAAGGTCTGGCAAGAACAAATACTAAAGCATGCAACTTGGATTTTTATTTTTAACAAAAGGATATTTTATGAAGGCCAAGAAAGCAAAGGATGCAGATTTCCAAGTGCTTTAATAGGATTTAATGTAAAACCACCAAAACTGGATAATGGTTATTTATTACAAGGTGTTAAAAAATGACACCTTGGGATACAGAGCCAGACAATACTGAGGACTTCATAGGTTTCGTGTATTTAATCACAAACACCGTGAACAACATGAAATACATTGGGCAAAAGAAATTCTGGTCAGAGCGAACCTTGCCACCACTGAAGGGCTATAAGAGAAAGCGACATATACGCAAGGAGTCAGACTGGAGAAGCTACTACGGGTCCTCTATGGAGCTCAAGACAGACCTTAAGAAACATGGTAAGAAAAACTTCACGAGAGTAATGTTATTATGTTGCAAGACTAAGCAAATGCTGAATTATCATGAAACCCGTCTTCAATTTAATCGTAATGCTGTTTTACGAGATGATTTTTATAACCAGATTGTCAATATAAGGTGTATGATTCCAAAAAGTTGGCTTGAAAAGGCCAATAATGATTGTTTTTTCCCATAAAATAGATGCATTTATATATAAGTTATACATATTATATAACTATAACAAACAATAAAGGTGAAAAAATATGGAAACAGATAATTATGAAGATGATGCAGATTTTGCATTTAGAAATGGCGAATATAATAATGAAGTAGACTGGGAAGGTGATTAAATATGGAATATGGAAAATGTGAAACTTACGGAAAACGATTAACGCTTCCTCAAATCTGGAAGAAACGAACTGGATATATTCAATTGGGAATCCCAGTAGAACAATGTGATTTATCAGAAGAGGAGATGTAAATGGGAACCAACGGATTAACATCAAAAGAGTTCAAGCAACTCAACGACTTAAAGATAAAAATGAATGACAAACAACTCACTGTATCTATCCAGGACTTGATAGAAGAAAAAGTTATCAGGAATATAAGGAAGTGTTTATGATGACAGACGAGTCAGAATTATTTAATTATATTTGCAATGGTTGTGGTAAAGAAATACCACTCGGCACGGAAATTCAAAAAGACGACGGTGAATATTTTTGTCAGGGATGTGCAGACAAAGGTTATAACGATTATCAATAATTTCAGGTAAACACAATGATATTTAAAAAGTTACAACATAAGAAGTTCTGTAAACGATGCAAGAAATACAGACCACATTATGCTAGTAAATCAGTAGTGTGCTGCAAGTGTGCTGATGCTAAAAAACTTAATCGTGTGCAACAACATGGAAGACAAAAACCAGAAGTATTCTATAAGAATGAACTGGCTAATCTAAAAAAGAAGTTAGACAAGAAGGACGGTGAAAGATATGGAATTTAAAGAATGGTGTAAGAATATTAAAGAACTTAAACAAAAATTCATAAATGAAAACCCAGAAGGTATGTTTGACGAAGACGGTCAGACCATCGAGGAAAATCCTTATTTCCAGACTTACTGTGATGCTAAATACAAAATTGCTAAACTTATGGATAGTGAGGATGATTACAGACTTCCAAATATTATGGAACCAAAAGATAGTCTTATTGTCCTTCGGGAGATTCGTGACAATCTTAAACTCACATTTACACAAAGTGCATTAACAAAAGTAGAAAAATTAATTAATTTTATAGAAAACAACTGGTGAAATACAATGATTAAAAAGATAATGAATAAACTCGGATATGTTCCTAAAACAGAATTAGAAATTGCACAATGGAATCTTGAAGTTAAAAATATGGTTCTTAATTCTAATGTTGAGAAATTAGAACAACTCACGAAAACACATACAATATTTAAAAAGATTTATGAAATTAAATGTCATATTGCAAATGAATTATGTTCTGTTAATAAACGATATAAAGCTATCATTGATGGGAAAGCTAGTAATAGGAAACTCACAACATATGGTAAGTTCGCACAACCCGAAGATGAATCAATCATAGAACCTTTTGCAACAAGAATATACTCAGGAAATAATCCAACTTCTGCAAGAGATGCTATTGTTGCATGGGTTAATGAAATGTTTAAATTCACATATAAAAGAGATCCTTTAGGTACTGATACTTGGTTGTCATCTTCACAAGTTGTTGATGCATTAAATCTAGGTTGGAAATATGATGATTGTGATGGTAAATCTTTTATTATATATTTCCTACTTAAAACATGGATCAGGAAACATAGTCCTCAGGATGAATGGAGATTATATCTTTGTATCAACGATTTCTTTGGACATACCACTGAAAGACATATGAATTTATTATGGGTTGATGAGAAACTTAATGATTTCGTATTCATTGAAAGCACTGTATGGTCTGAACGTAATGGGAGACATTATTTTAAGAAACCCGCAAGAAAACAAGCAAATTATGATATTCATTATGTGTTTAATGATGGTGTCATGTATGATAGAATTTAGTTAGATATATAAAGTTTAAAACTATAATAAGTGGTGATCAATATAACAGATACTAATGAAGAAATCGGACCTAATGAACTTGAAGAATTACTTAGCAAATACAACATAACAGAAAAAGAAATCAATACTATACTCAAACAGAAGGAAAAAAACATAATCTTAATGTTGATGAGATAAGTCAAATCTTTAAACAGATCCCACAACAAAACCATAATAATGAAATATATAATCATAGGTTTTCTGGGAAACATAGTAAGTTCGGTATTATATCTGATACTCATATAGGAAATAATAATTTCAAAGAAGATTTGTTTATGAAAGCTGTTTATACATTCAATAAAGAAAGTGTTGATATTATATATCATCCTGGAGATATCTGTGAAGGTATGTCAAACAGGGAAGGTCACATATACGAACTTGCAATACCTGGTATCACGAACCAAGTTAAACATGCAACTGAATTATTAAATCAATTTAATGCACCTGTTTATGGTATCACAGGAAATCATGAATTATGGGCTACTAATAAAGCAAATCAAGGATTAGATGTTGGAGATTATCTTGATAATAAATGTGATAATTATACTAATCTAGGTCAGATGGAAGCTGATATTGATATTGGTTCTGGGGTTATACTTAAACTGTATCATGGAATGGATGGTAGTGCTTACGCTCCAGGATATAGAGGGATGAAACTTATCGAGAGTTTACAAGGTGGGCAAAAACCTAATATCTTATTATCTGGTCATACTCACAAATATGTTCAGATGTTTCAACGTAATATACATTATACTGAATGTGGTTGTCTTGAAGATCAAACTGCTTTCATGCGAGGTAAGAAATTACTTGCACATACAGGTTTTCTTATAATTGATGTGTGGTATAATAAAAACGGACTTGATAGAATCCAAACACAATTCTATCCGAGCTATGATTAAATATGGGATTTTGCAAAGATTGTGAATTTTATGATGGTTATTGTTGTGATGTTCATGACCTTTGGATAAGAAATAAAATACCAACCTTTGAAGATGAAAACAAAATGTCTTGCGAATTTCACGAGTACGGAAGATATAGATTTTATAATTAATAAGAGATGATTAACATGATAACGAAGAAAGAAAAAGTTAAAGAAATTGATAAAAAAATCATGGATAATGCAAAAACATTAATGAAAAACAGATATCATTTTTTGATATATACAATAAGTGGTTTTTTGATCAACATGTTATTAGCATTTCCTTTAATGTGGTTCTGGAATGCCTCAATGCCATCTGTATTTGGATTTAAAACATTGGTGTGGATGCAAGCGTGGAGTGTCTTAATGATAGGATGTCTAATCATTCCTGTGAAAACAGTTAAACGGTGAGATAAATGAAACATGATAGGATCATACAAGATTTGGAAATGCGTGTTAAGCTTGAATATTCTGGTTCTAAAATAGTAACCAAACTAGAATATATAACTGAAGATCATTATGGAAACCCATTACAAGGTGAAATGGATTTAGGTGTGATATTACTTAATGATAAACTTGCTAAAGTCTATGAAGTTAAAACTCATGATAATTATTGGGCTCGACTTAAAGCAAATACACAACTTGATAAGGATGAGAGATATATTTTTGAAAATTATATTGATATTCAAATCGTTGAAAAGTATTTCGTGTATTCAAGTATAGATTGCTCATATTGTATAGAGAGGGTTTACGATGATTGAAGATATAATAAAGTATTACAAAACATTCAAGATTTAAAAAAGAAATGGTGTATTAAAATGAAATGGAAAAAACCACAACATAAAATTGATGATGATAATAAAGATATAATAACACAGTTCATAGTTGTTTTTTATTTTACTGTGATTATATTAATGATAATTTGCGGAATATTAGATGGATTAAAATGACGATAGATGAAACATTCGATACTGAATTTGAACAACATAGCGATAATACCCCAGAAGAATATAAAACAGTACTTAATAAGTTTAAAGAGTCAGAACCTAAACTATATAACTCAATGGAACTGTTCACTAATTATCTTGAAGATGCTCATTTAGAAGATGATATAATACGTGCATCAACACTATATGAAGCCGTTCTGGACGTGTTTAAATATAAGATGGATAAAGACGTAGTACAATGTTATAATCACGTATATAAGGCTATACTAAGCGTTAAACATGAAGGAATGAATCAAAAATAAAATGACAATTAATGATGCTATTTTTATATCGTGTATAATTATTTTATTAGTTTTAATATTTATATGGTTTAAGAAAACAATAGAGTGTGATGATGAATGAAAGCAACAACTAGAGAATGTGAAGGCTGTAAATATGTTACATTTATAATGCTTGATGATGAAGCACCAAAAAAATGTAAACACTGTGGTGGGAATATGACAATAAAAGAAAAAAGCATAGAAGATGTTTTAACAAAATAAGGCGATACACAATGAGATATAAAGTTAATGGCACAAAACATGATTATTATGGTAGTTTTTTTAAAGTATTAATTTCTATTTTAAAATTAAAACATCGTCAAACAATAATCATTGAATGCATAAAATAAAAAGCAGTTGCAACTAGCTCGGGGCGGTAATAGAAAGAGAGATGCAACTGCCGTGAATATTATTTCTTAATTTTGTTTTTTAATTTGTTTATCAATGGCCCGATTAATTTTATTTCGTCGACACTTAACTTGCCGTCTTTGTTTTTGTCTAAATAATTGAATAAACTGTTTCCACACATTACAAATATTTTTAATAAGATTTTTTTCCACATGTTTATATCACCTTACTTTTTTATAAATATACCAATAACGAATGTTGTAAGAATACTTACAGCTGCAGTGAGCCCTTTCCATATTATGTTTTGTTTGGATTCTATTTTTTCAATCTTCTTATCTTGTCCTGCATTATGTTGTACAATTTCGTCCATTTTATTATAAATTCTTTTGTTTTCGGTTACACGTTTCTCATCATTTTCTTTAGTTTGATCCATCATCATCCCAAGCATTTCTTTCACAGTATATCCATTACTTTCTTTCTTTGTCATCTAATCACTTCTCTTTCTTTAGCCTATTAAAAGGCCAGTATTTTTTATTGTGATATCACAATTAGTATCTTGCACGAATACATCCGCAGAAACTAACGCACCATCAGTTATATCGAATGTCCCAGTACCTGTTAAATTCAAATAATTAAGTCCTGAGCAATCAGAAGTTATAGGACTACAGCTTGCAGAACAATCAAAATCCCAATTTCCATCAACAGGGCATGTACAAGAATATATTGGTGCTGTTGCATTATCAACTTCTAAGAATATCCAGCTACATTCAGTAGTATCAACTTCATTATAAAAACCATATATTTGCTCTCCCCATGAATGCTGTGTTGCATTCGTTGTTTCTTCGAATGATGTGCTGTTTTGTGATATATTAATAAAATTACTATTCCCAGAACAATCGGAATATATATTGGTAATACTAAAACTTCCAGTAGAATTATACGGACCATAAACAGTAGTTTTAATTGGGAAATTATTACGAGTTCCATTCCAAATATAATAATTATCAACT
>Ga0207997_1001978_pt1 | contig 10470 bp, 12 predicted proteins | sample AntAceMetag02UKN_FD_184777 | JGI IMG/M metagenome (GOLD analysis project Ga0207997, IMG submission 184777) | Saline lake microbial communities from Ace Lake, Antarctica - Antarctic Ace Lake Metagenome 02UKN (SPAdes) (version 2) | ecosystem: Environmental > Aquatic > Non-marine Saline and...
ACCAATTATGAAAAGTTTTTATATTATCAAAACATTTTTTTGAATCAAAATCAAAAAAGATTTTATCAACTTTAAGATTTTTATTATCTACATCTTCATTTGCAGTGTAATTGTAGACTGAAGGAAATAACCTAACTTTTCCTGCCCATTTATCTACAAACATAATAAATTCATTCATATCATTGATTGGATATCTTCTAGGAGTACCAATCTGTCTTGGAAAAACTCCATACATTTCATTTAGAAAAGTCATTTAACATCCCTCCTAAGCAATGCATTGCTACATCACAATACCTACATTTATAAGAATCTTCAGTTCTTGGAAAATTCCCTTTATCAATATTATCATTTACTTCATTAATCCTTTTAAATAGTACGCTAGAATCTAAAGAAGTAACATCTTTTGTCAGAGGGTTGTGCTCACCAATTTTTCCTTTAGTATAAAGAAGACCAACATGAGTAGCTGGCAAATCAGGATTACGAAGATTCCATAAATGTATATAAGACACTAACTGGAATTCATAATCATCAGGGATTTTGGTTTTTGGTTTCCCTGTCTTAAAATCTAAAACTAAAATATTTTTACCGTCGGTAAGCACGCAATCAATAATACCCACAAAATTCAATTCTTCATCGAAAATCTTTTGTTCAGTAGCCAGAGGCTTTAGAAATTTCTTTTCTGAAGAATCGAAAACCCTTTTATTAAATTCTAAGAAATTATGAATATCTTCTTTATAATTTTCTCTAACTTCTTTCGGTAATCTATTATAATAAAAATCCAAATAATCTTTTGTTACTTCTTCAGGCATTCCTTTGTAAAATAATTCATAATAACTATGTAACATTATCCCATCAACCAAACACTTAGCTTTTGTTGGAGGTCGTATCTTATCTAAGTACTGGAGCTTAAATTTCATTGGGCAATAAAAGTAAGTATTAACAGCTGAAGGAGACAATCTAAAAGTCATTTAAAGTCACCTTTGGAGTAATAACATCGAACACTTTTTCAACTTTCATATCAACTAATCTTTCAATCATTCTATCATAATCTAAATGTAATTCTTTAGGAAATTTCTCTCCGTCCGGAACACTAATAACATGGCTCTCACTATTCTTTAAATAAAAGTACTTTATTTTACATATGCCCTCAATTTTAGGATAATAATGTTTGTTCCAATATCTAATTCCTGTTATGTGTACACTATTTCCTTTGTATTGGTCTAAAGGTTTAGTTATTCCCATTGGCAAACCAATATCATCAACAGGAACTTCCCTAAGTTTCTTTTTAAAATCTTCACTATATTTTCTCAATTCCGAAACGGATTTTCTTTCTTTTAAAATCATTGTATAAAAGTTCTTTAAAAATCTTCTAACAAGTCTTGGAGTATCTGACCTAATACTTTCTACTCCAACAAATTTCATTTCATCAACATCTTTTCCTTCATCGTTAACTACCCATAAAACATATCTTTTCTTTGTAGCTTTTCCACTGCTGCTTTGTAAAAATAATGCTCTCTTAGCAATAATCTCTTGCTTAAAATATAAATTTCCTTCAGGAACTCCCAATTCTTTTTCTATTTCACTCATACTATCATTTACAAAATCTTGTAATTTTTTACATTCTAGTTTAGCATCTTCAATAGATTTAACATCTTTTAATTGAAGAAATGAAGAATCAGTATCACTATACAAAGGAACATATCCACTTTCTTCTAATTTCTTTCGAGAAAATTTAATAACTTTCTGTCCGGTAGTTGTAACCTTTTCAGCCATATCAGGATTATGAAATCTAAATCCAGGATTTGCCATAACTCCATACATACTATTTGCTAAAATTTTGTAAGACCATTGAAACATAAAATCTGACATACTTCGAGTTTTTTTGTAATTATCTTTATATTCCTTTCTTCTTCTTAGAATGTCTTCCATTACTTTTGGAATTATTCCTTTCTCATCAAAAGGAGAATTAACTTCAGGAGATAAATTTTGGGCAATAATTATAGAAGGATATAGAGCAGTAGCATCTAAATCAGCTACCCAATCGAATAATCCTACTTTAGGCTCTCCAACAAAAGCACCTTTAATTCGTCTACTTTCTGTTCTGCCTTTTAATCTTGCTACCTTTCCTTCTTTCTTTAATTGACAAAGAATTAACTGCCCATGAATTTTAGTGCTGGTCAAAACATCAGCAAAAGGAATTCTACAAACTCTTCTAATACCGTCTGCTAATTTAATATATTTAAGTTTCTTTTCTAAATCCCAAACCAATTCAACATCCTGTCTGTTGTACTCAATATATTTATTAATATCATTTCTCCATAAGTCACCAAGACTTCCTTCATAATCTACCTTACCATAACCAAGTTCTTCTTGTGCAATATTTTGTAACTTATAACTTTCCTTTTCTCCAAGAGACCTTTTTTTGTAATGAACATAATAATCCACACTCGAAACCCCAGATATATTATAAGAATCAGAATATTTATCGAAACTCACTTGCTTAATAGGACTCAAAGAATTATTGTAATGCAATTTTTTTAATCGATTATGAAGATAAGGAATATCATATCCACTTGTATTCCATCCAGTTATAATATCGAAATCCATTGACTTCCAAAAATTAACAAGATTTGATACTAATTCTTTTTCAGTTGTAAAAACAAAAATATTATTTACAAAATCCATCTTTTGTAGTTCTTCATGCCACGCAAAAGTATATATTTTTTCTGTCCAACTATCTTTAATCGAAACACAAGTTAATGGATATTCTGCTTTATGAACATTAGGAAATTCTTTTGTAACTTCATTAGTAAGATTCTCAATATCTAAATATGCTACTCGATAATTACACTCAGGAATAGGCTTTTCATAATAATTATCAATTAAATATCTATGAGCATATAAAACATCAGATTCATAACTGAAAGGGTACTTTGCTCTTGCTTCTTTAACATCATGTGGATGAGTAACAAATATTTCATCTACCAGTTCCTTTTTAGGAAAAACTCCTCTGTCTACAAAAGAACCATAAAAGTATGGTTTAAAATCTTTAACATATTTATATTTCTTTTTCTTATTTTCATAATACCAGATATGGAAATTCTTCCCATCTGGTTGCAGATTAATTAGAGCTTCACTCACTCTACCACTTCTCCACAGTAGCAGCAATATTTAATACCATCAACTGTATAAAATTCTTTATGCCCACAATTTTCACATGCCATTTTAATCATCTTTAAAAATCAAACACGCTTCCTTGCTTAACCATTTGTGGATGAGCATCAGGAACTTTGTATTGATATTTTTCATACGCTTTATCGAATCCGTTTTTAAAATAATAATCTATATATTCTAAAATAATTTTTTTCTTTTGGTCTAAACCATAACAATCTGAAACTATTTCATTATATTTATCATCTTTCAAACTATTTAAAAAATACACCTCTTGAAGTAATCTGTAAAGGTTATGAAGACTGAACCCAACACAAACATCTGTTTTGACCTCTTTCCATTCCTTATACAATGAATCATTTGCCCTACATGCAGGACAAAAACAAGGTAAATACTTGTAATATTTATTAGCAGTCGTAACAACATTATTTGCACCCATCCTTTTGTTGATAGGATAAAAATATTGGTTCCTCATAATCCCACTAATTGCATTACTACTATCGAAAGTTGTTATCTTTCCTTTTACTAAATAAACGAATTTTGCCACTGCTCCAATACCTAAGAAATGAACCTTTACCCCATTTTTTATAAAATAATTATTAGCATGAATGATGGTAGTCGCAAAAAAGAATATATCACTCTTTTTTATAGAATAACAAACACCACCAAAATGTTTTCCGTAATCTTCTACAGAACCAAACTTTTCTTTTATGAGTTGTAAATTATAATCTAAACTTCTTTTATCACACGAGTGTAAAACATAATAAAATTGTTTGACTTTTTCCGGATGATTTGCCTGCAACCATTCTGATTGCAAACAAGCCACTTCAAAGTTTTGTTTTACTAATTTGTAGTATTCGTCAGGAGGAAGTTCTTCAAAGAAATTATTGCCTTCATTTCCGGAAACTCTTTTAACAGGAGGAGTATCAAAACTAAATAACATATTAGCACCTAATCTAATTTGTTTTTCTATGCTTTCTTTCCAATCCATTTTACAAGTGCCTCTAATAACTTGGAATCCACCACTGTCTGTAGCAAAATTCATTTCTTCTCCAATATCTAATTCTTCTTTAGTAGCTTTACAAGAAGTCATCTCTTCCAAATTTAATAACATAAAAGGATAATAAAAATTACTATTAGGTTTCCACCAATGCATACCTCTTCGAGCATACATAGTAGAACATACAGGAATGTAACTGCTTTCCATTACAGGTATTCTTAATTGGTCCATATACCCAACTCCGAAATATATTTTTCATCAGAACCATACTTAGGTCTATGAACAAACTCACCAGGAATTTGTCGTTTATGAGCAAGTTCTCTTAATTCTTCTTTTCCAGAATGTCTAGCAAATTGTAAAACCGCTGTCGAAAAACTTTTATCTAAATAAATAGGTCTGAACTCTTTAGTCCAAGCCATGCCTCCTCTATCAACTCTATCTAAATTAATCATTGGCATGCTTTCTAAAGACCTAACTCCTTTAAATGCTAAATGAATTCCTTTGTAATCTTTAAAGTAAGGATAACCATAAAATAATTCATCAGCTCCTTCTCCACAAAGGATAACTGAAGTTTTACTATTTTTAGCTACAAAGTAATTTCTTAAGAACCCTCTAAACTTAACAGGATTAGGAGTAGAATCTTCTAAGTAATAATTTAAATTATCTAATTCGGTTATGATTTCGTCTTCGTATAATATTTTCTTTCTTACCTTTACTCCAAATTGTTTTTCTACTTTTTCAGCATGTTTAATATCATCACTGTCATCTCCAAATCCAATAGTGAAAATATCATCAATCTTAATATCTTTTTGTAAAGCCATTTGAAGAAGCAGGGTACTATCTAATCCACCTAACGCAAACGATAACCCTACATCAGTATGGTTAGCTATTTTATCAACAGCCATTCCTAACATACTACCGACAATTTTATACTTAAAAGGAAGATTATTGATAGGTGGCTGAAAATAATATTCTAATTTATCATTTCCCTTAACTAAATCAATAGTTAAACTCGAACCTGCAGGTATTTCATAATAACCATTCCCTACTACTTTCTTTTCACTTCCAAAAATAATTCCACTCTTGTCAGTATTCATATATCCAGGAACAATCCCCCACGGGTCTCTGACAAATTGAAGTTTCTTTTCTTTCTTATAATAAACAACAATAAAAAACTGTCCATCTAAAAATTTATAAAATTGTGAAGACCCTTTTATTAAATCAACTAACCACAGCATTTCAGATTTATAATTTTCTTTATCATAATTATATAACTCTCCATTAAAAGCTACAATAATATCATCATCTTCGTATGGTTGCTGACTAGATTTGTTTAATCCTACAATCGCAAGACGATTAAATCCCATTACAAATTTATCAAACTTTACAATTTTCCTTTGGTCTCGTCCTCGATGAGATATAGCTTTTAGTGCATCTTTAACATCATAATCCTGTATATTATATGCGCCTGCTATTCCACACATCTAAATCAATCCAAGGTCCTTTTTGATTTTTGCTTCTTGTTTACAATGACTACATACTCCACACTTTATGTCTTTGTAACAAGTCCAACTCCTATCAAACAATTCGTTATCTAAAGCGTACGCTTCTTTTACTATACTATCCCTTTCTCTCTTTTGAAAAGGAGCAATAATTTCTAAATCTAATTCCAAGTAATCACATAACCCTTGCAATTTTTTTACATATTTTACTTGAGCATCTAAAAATGTTTCGTCCGGTTCATAATGAAAACCAAACATTAGTTTTTTGTATCCTACTCTTTTAGCAAACATTATTGCTACACCTGCAAGCATTAAGTTTCTTCCGTCTAAAACAAATTTACTTCTGGGAGCTTTTATGTCATTGAATAGAGGATGGTCATTAAACACATTTTCGTACAAAACATCAGCAGACCAAACATGTCCCTTATATTTTGTTGTAAAGTAAGCAACAGCTTCATATTCTTTTTCGCTTGATAGTTGACTATAGTTTATGTGGAGACTATCAACTTTTCCTTTGTACTTCTTTTCTTGATTCAGAAGTATTAGTTGAGAGTTAGAATCTAATCCTCCTCCATTTAATAAAAGTATTCTATTTTTACAATTCATTTCATCATCTCCTATTATCTACAAAACTAAAGAATTCTGCTCGTGCTGATGGGTCTTTGAAAATTCCAGTAAATGCAGATGTAGTAGTTGCACAACCTGGTTTTTTAACTCCTCTCATTTGCATACACATATGTTCTCCTTTTACAACAACAATACATCCTTTGGGTTTTATTGTTTTATCTAATGTATCAATTATTTCGTGAGTAAACTGTTCTTGAAGTTTTGGTGCTTTTGATAATAATTCAATCAATCTTGGAATTTTTGATAATCCTAATCCTCCTTTGTTTGCAATATATGCAACTGATACATCATAGATTACAGGCAGAAAATGATGTGGGCACATTGAATAACATCTAATTGGTGATAATGCTACCATTCCTGTATAGTCGGTTGGGAAAGCCGTTGATAATATTTCAGTTATTTCATCTGTAGCATTTATCCCTTCAAATATTTCTTCATATGCCCGTGCTACTCTTTTAGGAGTTTGCTGAAAGTTAACATCAGAAATGTCTAGTCCAAATCTTCTTTGTAATCCTTTTAACATTAAAATCATTCCTTGTTCAATATATCCTTGACCGACAAATTTTCGTTCTATTTTAAACATTTCATTATGTATCTTTGAATGACATTTTCTACAAAGAACTTGAAGATTTTCTTCTTTATTATTTAATCTATTACCATCTTTGTGGTGGACAAGAATATTTTCTGTTGCTCCGCATCTGTCACATTTTTTTCCATATAATTCATAGGCTTTATTTCGATAATTTCCTTTTCCATACATTATTGTATATTTCTTTCTACATTCTTTTGAACAAAATAAATTTCTATCTTTTTTTAATTTGTTTCCTTTAACAGAAAAGTTTTTTCCGCATGCAGGACAATTAATAATAATAATACTCTTTTTTGATTGAAAAGCATCTGAACATTTATGACCACAAAATTTTTGTGTTGAATTTTTTCTAATTATTAGTTCTTTTCCACAATTCAAACACAATATATTTTTAAATCCTTTTCTTTGAGCATTAAATTTACATTCTAAAGAACAGAATTCTTTGGGGTCATTTTCTTTTTTTTCAAATATTTTTTTACAATATTTACAAGATATCTTTACATAGTTATATTTTGTAAGTTTTTCTGATTTTGCTTTTTTAATTTCAATCGCTCTTTTTTTTCCATATATTTCTTCATTTTTTTTACCCTTAATATTTTTTTTTCTATAATCTGATAATTTTTTAGCTTCTGTTCTACTATTAGGAAACTTTTCTTTATACAAAGATATATTTATTTTATGTGTTTTTAGATGAGTATTTGTAATTTTTACAAATTTTTTCCCACATAATTGACATATTACAAAATCTTGATTTACTAATTCTTCATCACTCATTTTTTCACCCTCATTTTAGTTTCCCACGGAAAAACAATCCAATCCTCTTCCGCTACTATTTTAAAATAAACATTAGGAACAACTTTTGTTTTTTCTTTGCGAAAGATAGCTACAATAAAATAACCTTCATTTCTGTAAGGCAACAATGTATTTCCTGAATCTGAAATGTCTTCAATTACAAGACAATTTTCTTCAGGAGCTTCTAACATAGGTATTCCAAGATTGTGCGAAAGATGCACCGCAATAGGCACTCCCCCTCTCGGAATTCCATATACTCCAGGTACTTTATCTAATTTTTTTCCTAATCTTGCTTTAATTTTAGTGACCATTTTTTTCATAATTAACTCATATTGCTTATAAGAAATATCAATAAGCTTCTGTTCAGTTCTTGCTTCTACCATATTTACACCTTCCTCTTTTTATCAAAAGCCAAAACATGTAAACGAGGTGAGTATCTAAATCTATATTTGTTACACCATTTAAATAATTTTGGCATTAATTGTAATTGTTTTTCTCTGGTTTCTCCTTTTGCCATTAACCAGATTTTTTCATTTGGTATTCTGAATTCATTAACAAATAACAAAACCATTTTAAGTTCTTTTTCATTTTCTACTACAAATTTAAAGTCTCCTGCGCGATTTTTTAAACGCTCTACATTTCCTCGATGTATCAAGAACTTCCCGTTATTTTGCTTATATTGTTTTGGACTCATTACAACAAAGGTTTTTATGTTATCAAAAGCATACATATCAATTTTTGCTTTTCCTGATGTTTCAATTTGAACAATATATCCATTTTTAACTAATTTTTTACTAAGAGAGTAAATATCTTTTTGCATAAATGGTTCTCCACCTGTAATAACTATCAGCTTTCCTACACCAAATTTATCTACTTTTTCAACTATTTTTTTAATATTCATTTCTTTACTTTCTTTTTTCTCATTGGTCCATGCATATTTAGTATCACAAAACTCACAGTAAGGAGGCACACAGCCCCATAATCTAATAAAAGTCGCGGGCACTCCAGCAAAAGGACCTTCTCCTTGAACTACATTTTTTCCACCGAAGATTTCATTAACCTTCATTCATCGTCACCCCTTAATTTTTTCATATGACATTTTGCTTGATGTTCCATTAAATTTTTTTCCCATCCAAACTGTTGACCACATTCACAAATAAATTTCTTTTTCTTCTTATTAATTTTTTGTGTCATTAAAAATCACCCACTTGTGCCCAACTTCTCTTCGGTTGGATTTGTTCATAAACTCTAATTTTAAATCTTAACAACGGAGCCATACCTTTTAGTTTATTATAAAAGTACAATGCTTGATTTTCTGCAGTAGAATTCATTTTCATTCTCTCTGTCATATCTCCACTATGGTCAAATTCTTTTACTACTCCTTTTAAGTTTCCAAAATCAAAAAGTATACCTACCTCATTCAATTTGTCTTGTTCTCCTTTGACCCACAATTCAACCTTGTATGTGTGCCCGTGTAGGTTTGAACAAGCACCATTATAATTTTCTAAATGATGTGCCGCATCATACCAGCCCTCTGTATGTAATAATATATCCATTTATTTCACCTTCTTATAATTCTTTCCAAAAAATTCTTTGAACCATTTATTCTTTCCACTCTTTAGTTTTTGATATTTTATTTTGTCTTGCGGAGTCATAAATATTTTTGTATCACAAATCCTACAATTATGATATTTTACTTTTACTGTTTTCTTTCCGCCGGCAGATTGTTCCCAAGAACATGTCTGTGGACTAAACGCATGGAATCCTTTTTTACAATGTTTTTTGTAGAGCAGATATTTATGTATATCTACTCTCCAAAATAACATCTTTATTCGACAGGAGAACAAGAACCTACTAATTCGTTCTTTATAATTGCCGAAGAACCTCTTATTCGTTTCTTGTTCTCTCTCTGCACAAAAATCAATTTTTTTCTTTTTTACCATTCCTTTTCACCCTACCATAAATATATACTCGTATCTGTTTATAAAGTTATTCCTTAAACCATTGCTCTAACGTCGGTTGGTTGTTTTTCTTAACGAAAACTTTCTTCCAACAAGCAGGTCCGTACAACCTCTCTACCGATTTGGAATTTTTTAATTCCCTGCCACACTTTAAACATTTAACCATTCTTAATCCCCACACTCTCTACATATTCCAATTCTTAATCCTTTACTTAAATGAACACAGTCCTTAGCCTTAGCTAATTCATGTTCTCCAAAGTGTCTGCCACATGCTGGACAGAATAACCAATCCTCTCTTCGAATAAAAACATAAACTCTATTCCAAAATCTATGTGTTAATGGCGCTCCCATTACAACCACGCGCCTAAACCAACAGGTTTAATTATAGTGTTATGATAATCTAATTTATATTTCTTCCAGTATTTTTTATCTACTCCAAAATCAAAAAACCATTGGCGCATATTTTCTTGGAGTTCTTTCAATAATCTCTTTTTAGAATGTTTGAAATCATTTCCACCAATCTCCATAACCTTACGAACCTTTTCCCATAAGAAATCGAATTCAGTATCCTTTTCCGGAGGTTTGATGTATTTACAATATGGTGCCGAAGGGCTTTTTGGTATTAATGCCCATGCAACGAACAGAAATTGTTTAGTGTCAAGAACCATAGAATAATCGACAAGAACAGGAAGTTGCCATGTGAGTTTTGGATTCATGCCAAGGAATTTAGTAAGCATAACTGGACCTTTAGTTGCCGCTAAATCTTCTGGAGTTAATTGGTCTATCCATGTAGCGTCTTTTTGCGTATACAGCTTGCCTACTATTTCA
>Ga0207997_1001979_pt1 | contig 10469 bp, 14 predicted proteins | sample AntAceMetag02UKN_FD_184777 | JGI IMG/M metagenome (GOLD analysis project Ga0207997, IMG submission 184777) | Saline lake microbial communities from Ace Lake, Antarctica - Antarctic Ace Lake Metagenome 02UKN (SPAdes) (version 2) | ecosystem: Environmental > Aquatic > Non-marine Saline and...
TCAATACGCTTAACCTTTTGCAGGTTAGAGAAAGAGGAGACCGAATTGTAAATTTGTCTTGTCACAAACACTTATGTCTCCTCTAAAGAACAAAAAGCAATAAAAGTGTTGTAAAAACAACATATTAACAATATGCCATTTAAAAAAGGAGACCCGCGAATAAATCGTAAAGGAAGGATTAAAGGGACAAAGAATTACGAAACACTGCGAAAGGAAGCTATAAAAGAATTGGCCAAAATAAATAATAAGACAGTTCAAGAGATAGAGATAATGCTTCATATTAAGGGGATAGGCGAAGCGTTAAAAGGTAATTTTCAATTTTACAAAGATGATATGGATAGGACTTATGGACAAGCCACACAAAAGACAGATGTAGAATTAGCAGGAGCAAATGGTGGACCCGTAGAATTAAAACACGATATAACAGAAACAATAGCTAAAATCTATGGAACCAACAGAAATACTAATAAAGACGGCGCATGATATCGGAGTTCCGCAAGATCAACTAGAAAGATTTTTACAATTTCAATATGTACCATTACCTTGGCAGTTAAAGTTTCATGCAACTGCAAGAGAGTGTGATGTAAAAGACGGACCAGTGGATATCGGATGTGGAGGAGCTCGTGGCCCTGGCAAATCACATGGAGTATTTGGACAGGTTTCTTTAGACGATTGTCAACGATATGCTGGACTGAAATTCTTATTTCTTAGACAAACAGGAAAAGCTGCATCAGAATCATTTGAAGATTTAATTTACAGAGTATTATCAAGAAGGATAGAGTATAAATATTCAAAAGGAAGTTTACTTACGTTCACTAATGGATCAAGGATAGTACTGGGAGGATTTGAAACTGAAAATGATATTGATAAATATATTGGAATTGAATATGATGGCATGGCAGTAGAGGAATTAAATCAGCTTACGAAAGTTAAGATTGATAAGTTAAAGGGATCATTGAGAACATCAAGGACAGACGGATGGAGGCCTCGGATGTATACATCATTTAACCCTGGAGGTAAAGGACATACATTTGTTAAAGAAACTTATGTCATACCAAACAGAGAAGGGAAGGAGTCTAAAACTAGGTTTATCCCATCGACTTACTTGGATAATCCTTATCTCAATGTTGAGTACCGAGAATATTTAGAGGAGCTGGGAGGAAACTTAGGAAGAGCATGGAGAGAAGGAGATTTCGATTTATTTGAAGGACAGTACTTTGCAGAGTGGAGACATAATAAGCATGTTGTGATACCGTTCACATTGCCTCCGAATTGGGTGAGGTTGAGGAGCATAGATCCATCCGGAAAATCAGGGATTACGTCTTGCCATTGGTACGCAGTAGATAATGATGGGACAGTTTGGGTTTATCGTGAACATTACAGCACCGGCTTAGATTCAGAAGACCACGCTAAAGAGATTGCTAGATTATCAGAAGGAGAGACTTATAAATATACAGTGATGGATACTGCATCGTTTAGTAAATTAGGATTACCAGAGACGCAGGCAGAGTTATATATAAGAAATGGAGTTAATGGATTAGTACCAGCGAGTAAGAAGAGAGTGATTGGGTGGGATGTAGTTCATAGTTATTTAAAATGGGATGAGTTCACAGAGCCAAAACTGAAAGTGTTTAGCACTTGTCCAAATATGATAAGGACAATACCTGAGTTGATTCATGATGATTTACACCCAGAAGATGTAGATACAGATGGAGAAGACCACTGTTTTGTAGGAGATACACTTGTTGATACTATTTTTGGTAAAAGAAAAATAAAAGATTTGGTTGGTAAAGAACAATATATTAACACAACTGATGGTTTTAAAAAATGTAGAAGTGTTAGAAAAACGAGAGTTACAACGGTCTTGGAAGCTACATTGAATAATGGTAAAACAATAAAAGCAACATCAGAACATAAATTTTTAACAAATAAAGGTTGGAAACCATTAAAAGATATTACTGATGAAGAATTAATATGTATAAAACCATATCTAACACAATTCAAGAATTTAATAACACGAGATTTTATTTATGTGGCAGATACTTTCAAAAGAAAGGTATTAGACTTCATCGTATCGTTTGGAGTTATTTTAACGGAAGTATTCCAAAAGGTTTTCATGTTCATCACAAAGATAACAACACGAGCAATAATGATATTACCAATTTGGAACTTAAATCAGAATTTGAACACCTTTCTCTGCATTCAAACACCTCAGAATTTAAAAAACAAGCAAGAATTAATATCAAAAAGGCTCAAATTGAAGCTCCAAAATGGCATAAGACTTATAAAGGAAAGCAATGGCATAGTATTCATGCAAAAGAATTTTGGGCAAAATTTAATCCAACTGAAAAAGAATGTATCGTATGCGGTAAAAAATATCAAGGGTTTTTTAAAACTTCAAAATACTGTCATCAAAATTGTAAAGCTACAGCATTTCGAAGAAGAAGAGGTATACGACCTTACAGTGCCGTTTGTGCATAATTTTACAATTGAAGGAGGAATAGTTGTTCATAATTGTGCCGACGAGTTAAGATATGTGTTGCAGACATTAAGAAATCAGAAGAACACTAAACCATTGAACATTGTAGAGCGCAGGATTGAAGAGATATTGTTAGCCAAAAATAAAAGTGGGGATTTCTCATTTAATTATAAAAAATAAATGCCATCATTTTTAGACAAATTTTTAACACCCCTACGGAATACATACACTAAGAATGTTCAACCATTATTCGTAGATGCAAAGAATTATTTATACGATTCAGCTTCGCAAGATGTTAAAGATAGAATGCCCAACAAAAAAGATAAACAAGAGTTATTCATAAATAAATAAAATGGAAAAACCAGATTTACCACAAGAACAAACTGTATCAACATATTCTGCTGATAAACCAGAACAGGATATATTAAAGTACACCAAGAAAAGAATTGATGAGATGAAGGAGCATCGTAAGTTTCTTAAGTTAGAAGACAAATGGAAAGAAGCAGACAAAGAGTGTGAAATAGGTGAAATTCAATTTGATAAAGGTAAAAAGAGATTTGAATCAGATGATGAGTTAGGATTAAGAACGAGATTAGTTAATATATCAGACGAGAGAGATGATTGGAGGAGTAAAACATCAGACCCAACACTTCTAACTAAGATTCATACTGCATTATCAATTTTAATAGATAAGAATCCAGAATCAATTTTGACTGCATTGTCTAAGAAGTATGAAAAGAGTTCAGCGTTGGCCAATTCAATATGGAAGAGAAACTGGGAGATTACAAATGCTAAAGATACTCTTAAATTATTTGTATTTAACTTGGCCAAATACGGTTGGGCAGTTGGTAAATCTTCACCACGAATAATAAAATATAAAAAGAAAGTATTAACTGAAATAAATCAGGAGGATAGGTCTAAGGATAAGTATGAAGAGCAAGAATATGTAAGATTTAACGATGTAGCAAAGACTAATATGAATCCATATAGAACTTGGATAGATGAGACAACGCGACCATACGACAGAGAGTCAATGAAGGAATGCTATTACGAGATTGATTATACTAAAGACGAATTTGACGCAGAGTTTGATGTTTATAAGAATCATGAATTTGTAGGAGATTCTGCACAGGTGATTTATGATGAAAAAGGAAAGGAGGTAAATGCCAAACAAAGAAAGGACATGATAACAGTTGGGTTCTTTGAAAATAGATTAAGAGATTTATTCGTTATTCTTATCCCACAGAAAGATATTGTATTACACCACTCACCACTCCCAAATGATGATGGATATATGTCTTTGTGGCATACATTGTGGCTAATTCAATCTGCTGATAATCCTTATGGCGTATCAATGTGGGAGATGATTAAGCAAGACAAACATACCTACGATAAGATGAATAACATGACGATGGATCAGTTGATATTATCGATTTATAAGATGTTTTTTTATACTGGCACTTCTGCTTTATTGGGAGATGGACAAATTAAGATTAAACCAGGAGCTGGTCATCAAATTGTTAATGGAAAAGTAGATTTCTTAGATGTTCCAGGACCGGGAGCAGAAGCATGGGAAGGATTAAAATATGTTAAATCTAAAATAGATGACAATTCATCCATTCCACCAATAGTAGAAGGTGAGATTACAGGAAAAACTTTAGGTGAAGTATTGCACGCTAAAGAAGCGTCCCTTAAAAAACTGAAAATGCCATTAGAGAATGTAGCAGATGCAATAGAACAGGATGCATATTTAACTTTATCTTGGTCTAAACAAATATTATCAATCCCTGAGATTAAAGAATTCGCCAATGAGAAAGAAATGATGGATTATGAAAATGAAAGTGGGATTGATCGTAGTCAATTAACAGAAAAGACTGATGCGCAAGGAAAACCAAACGGATTAGAAGCAAGTTATTATCCACAAGTTGCGTTGCATTTGGAAGGAAGAGGAGGAGATTTATTTGAAAGTGGAGAGTCTAAATATTTCCAAGTTGGAAAAGATATTAAACCTGAACAATTAGATTGGAGAGGGATATTCAAAGTATTGCCTAAATCGATTCTTACCCCTTCGTTAGAATTAGAGAAGATGAGGAAGTCTGAAATACTAGATAAGATTGCTCCATTGTTACAATTAGATCCAGCTATTTACAAGAAGTCAGTCGATCAGTATTTGAAAGTTCAAGAAGAAGATCCAGAAGATTGGGAGCCTGATTCTTGGTTGCAAGACAAGAAACCTGAATTATTTATAGATAATCCACAACAAGTAGCAGAACAAGCAGTAATGCAAGGACAATTACCACCTAAATCAGGACAGCCACAGCAAGGTGCAACAATGAATCAAGCACAGACAGGTAAGCCAGGAATGTTTAGTCAAATGGGTAGTAAAATAACTAATGCTCTTGGCAAGGCATTTGGTCGATAATGGACAAATTAACACAAGCACAAATAAAAGCATTACTAAATGACCAAAGGTTTGATGGAATAACTAAAGCGTATGAAGAATATTGTAATGAAGTAAGGAAAGAAAATGTTATAGGTAATAATGAATTTGAAACATTAAGGAATGCGTTTACAAAAGAAGGTAAACTGCAAGGGATAAAAGAATTTTTTGACAAATTGGAACAGCAAGCATAGTTTTATATAATTTGGCGTTGAGTTAAACAAATATGACGAAAAAACTTATATGGCGTTTAAAGGAGCAGCCATCAACAGAATCGCTCCGAGAGTTAGTAAAAGATAAATTGCTAACCAATGATGAAGCAAGAGAAATCTTGTTTAGCTCACAAGAGGAAACTGATAGAGATGTAAAATCTCTTGAGGCGGAGATAAAATTTCTACGAGATTTAGTAGAAAAGTTATCTCAAAATAAATCGCAGATCGTTGAAGTTATAAAAGAAGTAAAAGTACCATATTCTAATTATGATTGGTATCAGCCCTATCATTATTGGTGTGGTAATCGTGCGAATAATGTAACGATATTGCCCACTAATGGTACAATTGCAAGTTACACCGCTTCTTCTGAAAATTGCACTTTCGATTCGATACAAACATTCTAAATTAATATTCAACGCCAGGTTATATAAAACTATGATGACAGAACACAACATAGTCACATTTAAAGACAAAAAAGGAAAAAATGATGTAGCGTGTGAGATATGTATTCCCAAAGAAAGAAAAGATTTAATAAAGATGACAATTGCTGAAACATCAAGTTGGATTAAGATTAAAGATTTTTACACTGTATGTCTGATGTTGGTTAAAGGGAAGCAAATAGATAGATTGTTTCCTATTCATGAACGGAAAGTTAAAAAATATAAAAGACAGATTAAAGTCAAGGCACAAAAAGATATTAAAAAAGGTGAAGAAATAATAGTAACTTACGAGGTAGATATACCCCGCATAATAACAGATAATTATGAAAATACAGAAGATAAAAGGTAGAAGTCCTGGAGAAAAAGGAGTTCAATTTAAAAGAGGAACATCTGATGGTTATATGGTTAAATCATATCCTAAACCGAATGTTGATAGGAGTCTTAAAATGCGACAGATGACAGATGCTGAGATTGCATTAGCAGATAAAAGAGCAAAATACACTAAGAATGGGAAGGTGACATGGAAAGGCGCTGCCAAAGTGTTAGGCGATGCTGGGAAAAAAATTATTAAAAGAGCGACAGGAAGAAAAGAATAAATAGGTCGACGAGTTTTCCCGAACTCTTCATCGGGTAATAAATTAGAAGTAAAACAATAAACTTATGACAGACAATTTAAAGTGTCCAGATTGTGATTTTATAGCAAAGTCACCAGCTGGATTAGCAGTTCATTCAAAGAAGCACAATAATGAGTCAAAGGCACTATTCGAGCCAGATTTGCCAGATCCACGGTATGCTACTAAAGAAGATTTAAATAGAATAAATTCTTCATTAGATAAATTGACAGAGATATTAACCAATCCCAAACCTGATAAAGCAATGTCGATTGAACAACCAACAGCGAAAGAGATAAAACCAGATGTAAATCCAGAGAAATCTGATAAATCACCAGTTCCTCCTAAATGGAGACAGATGGTAGATGAAGTACTGGGAACCGACTTTGGGATAAATGTAGTATATCCAGATTCAGGCGCAGGATTCTTATTTAAGCTCATCGTGCCATTGGACAAATCTAATGCAGCTAAAGATTATTTAGAAATGTATAAAGTTGACATTAGAACGAAGTCTGTAGGGTATAATGAAGGGATAGAAGGTGTTAGGAAATTTTGCGAATTAGTTAAAAATAATCTTAAAGTAAATAGTAATAAACCATTATAACATGCAAAAAGGAATAAAATTTACAATTAGTGAAAGGGTTAGGTTAATATCAATTCTCAATGAATTTAAAGGTAATTTAGATACATTGTCTGCTATTATGGACGATGTTAAAAAAGTTAGAATCGATGAAGAAGAATGGAAGAAAGCAGAAATGACATCAGAAACAATTGAAAATGAAAAAGGGGAAGATGTCCAGCAAATGAAATGGAACGATGAAAAGGGTGGAGATAAAGAGATAGAATTAGAAAAAGATACATTGAAGTTTTTACGAGATAATATCTCCGAAAAAGACAAAGCTGGTGAAATAACATTGGCAGACATGATACTTGTAAGCATCAATAATAAACTTAAATAAGCCACTCTTTGTGAGGTGGTAGAGGGGATGAGAGTCCCTTCACTCGACCTCACAAGGTCGCCTCCCGCTCTCTTTGGCGGGTATATAAATGAAAGTAAAATTATGGCTGATGACAAAAGGGAAGTAAATTTTTCAGAAGAAGTAAAAATCGACCCTGAAGTTCCTGAAGAGGAAATTAAGGAAGAAGATGAAACTTCTGAAAATGAGAAGGAAACTCAAGAGGAATCTTCCACTCAAGAAAACCAAGAAGAAGAATCTGAAGAATCTGAAGATGAATCCGAAGACGAATCTGATGGTAAAACTGAAGATGAATCCGAAGACGAATCTGAAGAGAAAACAGATGATACTTCTGATAGTTCTAAAAAAGAGCCAAAGCCAGTCGATGGTGAAACTCCAATTGAAAAAGCACGTAGATTGGAAATTCAAAGATTGAGAAGAGACCTTCGTGATACAAGGAATCAAAAAGTCTTTGAAGGATATAAACCAGAAACTAAAGATGACCTTTCAGATGATGAAAAAGCAACCTTAAGTCAATATGATGAAAAGGAGCTTAATCAGTTTGAAAAGGTCATAGATGTAGTTGCCAAAAAGAGAGGTTGGGTTAAGAAAGGAGACTTTCAAGCTACAACCTATCAGCAACAAGCGTCTGATACTTTGGATGGATGGTTAGAAGGCCACAAAGAGTATTTACCTGAAAATGATAAGGACAACTTATTGTGGAACCAATTTCAACACGAATTCTCACTTTATCGAAAACCTGATAATCCGCGTGATTTGAAAAGGATTTTTGATAAAGCACATCGTGAGGTATTTGGCATCTCAGATAGAACTAATAGCGGAAAAATTAATGCACAAAAAGAGAAGGTAAAAGTCGCTTCTCATCAAGGTGCAAACCAAAAATCTCAAACTGTTCAACGACAGCAATCATCCACAGATCCTTCGTTGAAGGAACATTTAAAAGGATTTACTGACGAAGAAAAAGATGAGATTGTTGGATAAAATATTAACATGGCAGGATTTAGTATATTGAAAGATATCAATGACTCTCCAGCAAAGAAAGTCCCGATATCTGCTATTACAGTTACAACGGGAGACCTGCTAGAACTAGTTATTGATGCCGGGGTGTGGACAGCCGCAACCGGGACATCAGCACATTTCAACAGAAAAGCTATTGCTTTAGAAGATGCAACAACTTCTGGCACATTCGTTCTTGTTCAAGAATTGACAGGAACAGAAACAGTAGAAGTAGATTGCACATCTGCGCAAGCCTCAGCTGCTGATAATGGACAATTGATGATATTAACTGATAAAGCTACAGTTAGTAACACAGGGACAAATGTAACAAACGAATATGTTGCATTTATTCAAGATGGAGTTGGGCGATCAACTTCGCATATTGTCGGAAGAGTTCTAGTAGGGAACGGTGTAAATCCTGATGCCACAACTTAACTATGCCAGCACCATTAACATTAAATCAGGCAGCTGATCTAGTTGACAAATCTATTCAAAATATCTGGTTAAAGAGTTCTACACCAGAAGTACAATACAAAAAGTACTTCAATTTTAGAACAACTACAGATTATTATGAAAAAGATTCTGGCGTCTCAGGATTGGGCGAGTCTGATTTCGTAGACGAAAACGCAGTCATAACATCTGATGTTCCTATTCAGACTAATGACAAAACCTTGAAATTAATGTTCACATATTAGTATAGGGTTTTTAAAACCATCTCTGATATACGGCGAACGCTGAAATGCCAACGCCTTGGAAGGTAGAAATACCGCCAACAACGACTGAGCGAGATGGCGCCGAAAGGTGATGCAACAGTCTGAACTTATGGGAATAAGTAACCATAAGAGAAAAATCCGAAGAGGTTTTTCCACGTACATTTACATCTAAGTCAAAAATTTGATTTAGATAATAGTGCGGAGTAACAAAGTGATACACAAAATATGGTTGCTCTATTGTTACCAATTACACACAGGATGTGGAAATTCGGTATTCAAAAGAGAACTTTGACTAACATCGTAGGTGAATTAAAGAAAGCTGATGCTAGAAAAAGAGAAAAATTGTGTGCAGAAAGATTGGATAATGGATTTGATTCAGCAACATCATATACCCATTATGGTCAAGGAGGAGCTAAGAGTATCACCACAACCGGTGGAGATAGTCTAAACGCTTTCGACGATGACCACACAAGGGAAGATGGTGGAACCAATATGAACAATTATGTTTATGATGGAACCACATACAATCTTCCATTCGATTATGCAGGATTAAAAGCTGCACATCGGACCGCAGGATTGTTTAAAGACCCAAGAGGAAATCCACGACCAGCAAGTTTGGACACTTTGGTTTGTAAAAAGAACTCTAGTGTTCATTTTAAGGCGATGGAGATTTTGGGAGCCATTAAATCTGGTAAAATTCCAGAATCTATGGACAATGATGGAGCAGCAGTTCCAGCATTTAAAGTTTTGCCTTTGGATTATTTAACAAATACCGCATACTGGTATATGTTTGATTCTTCAAGAGCTTTGACAGACCAAGAAGGATTCCAATTCGTGGAATCTCAAGGAGTACAGTTAGATCCAGTGAATGTAGTTTATAAGACTAAAGAGATTCAAGTATCTGTAACATCAATGTTTGACTTAGGTCACAACGATGTAGCAAGATGTTGGGTTGGTTCACTCGGAACTTCTGGAAATCCTTCTGACTAGTTAGATCGACATTCTAAACGGTCGACAAAAATAATGTGAATAGCGCGAAGTGGGTGAGACATTGTGTCAATATTCTATACACGTGACTATTCTCTCAAACAAAATGAGTACATATAACGGGAAACCATATTCTACCCCTAGAAATATAGATTTAAAGGGAGGAATATTAAGGTTTCACGCAACGAACGCAACAAATCCATTGGGTGATGAAACTTATGGATTGTATGTAAATAGTAGTGGAGAATTAATTTTCCGCTCGACGACTTCATCTACAACTTTAGGAGCAGCAGGAGGAGGAAGTACAGCTCCTTCATTAGATGCTATTTATGCTGGAGACCAAAATTTAGCTATTACAGCTGGATCTTTGACTATGGCAGGATCGCATGTTTCTAATGATGTAATTACTGTTACAGCAACAGGTTCAGGAGATTGTATCCAAATCACTAATGCAGGTACTGGAAATGATATCGAAGGAACATCAGATACATGGCATTTCTCTAAAGCTGGTGATTTTACTGCCAATATGGGAGTGATGGCTGGTGATGCTGGAAGTAATTCACTTACTTTAACAGCAGGTGATGTTTTAATTTCAGATGGTTGTATTGCACTAA
>Ga0207997_1001980_pt1 | contig 10464 bp, 15 predicted proteins | sample AntAceMetag02UKN_FD_184777 | JGI IMG/M metagenome (GOLD analysis project Ga0207997, IMG submission 184777) | Saline lake microbial communities from Ace Lake, Antarctica - Antarctic Ace Lake Metagenome 02UKN (SPAdes) (version 2) | ecosystem: Environmental > Aquatic > Non-marine Saline and...
AGGTTGGTTTGCATATTTTTACTAAAATTCTGACAAAAAGCGAAGTCCAGGAAGAACAAACTACACTTAAACAAAAGGATAAAGTTCCTATAATCTAAACAACACGAACTATGGAAATAAAGAAAATACAAAGAATTAACCCCCACAAAGAGAATCATTATTCTAAATTAGATAAGTCTGTTAAGAAGGTTCAATGTGTTTATATGTTATTTGATAAGGACTTAAAATTAGTATATGTTGGTAGAACAAAAGATTTTAGAGTTAGATTATTACAACATATTTCAGTAGATAGTAATTCTCGCTACGATCCAGATGATAAATATAGAATCCCTTATACTTCTAAATTACCTGAGGGAATTGTGGAATATTATTCTATAATAGAAACTAAAGATTTTATAGACTCAGAAATAACTGAATTACTATTAATAAAATTCCTTAAACCAATATTTAATTATACAAAAGATAGAAAATTGTGGGATAAACATAAACATAATAAACAACTAAACAAACAAAAAGATTAAGAATATTAATCTTTTACTATAAATATAAACAATGAGGTTCAAAAGATTGTGTAAAAAATGTGGGGAAAAGTTTATACCTTTTGGAAAATACAATTTCTTATGCAAGAATTGCTTAAGAAAAACAAGACAGGGGAGATATAAAAATATAAAATGATAACTAAAGCTTTATTATGGGGAATAATAATTTTAGGTTCTGCATTACTAACTTTTGTGTGGGTAATTATATCTGCAAGAAAGGAATGTAAAAAAGGATTTGAAAAAAAGAAAAGAGGGAGATGGTATTAATAAAATGAAAAAATGTAGATGTCAAGCCTGTGGTAGAAAATTTATTTCAAAAGCAGAAAAAGCAAAACACAAAGCAGAATATCCAGATAAAAGTTGTGCTAATATTGAATTGAAAGGAGGTATAGAAAATAATATGGTATTTGGAAAAAAGAAAAAGAATAAAGAAGAAGTTACGAAAGCTCCAGTAGAAGAACTTGGAGAAATTGAAAATGAAATTGATGAAACTTCTGAGGAAGAAGAGGTGAAAGAAGAAGTAGTTGAAGAATCTATAGAACCAATTGTAGAACCATTAGAAGAAAAACCTTCTGAAGAATTACCAAAGTTATCAATTGAAGAAGTTACTAAAATTTTAATAGCACATGATGAAACTATTAAAAGAATTATATATCATTTAAGAATTTAGGATGACTTTTGAACAACCAACCTATGAAGAATATAAGACAGCGAATACATTTGCAAAGTTTAGATATAAATATGGAATTATTGTTTTAGTTCTTTGTTGGTTGTTGTTGTTACTTCTTTGCTATTATGTTTTCACACATGGTGAAGCTATATCAAGAAACCCATTAATATATGGAGCAGATAAATCTAATGTAGAATGTAGGTGTTACAACTATGAACAGGGAAGAGAGTTCTATGTTAATGGTTCTGCAGTTTGGGTAGTTCAACAATTGAATACCAATTATGATTTATCTTAATTTGGGAGCAGGTGATATTATAAAAGTTTTAGAAAAAGCAAAGCAACCATTAACTTCAGAAGAAATTTCTAAGGTAGCAAAGATTCAAGGACCATCTATTAGGAGAGTTCTGAGAGCATTGCTAAAAGATTGCTCTGTTAATATAAAGTTTAGGAGATTAACATTTGATGAAAAGAAGATTAGATATGGCCATGTAGTTAATCCTACTTTGATTAGGATCTATTGGTTAGAGGATTAATTATTTACTTTCCTTAGTCAAAGGTTCGCATAATCATTATTTTATATGTAAGAAGTTCGCATAATCATTAATTATTCATTGTTTTAAGGGTAGAATGTTCGCATATTTTTACTATTGGGCAATAATAACTTATTTAATAGGCTGTGATATATACTTTAAAGGTTGATATTACCTTTTTTACTAGGTATTTGCTTACTGGGTTCGATAATCATCATTTTTTCACGAATATTTTTATTATACATTCCAATAGCTTGTGCAGAGATACCTAATTTCTCCCCTGCCTCTCTATAAGTCATCTTTTCTCTATGAACTAACTCATATACTTGCAATTCTCTTGGTGTGAGGGGTCTAACTTGTAATTTCTTTGTTTTGATACCACATAACCTATTTTCTTTATCAATTCTCATCTTTTCTCTTGCTTCTAATCTCATGTAGAGGGTTTCCATAAAAGAATCCTTCTTACTCTCATATAAATCCCATTCTTCTTGGTTTGGCATCCTTGTATACATCTTTTTAACTTCTCTACCCATTCTTTTTAAAGAATGAGTGTAAGTTTTGCCTGTTCTTGGATCTGTTTGCAATCTATACATTTTTGAGTAAACAATTGCTGCCATCTTATATATTTTCTTAGTTTGGATATAAACATTGCCTAATGCTTTCATGTGTGAATCAATTGTTGTCCATATAGGAGCATTGGCTAATAAAATTACTTGTTTCTTCCTACAGGTATCTAATAATTGACCTAAATCTACATTACCACCAGACATTGCTCTTCTGCTAGGGAATAAAACAGATACTTCTTCAATTACTGCAATATTTAATTCATTTGGATTTGCATTCATTACAAACTTAGTTAATTCTAGAAAACTATCAACAACATTATCTGCTTTCATTCTATTCTCCCCAGTATACTTTAAATAAATTAATTCACCTAATCTAAAGCAAGTAGAAGTTTTTCCTGTTCCTGGTAATCCTGCAACAAAGATTAAAGTATATAATCCCTTCTTTTTTCTATCAATAGCATACTTAACAACTAAATCTGCTTCTGGTTGTTTTAATAAGTCATCTGTTGTTCCTTTTTTTCTTACCATCCTGAAACTGGTTTAAAGTATTCATTAATATCTATTAAGATATTTAGTTCAGCAAAGAGCTTATCATATAATAAAACCATGTCATCCCAGTAAGCACTTATTTTATTATCCCATAATCCTTCAACCTTATTTTCAGTTGGTGGTCTTCCTGAACTTCTACTAACACTATTAACAAGTATTGCACCCTTCTTTGGAATATATTCATTGCCACTATAAATTAAAATTGGTTTGTTATCTTTAAATGTTAAACATAATTCTCTGTGTTTATACTTTTCAAATAGTAATTCTTTTTGTTCATCAATCTTATCTATATCTATCTTAGTTTCTTCTTCAGATTCTTCTTCCCTTATAATCTCTGGAGCAAGGTTTGTTCTTAATGCAATTACTCCACCAATAAAAGGTTGTCTTGTATCTGGAACATCTATTAACTTATAATTACCTGCCTTATCAAATGTTCTTATAGTATGGCCTTCAACCATTTCTTTACTTCTTAAATCATTACATCTCATAACTTGTGTTTGGATAACTGCAGGTTTAGAAAATTCACTTTTATGTGAATATTCTGCATCATCTAAATCTAGAAGTTCCTCTTTATTATTTTCTTTATTTATCATAATTACCTCCCTAGAATTTTACTAACCCATCCACTTTTTTCTTGGGGTTGAGTATATCCTCCAACATCACCGATGGTTAAACTCTTAAATACTCTTTTGTTTTCAGCACCTTTAATACTTCTTGAATAAATTATAAATGCTCTTTGAAATATCATTTCACTAATTGAGTTCATCCTTGAAGTATCTGCAGAACCTTTATTCTCATATCTTTTTGCTATATATCCAGGACCAGGTTCAACAAACCCAAACTTCTCTAGGTTACATCTAAATTCTCTTATCACTGTATTAATAATTCCTTCCATCAAATAACTAAACTGTTGTTCAGAAATAATTCCCATTGTTGAAGCATTATTCATTAAAGAAGTAAAATAAGATACTATCCATCCTCTACAAGCATCATTAACTAATTCATCACCAACCTTTTCCCATACTCCCTGTTCTTTATTAAAGTATTCTCCCTTCAAAGCATGATTCATATTATCTAGAATATGAGTTGGATCTATTTGACCAACAACATTTCTTACATCCTCTTCGCTAACATAATTCATTGGAGGATAAGCTGGTTGTTGTTGTTCTTCATAAGGTTGTTGTTGTGGCATATTAATTATTTCTTCCAAGAAGTTTTTTTACTGTTGGAACTATAAATCTCATCTTCTTATTAAATTCTTCTTTGAATTTATCGTGGTGAAATTCTTTATAACATTTCCTATGAAAATATATTTCAGAATCTATTTCTTCTCCAAAGAATAAAGTATTTCTATACCAATCATCTTCTTTAATATTAATTTCTTTTCCACACTTATTACAAAATATTTGTTGTTCCATTTTATTGATTCCTTTTCTTTTTTTTAATTAAATTAACTAAAAATAAAATAAATCCTAAAGAAGATATAATTGTTAAAATTATGAAAAAACTGAGATTAATTCCTTTTGGATTAAAGATTGTCATAATTATTAAAGTAATACTTGTTGCAAGAATCCCTGCACAATTTCCAATATAATAAATTAATGCTTCTTTTTCCATTTTAATTAACTAATTGCTACACCACCAATACCACTTAAAGATGTTGCTACTCTTGCAAGTTCTTCAGCAACTTCTTTTAATCCCTTCCAATTAATAAATAAGGATAACATAACTATGAATATAAATATTGTTATTTGAATGAAGTCTTTATATCTTTCCCAGAATCCATTTAATGTAAATCTTTTCTTAGCATTTTCCCTATTATCTTCAACCCAAGCAGTTGCATCTTGGTTAATACATTTTAAATCTATTACTGCAAGTTTCTTTCCAGTAGAAGTTTCTACTGTTCTAAAACTATCTGGAAGAACTGGTTCAAAATCATCAACACCTTTTTGAATAAGATATAATTTTCTACTTAATCCAACTAAGAACCTTGAAGCTGGTGGAGGTAAGTCAACAGGACTTAATCCTTTTCTCTTTAATCTAAAAGAAGTAATATATCCACCATCAGTTTGTTTGGTTCTTAAATATCCACCAATAGCTTGGAGTTCATCAGTAATCTTTCCATCACTTCTAGGAATCCAAATAGTAACTGGAATATTCATTGCTTTCTTTTTCTTTCTCCACATAATTATTCCAATTATAATTCCACAGAATAATACTGCACCAACAATTTTAGCAATTAAACTTCCTGCAGAAACAAAGATACCACTAAAGCTTCCACCTAAATCTCCTGCATAATCTGAAAAAGGATTTGCCATAATAAATATAACAATTAATTACTTATAAATCTATTTAATAAGTAACACTTTGTTACATTAATAAATTGATTCCCATTTTTCTCTGTATGTTTCACACCAATGATTGTTATTATTAGGAATTTTTGAAATATAAACAGATGTTCTTTTATTATCTATCATTTCTTTTCTTGGGATTACATAAGCTTTGTTAAATGTTTCATCATTATTTAAACATACAAAGATTAAAAAATCAAAACAATATCTCTCTTCTAATCCTTTTTTATAATATGTATCTGAATTATAAAATGATCCCCCCCAATAAATATTTGGTTCTTTTTTATATTTTGCTTTATAATACTTCCTGGGTTTGCTTGTTTTAACTTCAATCTTTTTCCCATTATTAGTAACTAAATCAAAAGATAAATCTACTTTTCTGCACTTTATTCCTTTCTTAATTAAATATAACATTACATATGCCTCTCCTATTTCACCTATCCTTTTTGATTTATCTATTTTTAGCATATGATTTTAAATCTTTTAATCTTTTTAAATGTATCGATTAAAATAATGTATACAAGTATATAGATTTAAATAGTTTAATAGATTTTAGATTAGTATGGAAATTAATCCTAATATATTTTTTGAAAGGAGGCATTGGAAATAATGAGAAAACAATATAAAAAGAAAGGTTACTTAATGAAAATTCCTGGAAGAAGGAAAAAGACTTATGTAAAACCTCAGCTCTGTAAACTTCCTAAGAAATGAATGGGAATTGTAAAAAATGTTTATTCAAAAAGCAAAGCTAGTTATTCTAAATGGAAATCAGAAGCACCTAAAAGAGATGCAGCAAGATTAGATGTTGCTAAAAGAAGATTAGAAATGGAAAAGCAAAGGGCAGCAATAATGCATGAGAAAGTTAAGATTGTTAAAGCACAATCAGAATCAAGAAAGTATTCACAACAGTTTAGAAACTCTGGTTTCGGTGGTGGAGCAATGTCTATGCAACCTTCAGGAATTTCAAACCCATCTTACTTTGCACAGAAAACAACTGCAAAAGTTAAAGTAACTAAACCTAAAGTAGTTAGAAGAAAAACAAAAAGAAGAAAAACTAAAGTAAGAAAACCGACCTATATTATTAGAGGAGGAAAAGCTTATCAAGTTGGATAAGTAAATATTAGATAATGAAATTAGGAACTGAATCTTTAGCAAGGCAAAAAGAATTTACTGGTGGTAAACTTACTCAGCAGGTTGGAGTAAAGAAAACCCAAGCCCAAATTCAAAGAGAAAGAACTTATGCACAAGCAAAAGCAAAACAAATAAGAGAACAAAAAGAGATTGAAGCAACACAACAAAAACTTAAAAATGTTTCTTTAGCAGATTATGGAACAGCTTATGAAAAATTACCAAGTTCACAGAAACAATACTTTAAAACTCCTGAATCAATAAAATCATCAAAAGAATATAAAAAATATGAAGAAGCAATATCAAGACAACAAAATGTTGCAAATGTAATTAATGATAGATTAAGGGGTGAAGCTTTTTCTGAAGGAGCTCCAAGTTGGATGAATGCAAGTGAACAAGCTCAATATCAACAAGCAATGGATTCTGCAAGTAGTAGAGCAGTTTATGCTCCTGGAACTTATATTGATCCAAGTGGATTAGGTTATTCTATGAGAGAAGATTATGCTATGAAAGAATTAGGAGAACAAGGAGGAACTTACTATGGTGAAGAATTTAAATATACTGCTCCAGTTCCTTCAACTTCAACAAAAGGATTTAATTTTGAAGTTGCTGCTAAAGAATATGGAGTTAGCACAACAGAAGTAAAGAGGTATAAAGATTTAGGATATACTTCAAAAGAAGCTAGAATCTTAGCAAGAGAATCTGAAAATGTTGGTGGAATGACTTTTTCTCCAGAATATAGTAAATCTTTATTACCTGTAAAACAAGAAGAGAAAAAAAGTTGGGTAGAAGAAAAATATGATGCTACTGGAAAATATTTTGGAGTAAGCACAAGCCTTGTTAAACCACAAATAGGATTTGGATTTCCAGGAGTAGGAGAACAATCTAAAAGATTAGTAACAGAACCAGAAGCAGAATTAAAAAGAGCAGCAAGAGGAACAGGATTAGGAGTTAGTTTTGGTGGTGGTTCTATGCTTTTAGGAGCAACCATTTACAATATTCCAAGAGCAACAGATATAGGAAAGGAAACAGTTTATAGTAGTCAAAGGCAAAAAGAATTAACTATTGCAACAGAACAATATAATGTTCAACAAAGTAAATTAATAAATCCATCAACAAAAGAATTTATAGGAACTGAAGAACAATTTAAACAACTAGAAATTGAAAGAGAAAATATTGATGTTTTAAAAGAAGAATTAAAAACTAGGAAAGCAACTAAGAAAGAACTTGTTTATCAGTTTGGAGTTTCTATGGGTAGTGCTGCATTATTTGGTGGAGTATTAACAGGAACAGGATTTGGATTAAAAAAAGGTGGTTCTTGGTTAGTTAGTAAATCTCCTTCTTGGTTAGGAAAAACCATGTCATTTACTGGAACAGGAATAGAAAAAGTAACACAATTTTATTTTACACAGAAGTTTATTGGTGAAGGAATAGATATTGCAGGAAGTGTTAAAAGAAAAGAATATGAATTAGCAAAATTAAGAACAGCAGAATTAGGTGGAGGAATAATTGGTTATAGTGTTGGGGCTAGAATATCTAAAAGTGGAATAGATAAAGGATTTGATTTATATAGAACAAAAGGAATGAAAGAATTACCAATTGCAGATTATACTACAAAACCTTTTTGGAAACAAACAGAAGGCAAATATGTTTTTATGAAAAGGTATGAAGGATTTAAAACATTTAAACCATCAACTTGGAAACCAACTCTTAAAGGATATAAGAAAGGACAATTTATAGGTAGACAATATAAATTATTACCTTTTGAAGTTCAAGCAAGTATGAAAGGAAAAAAAGATGTAAGTTATTGGAAAATAGAACATAAAACAAAAAAGGTTAGTTGGGTAACAGAAAAAGCAACAGCATTTCCATTTGATAAACCATCAACACATTTAAAATGGTTTGAAAAATATGGTAGAAGAGAATATGGATTACCTGGAACACCAAAAGAAGTAAGTGGAAAACCTTTTGGTTTTTCTGCAACAGGTGAGGCTTGGAAAGGAACAAAGTTTGATGTTAAACCTTTTAAATATAAAGGTGGAGAAATAGATTTAGCAGCTTATCAATATTATTCTGGGAAAGGTATCTCTGGATATTTTTATAGAATAGGTGGAAGAAAATATTCTATTTCATTTAAAGGAAGTTTGTTTGGAGATACTTCAACACCAACAACCTATGCAGGTTATTTTAAATCTGTTAAGAAAGGAAGTGGAGCTAAAGAAGTTAAAGGAACACAAGATGGAAGAGAATTAAAAGCATATTTATTTAAAGAAAAAATGAAACTTGGAGAAGGAGTTATTCCAGGAGTAAAAAAAGAAGTAGAATTAACTACAACATTTACAGAAAGAAAACCATTTGCAGAAAAATATTTCTTTAAATTATTTGGAAGAAATGTTCCAGTGGTTCAACAAACATTTGGAAAAGAAAGTTCTTCTTTTGGTGCAGGACTTCCAACAATAAAAGATGTTGGTAGTGGTGTTTCCAGTATTCCAAGTTATACACCAACAAGAGTTTATTTATTTGGAGGAGTAACAACACCTTATCAATCTGAAGTTAGTATGTCTGAAATTCCATCAGTAAGTTATAAATCAAATGTAATTAAAGAATTTAAAGTTGATTCAAGTATAATTAAATCTTCATATAAACCTACAAGTTATAAATCTACTTCATACAAACTAAAATCTTATAAGCCTACAAGTTATAAACCAACATCATATAAACCAACATCATATAAACCAACATCATATAAAAAATCATCTTATAAATCTTCTTTGTATGAACCAACATCTTATACAAGCAGTTCATCATCCAGAATTATTCAACCACCAAAAAGAACTCCTGGAAAGTTTCCTTCATTTCCAAAAATAGGTTTAGGTAAGGAAATTGGATTAATTAAATATAAAAAGAAAAGAAAAATAGCAAGAACCCCAAGCTTAGTTGCATTAGGGCAAAAGATTACTGCATACAAAACTACAAAAGGAGAAGCAAGTGGATTAACAATTAGACCTATTATTATTAGTAAACCTAAAACTAAAAGGAGGAAAAGTGGCAAGAAGAAAAAGAAAATCTAAACAGATTTATAAGAGAGGAGGCCATAATAGAACTAAGAAAAAATGAGAAGAAGACCACCAACACAAATGATGAGAATTAGAAAAATAGATTTAGAAAGAATGAAAGAGTTGGCAAAACAAGTTGGAAAGAAGTTGCCAGATTTCCAAAGAGATCTACTTAAAAATTATAGGAGAATGAAATGAGAACCATATTAAAATCAAATAAGAGAGGAGATTTCTCAGGAGCATTATATTTAATTGTAATGATATCAGCATTTGCAATCTTCTTATTAATAGCAGGATATATTTCTTCAACTATTTCAACTGAATTAGATAATAAAATAAATTCAGATAGACCAGAAGTTAGTGAAGCATTTAATGCAACCATAGATACAGCAGAACAAACCCTCTCTGCATTATGGTATGTAATGTTTGGAGGATTAACAATAGGATTATTAATAACTTCATGGCATATGAGAACAGAACCAATTTATGTTCCAATATTTATTATCTTATTAGTTGTAACAATAATTGTTGGAGTTGCAATGTCTGCTGCCTATGAAGAATTATATGGTGTAACATATTTTAGTTCAATTGCAGGAACACAAAGTTCTATTAATTATATGATGAACAAGTTACCTTATGTTGCTTTGATTATTGGATTGATTGGATTGATTGTTACTTTTGCTAAACCTAAAGGAGATTCAGCACCAATTATGTAAAAAAATGGAAAAATTAACACATAAAAACCCCATAAAAGCTCTGTGCTTAATTATTTTAGCAGTAGTAATAGTAAACCTAATGGCTGTTTCAGTTTCAGCTTTTGAGTTTGATAATATTAAAGTAGTAAAAGAAACCATAGGGAGAGCAGGATATAAAAATATAGAAATAGAAAATGCTTTTGGATTAGGAAGTGTTCTTTGGAAAGGAGAATTAGAAAAGAATACAAATACTTGTGGAACTGATTGTTCTGCTGAACTAATAATAAATTTAACAACTGATGGAAGTTTAATTGATGATATTTATTTCTATAAAATTAATAAAGATAATTCTCAAACATTAGGTTCAATTAAATCTTCAA
>Ga0207997_1001981_pt1 | contig 10456 bp, 19 predicted proteins | sample AntAceMetag02UKN_FD_184777 | JGI IMG/M metagenome (GOLD analysis project Ga0207997, IMG submission 184777) | Saline lake microbial communities from Ace Lake, Antarctica - Antarctic Ace Lake Metagenome 02UKN (SPAdes) (version 2) | ecosystem: Environmental > Aquatic > Non-marine Saline and...
TTTAGCTTTCACTTCAGCTAATTGTGCATCAGCGTCAACTTGAGCGGTGTTGAGCCGAGCTTCGTAATCATTACTTACGGTTGTTGTGACATCATCTACTAATACTGCAACTTCGTCTGGACTTGAATACTTTAAACTCAATACTCCAAAAGATACTGTCAGAATTAGCAATAAGGCACAGATGCCGTAAATAATTGCTTCTTTTATCTCCATTTGGTATAACCTCCTAATGGTCTTTACAATCTTCAGTCGGTAAACTGACTGATTTTAATTAATTTAACTTAATACTTTATAAAACTTTTTACTTTGTTTATATAGGAGAATAATTGGGGTTAATGTCCCTCTTATTCTCCATTGGCGTCCATGATAGACCAAACTACACCACAGCTTCTATGAAGCCGACTGGATTTGAACCAGTGTCGGAGCCTCATCTTATAGTACACTCACCCAGCCAACCAAATACTTCACTAATACCAACTATTAATAAAGCGTCTTATTCATTCACGTGCAAGTTGGTGTTACGCACATGATTTTACCAACGTTTGTCGTGAGAGTTTGGTTGTTTTACTTGTTGGTGGTCTCGTGCCTTTCGACGTTCTAACCAACAAGTGCTGTTTAGTGGTGTTATTTACTCCTCCGTAAATAATCTTGAATTTCTTTTTTATGTTCTATAAAAAATATAATATCTCTTCTGGTTTGCATATGTTTCCATCCTAACAATTTTTTTAACGATGCATCCAGCATTAAATAAGATAACCATAATAAAAAAGAAACTAATGATAATCCTCCTGAAAATATTATTATATACCCAATCCACACTGCAATTAATTCAATCATTTATTTCCAACTCCTTTAACAAATCTCTCCTATCAATAAAATATGGTGTTCCATGTGATTCTATATTCTCAATTACTTCTTTGACTTTCTCCTTCTCAATAAAGTTATCTTTAATATAATCTTCTGCTACTTGTTTACAATAGTCAATAAATACCTTTGCCGATTCATGAGCATTGCCTTCAAACTTAAATTCCTTTTTATCCCAATAAAAAATCCCTAACTCTGCGTTATTATTTGCAACATCATGAAGTGACATCCTCATAGGTGGTGGAGCTATATGTATTACAGGTTGACTTGAATCAGTTATAACAAAGTCTTTTTCAAATATCATCTTAATCCTAACTCCTTTTTTAGTTGTATAAGATTCCTATCATCTTCCCATCCTATACATTTATCAATAGCATCTTTAACTCGTTGTTTATCTAGGCAATGCTTTCTGAATACATCATAAGATAACTCTACTGTCTTTATTGATTTACCACCCAATATAGGTTCTTTTCTTATAATCATGTAATCTATACTACTTGGAAAGTCTTTTTCAAATGTCATCTTGTCACCTTTTCATTAATTTGCCTTCACCTATTTTCTTTATAATATATTCATCAATTTTTTCAGCTACAATCTGGCCATATTCAGCATATAAATCTTTTTTAAATTTTTCAAACTTTTCTTTTTCATAATCATTAATCCAATCACTCATCTTCATCCCAATGTCATAGAACCGATCCCTTTAACTTCTTTAGTTGCATTAAGCATACCATTCTCATCTGCCTTAATGACTAGTCTCTCTTCTACCTTACCATTAAAGCAACTAACAACAACAGATTCATTTGGTTGTATGTCTATTTCCATCTATTTCACCTTCTCTAAGTCTTTTGCTTCACATCTCTCCAATATTTCAAATAATCTATCAGTACTATATTTTAAATTATCTGCAATTCCACATAACAATTTTTTAGTCATTCTTAACACCAACACTCTTTCTACTTTCTTCATTCATTGTAATCCAACCTCGATTCTTTTAGTTTTTAAAACAAATATTTTATCAAATAATTCTCTATCCATTTCTTCATAAATTGATGGTGGCGTACAGTTGCACTGTTTTCCAAACCTAAAATTTTTAGCATGTATATTATTTATCTCAAAATCTTTATCTAAGTTTGAGTAATTAGTTATTATTTCTTTTCCATGTCTTCTACAAACATATTTATTATTCATTCTCAACTCTCCTTTTCCCAACATCTGTCTAATATATATCTAATAAAGTTCTGAGCTTGTTCCTGTGTTAATCCACTTCTCCAGATTCTTAATAAATCACTGCCTTCTTGTTGCCAAATATGATTCCCTAATTCTTCACCCCAGATATTGATATAATCTAGTAGACTGAAATGGTTTTGTGCAGTACATAATAAATACAAAGTATCTTTCAACAAATCTTCTTCAAACGTCATCTTCATTCTAACCTCATAGAGCCTAGCCCTTTAGTTTTTTTACTTGCATTAAGTATTCCATTATCATCTGCTGTAATAATTAGTCTCTCTTCTACCTTACCATTCCAGCAACTAACAACAACAGATTCATTTGGTTGTATGTCTATTTCCATCTATTTCACCTTCTTTAGATCTTTTTCTTTAATCCATTCTGTAATTATATTACTATCAAAATCAACCATATACTCTCTTATCGTCAAAAACATTTCTAATTCACTAACAACTATTCCTGTTTTTCCTTTATAAAATCCATGTATAACTTCAATCTTATCTCCATAAATAAATTTAGTCATTCTTAACACCAACACTCTTTCTACTTATCTTACATCCACAAACTGGACACTTATTTCTATGCACAAATATCACTCTATAAAATATATAAGGCAACCAACATGTACACCATGCAGCAAACCATGATATAGGCTTCTTAATTCCTCTTACTCTCTTTTGACAACTTCCACAATATCCTTCCATTTATATTACCCCTCTATGCTTTAAATTCATCAATTACTTTTTGATACTCAGCAATAACTTCTTCTGCTTCTTTAATTATTCTATTTTGTGTGTTTATTGCATCAGTAGCTGTTCTTAATTGTCTCTTACAATACTCAATCTCTGCACTTGCTTTCTCTTTTTTGAATTGTGCCATAGCTTCTTTTCTGTTTCCTTTTCCTGTATCTTTTAATTCCATTTTTGTTTCCTCCTGTTTAAATTCTCCATCATATGATGAACATAAATCTCTAGTAAATGTGTGTGTTCCTATTTGTGTTCCTACCACAACCTCTGCTGTTCCAAATTCATATGATTCATTATGTTTGAATGGTTTCACATCTTCAGGTGAGAACCAATAATCCATTAATGATGTAAATTTTAAATCCCCAGCACTATCAATCCTATCTATCGTAACAATATTTCCTACCATTGTATTAGACCGTCTACAAACATCTTCCCATGAGCTTGGACATTCTTTTTTAGTACCAAGTAAGACAACTTTGTCTCCTACTTTGTATTGATGTTTTACAAGTTCTAGTTTGTAATTACAGAAACAATCTAAATCACCATCATCAAATTTAACAGAAGTAGTTTGTGAATTAGCATCTGTGACTTTTCCTATTTCTCCTATTTTCTTTCTTTGCCCATTATCTAACTTTGGATGCTCAATTACTCTTACTCTATCTCCTATTTTAAACTTGCTCATCTTTTTTCACCTCTTTTATGATCTCAGCATCAATAACTTTTCCTTTCCTTGTAAAGAATTTATCGATGTCTTCAGTAACATGATGTACTTGCATATCGATCTTAATCTTCTCACCGTGTATGCTCTTATAGATCTGATTGTAGATTGCTAACAGTCCTGCTCGTTTACTAGGGTCTGTTTCACTTTTTATTTCTTCAATCCAGCTCAACATGTCAAGAGCCATAGACTTATTGTTCTCAACTCTTTCAATCAACCATTCGGCATCTGTATCAACAATTTGACCATTCTTAATACGTTTCTTGATTTCCCTAACCTTAGCAGCATACTTCTTTAGTGGTGATTTTGTAGCACCACCTTTTTTTTGAAGTACTAAAGCTTCAGCTTTTGAAAGCATAGTAACTGGTATTAAATCTTTTTGTGACATCATTCCTCAATAAATTTATACTCTAATTTTCCTGCTGCATGTAATTTAATTGCTTGTCTCATAAATGAAGATTTGTTGATTCCTTTCATTTTACAATAAATATCATCATCTCTTTCAATTACGAGACTGATTGTTTTTGGATTTATTAATTTTATCATTTTAATCCATACTATACATAGGTTATATATAAAACCTTCGATTTTTTCTCGGACAATAAGGTCAAAAAAGACAACTACTTTACCTTATACACGTAATTCACACTATTTAGTATTACTAAAAAGACGAAAATTTCGCCCTATAGGTGGTTGACCATGTCTTTTCAGACTTTATTGTCTGATAAATAGAAAGGTTTATATATATGTAGTGATTTTTTATTAAATAATTTATAGTTTTTTGAAAAAGTGGAGGTTTAGTAAAAAAATGGAAAGTCCAAAATTCAAAAAGAAAATCGGGTCAAAAGGTGGATATCTTAGTATTGTTTTTCCCAAAGAAGTTGTAGAATGGTTGAATCTAAAAATAGGTGAAGAGATTATAATTCAACCAGAAACAGGTAAATACGGAAAATTTTTAGCAATATATATCGATACTACAGGTGAAACCAATGATACCAAAACAACTGATTACATATAGATTTATCAAAACAAATAGGAAAATTGCTATTGAAGCTGGTTGGCCTATAGATCCTACAAGATTTAAAAAACAGCCAGATAACACCTATTTCGACAAGATAAATAACATTACATATAAATCTAAAGGAAAACCATATATAGGCTCTATGACCTCATATGACGCCAATGAGCCCACCCTAACATTACATCACAATGCTACATCTAAAACATATGGTGTACTAGGAGGATACAATGGGCTTATAATAATTGATGTTGATGATAAACATATTGCAAAAACCTTACTAGATAAACCACCATTCTCAGAAACATTCACAGTTCTAAGTGGAAGCAAGAAACTTCCACATTTCTATTTTAAATGTGAGGATTACTCTCCAACTGTTAGATATGATAACAATAATGGAAAAAGGATACTTGATGTACAAGGTGCATCAACATTTGTAATTGGCCCAAACTCAGAAATACTATCAAATAACATCATTCAAAAATATGAAATATCTAATGATATTGAAATACTTAAAATACCATATAAGGAGTTACTAAACTTTATTGAAGAATATATTGGTGATACAATAAAAATCCAGAAGAAAGAGAAGAATCCATATAATGAAAAATATACTGACATTGACCCAATTATGGAAGAGATTTTCAAAAAGATAGATTGCACAACATTATTAGATGAGCATAATATAAACATAGAAAGCAATCCAGGTGATACACCATTTGCAGAATCCACTGGTAAGAAATGTTTACACCGCTCAAAACATCTTTGGTTTGACCATCATACTCAGCAAGGTGGAAATGTAATTCATTTATATGCTAAGTTAAATAAAATAGAATTTATTCAAGCAAAATATGAATTAGCAGAACGTGTTGGGGTTACTGATGAAGTATTTCAACAAGCAATGCAATTCTTTGCAAAGAAAAGACAAGCAGAAATGATAGAATTACTTACAACAAAATTCCTATTATCTAATCATATTATGACAGCTAGAGTAGATGGAAATTATAAAATCTATATCTACATCGATGGTATCTATGAACCACATGGCAAAAGTTATATCATAGAATTCTGCGATAAAATAATGACCACATGGTCATCAATGAATATAACAGTTAAAGTAATTGATAAAATCATTGCAAGAACATTTGTAAACGATAACAAATTATTTGAAGAAGCTGATACAAAATATATTCCAGTTCAAAATGGAATACTAAATATTTTTACAAAAGAATTAATAGATTTTTCACCTAATTTTAAATTTTTTTACAAACTTCCTGTTGTCTATGACCCGTCAAAAACCTGTGAGACCACACAAAAACATTATCAAGAAGTATTAAATGGTGAACAAGATATCAAAGTGATGCAGGAATTATATGGCTACTTTCTGTACCGAGATTATAAATTTGAAAAAGCTTTTATTTTCTATGGCAATGGGAGAAATGGGAAAGGAAAGAGTATGGAGCAAATGTGGCATTTACTTGGTAAAGATAACATCTGCAACATGTCATTACATACACTACAAAAGGAAAAGTTCATGCGTGTAAATCTGCACAAGAAGATGGCGAATCTTGCAGGAGATATAGGCAGGACAAAATTAGACGAAACACAAATATTCAAAGAACTAACAGGACATGATTATATCACAGTGGATAGAAAGAATGACTCCACTATATCATTCACCAACTATGCAAAGATGGTATTTGCAGCGAATGAAATGCCTGATACCTCAGATGACTCAGATGGATTCTGGGATAGATGGCAGACATTAGGATTCACAAAGAAATTCCTATTGCAGACAGATTATGATTTACTAAAAAGTAGAGGTAAGCTAGAATCACATCATAGACTAGCAGATATAAACATAATAGAGAAACTAACCACACCACAAGAACTAAGTGGTGTATTAAACTGGGCATTAGATGGATTAAAACGATTACTAGCTCAAGGTGGGTTCTCAGTAAGCAACAGTGCTGAAGAAGTTAAACAATGGTGGAAAAGAAAAGTATCATCAGCAATAGCATTCAAACAAGATAAAATCAAGGTTACATATAATCATGAAGATTTTGTAGTGGCTGATGATCTTTACAAAGCGTATAACAAATACTGTATGATAAATAAACTGAAACCTGAATCAGTATTAGAATTTAAAAAGATGTTACAAAATAATGGATTAACCTGCGAGAGAAAGTCAGTATCGTATGGAAAAGAATACAGATGGTACTATATTACTATGGAGGAATAGAATGAAAAAAGGAGAATTAATTATTAAAGGTGAAGTATGTGATGTATGTGGAAATTATGGACTAGAAGTTATAACTGAAATACTTGAGGATGAATCTAAGAGATTAATTTTTAAATGTATGCATTGCTTTTCAACTTATAAAATTATAGAAAATGAGAGAAATTAAAGAGGAAAAATGAATGAGATTGAAGAGATTACAATTGATACAGTAAGACGCAATCGTTTTTATAAACCATATCTCCTTGCAAAAAGAAAACAATGGCTAGACAAACAGAGGAAGCAAGATAAAAGAGAAGTTCTAAATGTAAATCACAGAATTTATAATATACAACATAGAGGAGAAATAAAAGCATATAATAAAAAATATCATCAAAGACCAGAATTAAAAGAAAAACTTAAAAAATATCACAAGGAATATCAGCAAAGACCTGAAATTAAGAAACGACTTAATGAATATCAAAAGGAATATTATCAACGACCTGAAGTCAAAGCAAAACGTAAGATATATTATGACACTCCAGAAAATAAAGCAAAAAGAGCAATATCGCAGAAAAAGTATAGAGGAAGACCTGATGTTAAAAAAAGAAAAGCTGAGTATAATAAAAAAAGATATGAGAGAATAAAACAGGATAAAATAAATAACAACATTTATATATAACCTATGTATAGTATGTATAGAACGGAGTAAACCGTAGAAATCGGAGAAACCAAAAATGACAGAGAACACCTTTGAAGAACTAGATAAGACTACAGAAGAAGTATCCGAAGCAAGTGAAATGGATATTAACCAGTTCGATGATACCCCTGTAGGAAATAGAAAAGCGTACAAACGAGAACCATTAGATGGGAAAGTTGTAACAGTAGAAAAATTTGTAATTGAAAAAGCAGATACAACTAAAGCACCGCAGTCAGCATTAACAGGAGATTCTAAGTATTGGACCTGCAGTGCATGTATTACTTACGATGTGAAGAATGCCGAGGGTGTTAATCATAGAGAATATGTAAGTGGTGCTAAACAATTTGTTGACAGAAACGGGCAACCATCTAACATGAATTTTTGGTATGAAGGAGTAATGGATAAACCAAACCCAAGTCAGATAGCTAAGTTATGGGTAAATGTTGCAAAGGCTTTAGAAATAGAGCCAAAGGATATGTCACCAAGACAATTTGTAGCATTCTTGAACAGCAAACCAAAAGCTAAACTTGCTGGCGAGAAGTATCAGTTTCCAGGAAGTCCAGAAGTAACCAAAAATATGGTTGGAGAATTTGTTAAGTGAGCTTTGCTCACTATTTTTTTTATTTTCAAATACAGGTGATAAAAAAATGACAATACTAAAAAAATTCAACTTAAGTTATAGTGCTTACAGTGTTTATAAGCAATCACCACTACAATTTTATTATAGATATTTGAGTGGTGTAGCCCCAAGTGATGAAACAACAAATGTATATGGGAATGCAGGTAATGCTGTACATAGTGCAATGCAGGGATATATAGAAGGCAGGAATCCTTATGAAGTTCTTAGAACATCTTGGGATAAATTTGATTTACAATTTCAAAAAGGATTCAACGGTAAGCCATTAGAATTTGATACATATAAAACAATGGTAGATAATGGTATAAAATTTTTGAAAGATTATAAAATATCATCATTAACTGCAGAGTTAAAAATACAATTTCCATTTATGGGTATGAATATTAAAGGATATATTGATGTTGTATCTGCTGATAATTATTTATATGATTGGAAGACTGACAGTGCAAATAATCATGATAAACATAAACTACAAAGAATGTTTTATTCATGGTTGATATGGAAGCAAACTCATAAATTAAGTGGATGCCATTGGGTATATTTAAGAAAATTACAAATTCACAAGGATGCATTCACATTAGAAGAACTTGAAGAGTTTGATATGGAAATAAAATTGTTTATAGTAGAAATTCAAAAGAAAGGAATGAACATTAATAACTATGAAGCAGGTGATTTTAAAAGCCCTTTCAATGAATATAAAACATTATGCTTCAAAGAAGTTGAAAGAAGAATAGATAGACCAAACATTAATGTCACTCTAAATATAAAAGGAAATTATGTTTATTTATCTGGTGATGTTAGTACAAAATTGCTGGAAGGATTAGATTTTAAAAACAAATTTGACCTTAAGAATAAATTCTGGATGCAGAAAGCTGTTACAAAGAATGCTCGTGGTGTGATTGATGTGCGAGATATAGGTACAGTTCACTTGTTTAATATCTTATACAAATGCTTTCCGATTGGATTGATGGATAAGGTTAAAAGTATTTTAGATGAATATGCTGAATACTATGGCAAGATAATAAATCTAACAATCAATGATTCTAGAAAATTTGGTGAGAAGTTAAACATCATGCCAGATAAATTGCAATGTGGTAAGACATTAAGAGTATATCAGAAAGATTCAATTGATATATTTATGAAAGAGAAGCACGGAATAATCAATATCGCCACAGGTGGTGGAAAAACATTTGTTGCAGCAGAGATAATAAGGCAATGTGATTGCAACACGCTTTGGATTATAGATAGAAGTGAGTTATTACATCAGACCAAGCACGAATTAGAAAATATGCTTGGTATGGACTTAGGATTAATTGGGAATGGAGTAATGGATATTAAACCTATCACCATCGCAACTATACAAACATTAGCTAAAAAGACTGTTGAGTTATCAAGCTATCTTGAGACTGTAAATTTTGCTGTAGTAGATGAGTATCATAAGAGTGCAGCTGAAACATATCAGACAGTGTTTAGAAAGCTTGGAAACACTGAGTATAGATTAGGTTTAACAGCAACTGTTGCACGTGATGATGGAAAGGAACCAATTTTATATGCTTTACTTGGGAAAATTGTTTACAGAATTTCAACTAAGGAACTGATTGAACAAGGTTATCTTGTGAAACCAAGGATTGTATTTAATGAAATACCTGCAGTATCACATGACATTGATTACGTTGATGACTATAGAAAGAATATCGCAGAGAGCACGGAACGTAATGAAAAAATACATTCAACTGTATTAAACAATCCTGATAAAAAAATATTAATCATTACTAAATTAGTGAATCACGGAAAGGTATTGAATGATATGATTAAAGGATCAGCACATTTGCACGGCAGTCTTGGTAATGAAGTGAGAAAAGGAATAATGAAATGGTTTAGAGAATGTAACTCAGGTTGTTTGATTATGACTTTAAGCATTGCGGCTGAGGGCTTGGATATTCCAGACTTAGATGTGTTGGTGAATGCATCTGCAAATAAAGGAGATGTAAAATCAGTTCAGGTTCTAGGTAGATTACTTAGAAAGATTGAAGGAAAAGATACTGCATTGTATGTAGATTTTTTAGACAATGGTAAGCATACAAAAATGCATAGCAAATATAGAATGAAAGCATTTGAAATACAAGGACATGAGGTGTTGACAGAATGAAACCAGAAATACCATTAAAAGATATTCCTTTTTTATCAGAAAAAGAAAAAGAAGCAATTAAAAAATCTATTGGGGAATTAATTAAGAGTGAAGTTAAAGAGAATTTTACTAATAGTGAATATTATAGTTCTTTTAAAGACACTATATTTAGATTTATTAAACAAGAAATTCGT
>Ga0207997_1001987_pt1 | contig 10435 bp, 9 predicted proteins | sample AntAceMetag02UKN_FD_184777 | JGI IMG/M metagenome (GOLD analysis project Ga0207997, IMG submission 184777) | Saline lake microbial communities from Ace Lake, Antarctica - Antarctic Ace Lake Metagenome 02UKN (SPAdes) (version 2) | ecosystem: Environmental > Aquatic > Non-marine Saline and Alkaline...
GAGAAATTAAAGTTAAATAAATTTTAGCAGTTGGAATAAGCTGTTCTTCTCCAAAAATATAACTTGAAACATTTAAGTTTTGTCCTAAATTACTAATAAAATTATCTGTTATTAAATTTTCTTCCATATCATAATAATATGTTCCATCTAAATTTAATCCACCAAAATTTTCTGATGTTCCAGCTACTTCCCTATATCCAAATTTAAGAGGTTGAAGATAACTACCACTATTTCCTCCAAAAGTGTTTTTTTGAACTCCATTTAAATAACAATATGATTTCGTTGCATTATGTTTGTATGAAATAATATAATCAGTATTAGAATTTAATTCACCACAAGATGTCCACCCACTCCATGCACCAGAGGTTTGGTCGCCACAACATACCCTTAATCCTGCTCCACATAAACCAGTTCGAACATAGCATCCTCCACTTCCCCAACCTGACGGATTAGCCTCCAATCCAAATCCTAACACTGCTCCACCCGTTGTTTCTGATTCAGTATTTATTATTGTATTTATTAACCAATTTTTATTTATTAACTCTAAATTTGTATTACTATAAATTCCTTGATAAGTGGTTGATTCATTTTTAAATCCTGTTTTAAATAGACTATTGTTTAAATATTCTATTGCATCTTCAATAATGAATGTATCAAAATCTCCTAAATTATCTAAATTATAATTATAATGTAATACATTTCTAATTCCCTTATAAGTTTCTTCAGAATTATTTCCTTCTGTTGCCAAGGTATTACCATAATACATATTAATTGTATTGACCCCTGTTATTAAGTTTGTCATTCTTACCCAAACTCCCGTAGTTGTTGAATTTTTAAAATCCCAATCAAAATAGAGTTCTGTGTTATCTGTATTATCTGTAAATCTTAAATCATCAAAATCACTTTGCATACTTTCATTATATATAATTTCTAAATACTTTGTAAAATTATTAATTGTGGTTGATGTTGCAGTTATATTTATTGATTTTTTATAAGCCCAATTATTATTCCACCAAGCCCACTCGCTCAAGTCTTTTTCTTGTGCTATTGGGATAAAATCTAATTCTTGATTTTTTTGTTTAGTTGCTTTAATTTTCCATTCATAGTTTCCTGCGATTAATTTTTGTCCCTTATATTCGTTCCAGACTTCCCTTGTTCTTGTTTCGTTCTTGTAACTTAAAACTTCTGTTGTGCAAACTTCTTTTAATATTTCTTTAGTGTTTGTTTCATTTATTTTTGGAATTGCACAAACTTCTTTTGTTTGGTCTATAACCTCAAAATCGTAATATTCAATTTCCTTAAGATAATATTTTGCTGTTGGTAAATCAATTTCCACTCCACCCTTATTCAAAAATCTTAAATTATCAAACATTTTTCCTTCTTGATATAAAACTACTTTTCCTTTTGCCTCACAATTAATTAAACATTGTTCAGTATTTGAAATCAAAGAATATTCTGCAATCTTATCTGTTTCAATCCAAAATAAAGTTTTAGAGAATTTAAGAATAGGATATTTTACATTATAATCTGCACTTAAAAAAGTTGGAGTATCCACTTTAATTTCTGTATCCACTATTTTCTTTGTTGCAAAAGGGTTAAGTTCAAAATCCAATGCGGAAACAAAGCTAATTAAAAACATGCTTAAAATTAATAAAACAAAAATCTTATTCATCCGAACACCTGCTCTGAAGCTGAAAACCCACTTCCTCCAGACTCTGCTTTATTTCTAGAAAAGATTACAACAGTCAATAATGCCAACCAACCTAAAACAATCCATTTAAGATTAAGCATAATCAAATTAATAATACCATAAGTTGAACCCAAATTCATAGCAGCATCTACTTGAAGATATGTATTAGTGAAAATACTGGTCATCAACAATGCAAACACCCATAATATTATACTTAGAACTGCATAAATAATATTAGCTCCAGTTTTAAATGCAAAAATTAAAGAGACTGTCAACATACCAACCACTATAAAAGGCATCATATAATCAAAAGAATTCAATCCAATAGAGATATTTGACATACTATCATTCAATATAGCTTGATTTCCTAAATCCAGATTTGTTAGCAATCCAGTAGAAACAATCCCACTAAAACTAATCCAAATATATATACCAACAAAAAAGGTTATAGCTATTGCTAACAATTTTGCTGGACCAAAAATTACATCTGTTAAACTCATGTTATATTATTAATAATAATACTATATTTATACTTTTTTATATAAATAGTTTTATTTTCTTTTCTCCTTTTACTTTCTCATATATGATTTCTACTATTTGTTTATGTCCAGTTCTATTCTCTTTTATTTGTAAAGCTACTAATTTGCTAACTATTGGCATTCCACCATATATTTTATAGCCTACTTTCTTCTCCATTTTCTCTTTTAGTAATTTAAATTCTTCCAATAATAACGGATGAACTTGTATCACTACTGGTTTTTCTTGACTGTCCATATTTATCTATAATGTTTAGTTTCTTCTCTGGAATAACCCATGGCAGTCATTTCACGCATATTTCTTTCATTGAATATATTTAGAAATAAATAGAAAACCATACCAATGATAAATGGAAACATTAGAATTAATGTTATAATAAATAGCATATAAAACAAACTCACGATCCATTGCAAATCATACATATAATTTTCTGCAAATTTCCATAAAGTGAAAATAAGAGTTAAACTTATGAAATATGAAAACACTGAAGTAACTATTGTCCAATTGATATTCCTAGATGTCAATAGAAAACCGAAAGTTGCAAACAACAAACTAAATAACAATGTAAGCAAACCAATATAGAATATTGAGTCTGCTGTAGTAGTTTCTCTTCCAACTGGATTAACAAAAATTGGTTCAGAATGATAACCACCTAAAACGGAAGAATTACATTGATAATTTGCATAATATACTCCATTTGTGAAATTGCCACCAGCAACTAGAAATTCATAATCAAAGATATCATCAGTAGTTGAAGATGTTAAAATTAATTGATGATTTCCGGTTGAATTATACAAATGAAAATAACAAGAGATGTCTTTAGTAATAGGATATCCATTAGTGATATTATAGACATGTATGTTAAAACTATATGACTGTCCAGTTTTCAAAATATTATCTTGTGGAATTCCAATTTCATATCCAGTTGTAAATTGCTGTGTAGTAGTAACTGGTGGGACTGCTGATACTAAAGGAATAATTAAAAATAATAGAAACATGCCTAAGATTAAAAAATTACTATTTTTCATATTATTATATTGCTGTGAGTGTTATTTATATTTTTTTATATAATATCAGGAGCTGAAGTTGATATCAAACTTTTGCATTCCATAACTCTGGCTGCAACTATTTGAGCATATTGTTCATTATTCATTTTTGTAATGAACCAAATCGCAACTCCTCCTAATATTAAAACTAATAAAACTGTTATATAAGGAGCCCATTGTTGGATTAATCCTTGTATTTTTTGCCATCTACTAATTGCAGCTCTTTGCTCTAAATAAGCAAAGTTTTTCATTTGATAATTTATAACTTCTATTTTGAAATCTCTAGGATCTTTTGCCCATAACTTAGGTGGAATAACTGCAAACTGAGCTGGTGCATATCTCCATAAGCAAACTTGATTTGCTCTAATGTTCTCTGTATCAATAACAGGCATAGACTCTTTCAAGTCCATTAAAAGCATCTTATCAATTCCATCTGGACCCTTAAATTTTCCCATCTTATCAGTGAACCATGTTCCGTCTCTATTGAAAATAATAGTTTTAAGCTTAAATTGCTTCTTCTTATTCCTACTTCTTCTCCAAGCTTTTGAACCGAACCATAATCCTACTAAAGCTGCAACTCCAAGAATCGCATATCCAATATTCAAAACCATTCCAAGTGCACTGGAGCCTAAACTTGCAACATCTGCCATATTAATTTCTATTTCCCCCTAACGGAATTCCCATGAAGCTCTTGCCATTTTGTTGACCACTATCAGCTCTCATAACTTCTGAACGAGAATAAGTGGTTCTTAAATTGATTGCTGTAAATCCATTTCTAGCAGAGAATAGAATACTTTGGACTAATTCAATACAAGAGTCTTTTATTAGTTTAGCTGTTTCAATATCAAGTTCCCAATAGTCTGCTCTTTTAGCAATTAACTCTGTCAAACTCATATCAAAATAAAATAAATTCTTATAAATTTCTGTTTCTGAATAATAACTTAATTTAGTTGCAATATTACAATATCCAAATAATCTTCCTAAGACTTCTCTAATTCCAATTTCGTTGATTATAGGTTTAGAATTTGAGTCAAATAAAACCCATCTTTTGTCTCCAGTTGCTGCATCAACAGATTCATATTGTCCTCTTAATACTCTTCTTTCAAAATCTAATAGAATTGGTTTAACATCTAATTGAAATTTTAATTGGTCTTGCTCTTCTGGAGCATAACTTGAATTATCACCAATATCAGAATAACCCTCATCATAATCCATCATTGGAGCTTCTGGTGATTTCATATATTCACTGTGTTTCTTTTTTTCCATTCTACAATAGTAACCTTGCAGAAATAACTCAATAAAATATATTATATGAAGTTTATAAACTTTTATAATATAGAAACATTTATAAAGTATAAAATATAATATATAATTACAATGACAACAGATATCATAACATCTTTTATTGGTCCAGCTTTTGGATTATTAGTAGCTGTGTTTATAACATATTTTATTGATAAAAGATTAAGACAAGTCACTAATGACTTCTATAAAAAATTCTCTGTTTCTTACAACATAGATAAATATATTTTTAAAAAGGAAAAATTAGATGTTGAATTAGACTCTTAAAAGCTCAAATCCAGTAGATACTTTTACAGCAGTTCTTCTTTTTTTGTTAAATAATAAATTGGCTAATGTTGGTTCAATTATATATTTTCTTTTATCTTTGGTTTTTTTCTTTTTTGTAACTTTTATGTTTTTTGTTCTTTTCTTTTTCTTTGGAATACTAAATAAAGAAACTGGTGGTTCTAATCTAGTTGTTGTAATTGGACTAATTGGTATTTGAGGCATTGCTGGAGCTATCTGCTGTTGTCTTAAAAGTTGTTGTTGTCTTAAAAGTTGTTGTTGTCTTAAAAGTTGTTGTTGTCTTAAAAGTTGTTGTTGTCTTAAAAGTTGTTGTTGTCTTAGAGAAGTTTGTTGTCTTAGAGAAGTTTGTTGTCTTAAAAGTTGTTGTTGTCTTAGAGAAGTTTGTTGTTTCATCATTACTTTTTGATTTGGTGACTGTAAAACAGTCAATCTTGAAGTTAGAGTGTCAGCTATCGGAGATACCAAAAACATAGACTGTCTGGTAGTGGTTAATTTCATTTGAGTTGTTGGTAAAGTTCTTGTAGAGGATGAAATTCTTGGAACTCTCAACATTTGCTTAGTCAACAAACTATTCATATTTTGAACCCCCACATTTTCACTGCTTTTTATGGTTTCAGCTGCTGAAACATCCTTTAATCCCTGCTCACCTATTTTGAATTTCTGAACTGGTTTCTCTACACCTATTAATTGTTGTTGTAAAGAATTGGATGATGAAATAGTTTTCTGACTTTCACTTAGCTTGACCAAATTCTTCTCCTGTGTAACTACTTGTTCAAAAGTTTTAGCTGATTTTAAATCTTCTATAATTTTGTCTAATTTAAGCAAATCTGCTTTTGTGAATTTTTTTCTAACTTCAAATATTCTAGTTAATAAATCATCTTTTGCTATATTTGTAATCTTCCATCTCGGTATTTCTCCAAGCTCTATTAATTTTGCATATCCTTCTATATCTAATCTAGCTCCTCTACTAGATAATCCTGATGGAAATAATTTATATTTTATCTTAAATGGAAAAATATTTTTTGTAAATTGAACAAATTGTTTAGGTTTTGATAATCTTCCTTGTAAAACTGTTGTTAGTCCTTTTCCTGTTTCTTCATTCACAGTGCTCTGAACTATTCCACCAGACTTTGTTTTAAATAATTTATAATCATCTGTAATAACAGTTTTTCTACCATATAAATTTTCACTTAAAAATTGTCCTATTGGTTTTACTTCTCCTGCAGTTATTCCAATATCCTTTTCTAGTTTTGCTAATTTTTCTAGAGATTTTATGCCACCTTTTTTTAGAACTGTTTGTGCTGTAACTGTATTCAAATTAGTAATAACTGCTTGTAGTTCCTTATTTATAACTTCTAATGGTGCTCTTTGCACAGTGGTTCCGAGCCTTGTTACCATTTGAGCTGAAACTTCTGAAATTTTTCCTGATGTAGTAAAGTATGTTCTAATTTGAAGAGGTCTTACTGCAGTCTTTCCAATTGTAACCATAGAACTACCTTTACCACCATATATTTGTCCTGTATCAGCATTTATCTTATATCTTACTGTGGTTTTTTGAACTATATTATCTCTAAATAATAGCGAGTCAGCTTTCTTTATAGAAACAGCTTCTATCTCAATTATATTACCATCTCTTGCAACAATACCATATGCTGGTGGTGCTGAATTCTTTACTGCATTAAGTCTTTTCATTGCAGAAGTAATTTGAATATTTTTAACCATAGCTTTTGCTATGTATCCACCTAAAAGCAGCTCTCCTGATTCTAAACCATAAATTTTTGCAAAAGAAATTATTTTACTATTGCCATTATCAACTAGAGTTTTATATTCATCAGCCATCCTCTTTCTTCCAGTAGATGTTATAAAACTTTCAACTGGTTCTGCTAACATTAAAACTTGACCTACAACTGGAATGAAATAAGGAAAAGCTCCGGATGCAGCTCCTACTAGAGTGGTGATGGGTTTCTGTTGATAAATTTGATATTTAGAGTCTGCTTTCTTTCTTTCATATTCATATTGTATATATCTTTTATTAATTGTGTTAGCTAATTCGCTCGTCAAAAAATTCTTCGTTCCTTTTATTGGTTCACCAGAGAATATAGCAGAAGCAAATCTATCTGTGAAACTTGGTAACACAGATGACAAAGAGCTTACAGTATTATAAGGCATGCCAGTTGTTGGATTAATATTTATAGTGGGCTTGTATGTTATTTCTGTCGGAACTTTTGCATTTATAATTGCAATTTGATTTACATATTTGTCATAAGAAATAGATTGCTGAGTATTTCCCATATAAGTTTTCCATTCAGCTTGTTGTTGTGCATTTAGAGCATTAATATATCTGTTTATCTCATAACTGCCACCTAATAATCCACTATTAACACCAATTGGAGTTCCAGAGCTATTATATTCTATAACTTCTGAACTCGGAAGACTTCCAACAAAACTCTTAATATCATTCGTTATTTTCTGATTATAATCTGCAACAGCTTTATTATATGCAGCAATAGAATTAATTTTACTAATATCTAAATCCTTTGGAATTGTTTGGATATTTCCCTGACTGTCTTTATAAGAACCAGTATTGTTAATGTTCTGAACAAAATTAAAATTTAATATTGCATTTTCTGCTTTGGCTTTGGCTTTCTCATAAGCATAACTTGCTGCATCTTGGATGTATCCTGAATAATAATTATTGATTAAAGTTTCTTTTCCTTTACTCAATTGTTGTCTGTAGACTTCAACTTGGTCTTTGTATCCTTCAATTTTGTATTCATATTCTATAACTTTTTTTTCATATTTATCAGACATGCTATCTCTGTAACTCGCAGTTTTATCTCTATACCAATCCTTGTATTCTTGTAATTTTGTCTTATATCTTTCAAGATTATCTTTAGCTCTTTGATAGTCATTCTCAATTGGTGCTTTAATCTTGTTATAAACAGCATCTAAATATTGTTTCTTAGATTGTGTTGGGAAATATGATGCAACATCAGTTTCAAAAGCAGACTCTCTGCTATCTAATTCTGATTGTGCTCCCTTAATATCTTTTCGACCTTTTGCTTTATAAGATTTCAGAACTCTCCTATAAAGTGGTGTTGGTTCTCTCGAGAAAACTCTGTGAAGAGTAGGACCATACAACTTTCCAGCTGCAAGCAAATCTGCTCTACCTTTTTCAATAAGTGCTCTAGATTCTTCAATGGTCAAATCAGTTCTCTGTCCAGGTTCACCATACATGCTTGGATAACTTATTCTATCATTATTGGAACTGCCACCACCAGAACTTCCACTGCTACTTGAAGTTCCTCCTGAACTTCCTCCAGCTCCCGTGCCATCAATTATAGACGGGGGAGCTGGAGGGTTTACAGTTGGAGTATAAGTTGTCTTTGGTATATCAGTTCTTGTTACTACATTAAGAGATTGTTTTTGTTTCCTGCTATTGAAATACCATTTAGCAATATCTATTGGATTATAAAGTGTCTGTCTCTTTTTATCAAATGGATAACAATCATTAATGTTAGGAACTCCATCTCTATCAGTATCTTTTAACATTCCATATTTTCTGATTAGTTTAGGATTTCTTTTAAATTGTTTATTAGAAGTATTTCTTAATTTTATATTTTGTAATTGGTGAGAATATAATTCTTTGGCTGGACCCCAAGAGTTATCAATTTTGCTCTTTAGTTCTTTAGCTCTACTATTAAGATTCTTATTTATTCTTTTGTATTTGTTTGTTGTTTTCCGTGGAGCTTTCATTATTATAAACAAACTTATCATCATATTTATATTTTTTTATTAGTGAATTCCTATCTCTTCTTCTCTGCTCTCTTAACACTAATGCTTGTCTTCTACAACTATCACAAATATAATTAAATTTAGAAGTTGGCTGAAATATCCTATTACATCTTCTACACAATCTTCTGAATATATGTTTTGGTCTTGTAAATTCCAATTAAAAATAAAGTAGAGAAGGAAGAGATGTTAGACCTTCTCTACTTCACCTCTTCTGTTTTAGAATTATTAGAAGAGTTTATTATCCAGTATGTCGAATTTGTTTCTTGTTGTCTTGTGAGTTTTCCTTCTGCTTCCAACTCATTAAGAAGAGAATTCACATAGTTTGAGGGGAGTCCTATAAATATCCCAATTTTTGAAGTTGGAGACCTTCCATTCTTTTTCATGAAAGAAAGAACATTATTTTTTTTCTTTTCTCTTTTGCTTTTTCGAATAGACATCATTATATATAATATATTTTTTACTTTATAAATGTTTTCTTTGTTTTCTCAAAAACATTTATAAAGATTAGATGACTCAAATTAATACAATGATTGATGAGGAGATGATAATGATACATGACAAGCTGAATTATATAAAGGAAACAAATAAAAAGGTTTTTTTCTTTCTTCATTCTGGCTCCTGGAGAAAAGGAGTCATAGACAGTCTAAACAAAGATCTTTTTGCTTTAGAGTTAATCGACGGAAAATTAGGGAGAATTCCAATATCTTACAGAGAAATAAAATTAGATTCTATTGTGTTTGCTAAGGAGTTGGAGTCTTTCTCATGAAGTCTGATTTATTAATAACCATTAATAAAGAAAAAAGATGCACCTATAGAAACAACAGACTGAAAGATAATTGGAATACATGGAAAACCTGGAATTCACTAAGCCAAGAAGAGAAAGAAAAGGTAAATCTTGCAATTCCAACTGATGACTATATAATTTTCGATATTGATTTGCATACAGAAAATGAGAAGGAAATTCTCGAGAATTATAATTCTTTTAAAGATCGACTAAAACAACTAAGGATACAGAATTATGTAGCAGACAGAAGTAGAGCTGGATTCCATGTTTTTGCAAAATTCAGAAATTTAGCTGATATGGATGAGAAGATCCAAAAAGAAATAAGGAAAATATATATTAAAAAATTAGGATGTGACTTAGCTAAAAGCTCTATGGAAGGAGTTATTTCTCTTCCTGGAAGACCTCATTTTAAAACAGGAGAGTCATATAATGTCATAGAAAGCAATCCTGGAGAAAATGAACTTCTTCTCATATATATAGAACAAGCTAAACATTTAATAAAAAAAAGAGAAGAGAAAAGTATTGATGATCTGAGAACTCCTATCTTTGAAGCAAACTTAGATTTTAAAGACTTCTTTGAAAAGGACAAATTTTTTAATTATTTAAAGGATAATATCATCCCTGATAATTGCAAAAGGAACTCAGAGATTTTCCCTTCCTTAGCAATTGCAAGTTATAATACAGGAAAATCCATTCAAGAGATAAGAAAGATTGTTGAGCCTGTAATTTTAGAAAATATGCCAGGGAAAATATGGGCAGAATTCGAAGGATGGCTTAACAAAGCTTTTAAAGGAGAAATCGAAGGATACAATCCAATCCTTTTAAACAATTGGGCAAAAGAGCATCTTGGTGAAGAAAATTTCTTTTACGATTTAAAAAGTCAAAGTATCCAAGAATTAGACCTCTCAGAAGAGAAAATCTTAAAAGAATCTTCCAACGATTCCAAGAAAAATAAATTCAGTTTCTTTTGGGACTCTCAGCTTGGAGATATGGACA
>Ga0207997_1001993_pt1 | contig 10427 bp, 15 predicted proteins | sample AntAceMetag02UKN_FD_184777 | JGI IMG/M metagenome (GOLD analysis project Ga0207997, IMG submission 184777) | Saline lake microbial communities from Ace Lake, Antarctica - Antarctic Ace Lake Metagenome 02UKN (SPAdes) (version 2) | ecosystem: Environmental > Aquatic > Non-marine Saline and...
TGCCGTTAATCGTTTAAGGCAAAGCGTTATGAGGTTAGAAATATGAGTAGACACAAAAACGAACAGGACTGCTGCTATTATCACGATACTGGATGTGATAGAGCTAAAATGTTAGGATATGACGTACCTTGTATGATTAAAAGAAAAGGGGCTTGTCCATTTGACCCGTGCCTTGAGGATTTAAAGCCTGTAGAATTCAACCGACTGCTAAGAGCATACAAAGCATCCCCTGAAGAAAAAGTAATATTAAAATCTGTCGAGCCTAGTAGATGGAAACGCAGTGCTATACCGGAACGGAATAAGAAAATACTCGAACTCAGGGCAGCAGGTATGTCAACAAGGGAGATTGCTATTCAATTTGGATTGGCTATGATAACTGTAAGGACAGTGAAATGATACTGTATAAAGTAGAAGTCACGTATGAAGATGGTAAAAAGCACAATGATTTATGTATATGGTATTCCCCTTGTGAGATTATATTTAACTATGAGCAAAACATCTGGATTATTGAGAACGTATTGCCGTTAGATTATGGAGAGTGGATGCAAGAACCGTTAGATTGTGAATCGGAAGAAACAACTGTTAGCTGTAGTGCCACATTTGAATCAATCTGCGTGGTAATGGCGGAGTTTAGAGACAGATTAGCACATTTACCCATTGACCCTAGAGAATCGCTTGTAGATGAGGTACAGGGCGGTTTAAGGCATCATAGGCTACTATCAAGACCTGCAAAAAGGGCATTAGTATATATCAGTGGGAAACCGAGAAAACAGAGCTATGGCGAATGGCAATGGCAAAATAAACATAGAGATAAAAAGGGTGAGAAATGAAGAAGGGTTGTATATATGATTGCGACTACACCTCTGGGGGGGGCTGTTCTTATGATGAGGGGCAATGGTTAGTGACGGCATATACCCCCAAAACAGTTGTGATAGAAAAGATTACTGAAGGCTCATTTTATAGCTATTACAAGATTGGGGACACTTTGAAACTGATAAAAGATAATAGTTCTGGTCGATATAAAGGGAACACCGTAAATTGGTGGGACGATGATAGTTTTACTGTTTACCCGCAACAATGTGGAACGCCTTTTTTGTTTACACCATTAGAAAGGTGGTGAACAAATGAAGTGATTCCCTATTCAAAACAATATCATTTGCATTCTTTTACGATTAGCGCTATACTGGTAGCTAGATAGATAAATAGTGCTCTGAATTAAAAACTCAGGGCATTTCTTTTAACTGGGAGGTATTGAGGCGGCACCTCGTTTAAATGGCTTCGCTATGTCAGCCTCCCTCTTACCCAATATAGGTACAATCATACCCCAAACTGGCATAATCCGGGTGGTGAATATAGTGAGATTGGAATGACTCGGTAGAGTGCGGCTTTCCATTATACGGCCTATCTACCCACCACCCATAAAATATCGAATAGTTGCATATTATGCAACAGTTGAATACATCTTCGCAGCTATGTTTACAAAGTATGGTAGTTCGTGAACATTCAACTGGTTACAAAATGATACTGGTTCCTTGTATAAAGTGTATCAATCAAACACTTATTCGTTGTAATATTTGTTTACATTCATATTAACAAAAGAAACAAACTAGGTACTTTGTTACGGAGGTTAGATGGGTGAAAGTTTATTACCTGATAGAGCAGATGCTCAAAGTTTAATAGACGAATATCTGACTTGTGATAATGCGACTATTGATTTAATGACTGAGGAATACGGATATAAGAACAGGAGCAACTTCACAGATGCTATGCGTAGGACTTATGGGGTTAACCGCGTGAGAGTGGGGCGAACAACTCCCAAACAATACACTGTAGACAGTGATATATTCAAGAACAAATTTCTAAAACAAGATGGCATTTATTATATACTTGACCTCGGGCCAGACAAAAAGAAAGTGCTGGTAATAAATGATATACACGTACCTTTCCAAGATAAAATTACTTGGAATCTAATTCTACGAGTTATTAAAGATAATAAACCAGATATAATAGTTATCAACGGAGACTTAATAGACTTTAGCCAGATTTCAAAGTTCGTGATTGACCCTAAACTAAGAGGGACGCTCGAAGATGATATTAATGATACAAGGCTGCTACTCGGAGAGATAAGAGAGGCTGCCCCACACGCTAAGATTATATTTATAGCAGGAAATCACGAGGACAGACTCAGACAGTATTTGTGGTCAAGAGCCCCTGAGCTTAGCAAAATGCCAGATTTTGACATTCCAAGACAATTCAGGCTTGACATATTTAAAATTGATTATGTACCTTATAACTCGACATTAATATTAAATGATGTATTCAAAGTCGAACACGGTGACTGTGTATCGAAACATTCCGGCTGGACTGCTAAGGCGATGTTTGAAAAGCGTGGGGGTAACGGTATGGTCGGTCACTGTCATAGAAAGGGAGACCATCAGAAAACAATCAATGGAGATACAAACGGATGGTGGGAAAATGGCTGTCTGTGTGATATGAATCCAAGCTACACCAAAGAGCCAAACTGGCAACAAGCATTTGCAATGATAACATTCATAGGTAAATGGTTTTCAGTTTATCCTGTGCCGATAATAAAACATAAGTTTATATTTGATGGTAAATTATATGAGTAATCCTGAACACATACCAGAAGAAAACATACTCACTGATGAAGAATATAATCATCTTGTTTTTGTACTTGGTACGCAGATAGATGGGGTATTGGAATTGTTTAATTGCTATGGACTCGGGTCATATATTCCAGGAGTTAAAGCGGAACTCTTTACACTAGCTGAGAATTTTGGACAGGCTGTGCGTGGGGATAAGCATAAGCCGATACACGTAATTAGTGAGCCTTTACGTAGAGCAGTATAATGAGCAGGACTAATCGAAACAAGCCTTATCACCATTACGACACAGGTATTCCGGGTTGGTATAAGAAAATCACTATTAGGATGCGTAGACACAAACAAAAGCAAGCCGTTAAAGACGGTAAAGAAATACCGGTAGGAAAGAAGAACAATAGTTATTACTGGTAAGAATATGGTACAGAAAGGAAACGTTATGATCAATGTGGAAAGAAAAACAACGATATCTTTTAATGGTGAGGATGCTTGGCAATTAACCAAATTAGCTGCTTATGTTATCGAAGTAATCCGAACAGGGACTTCACAGGGGGACGGGCAAGATAAAGAAACGCTTGAGGAATTAAAAATATTTGCGAATAGATTTTCCTTTGTTGTACCCAATAATAGCTTAGTATAGAGTAGGCAAGTTATGATACCAGCAAGCTGTTAAATTGGGGAATGAAATCCCGATATTTAAAAAGCGTGATGCTTATGAATACTGGTAAGAATTACTGCAATAAGAGTAAATAATACTACAGTGGTGGCGTAATAGGTAGACGCAATATAAAGCAAACGCCACACGGTACAGAGTAAGTAGGATTTAATATCCGAATCTGTTGGGTAGATAGGCAGGGGCGGGGGCTTATCAAATAAAGGTAGTTATGATACGTATAACGGTATTAGATAATGCAGTATTTAAGGTGTGGGATAGACTGAATAAAGTATTCGCACGTGAGCTATGGAATTACGTCACGCCTGATAAGTATAAGCAGTTTGAGAAAGACTTTAACGACCTGATAATAAACAAATGGCGAGAGTATGAGATAAATAATTAAGCGGCAACTCCTAAGAGCAACCGCTTAACTTCGACTATCTTACACTACACTTATATTATAATACTATGAGTAAGTAATGTCAAATGGAAACAATTATGGAAAAACTAACACAAAAACAAGAGACATTCTGTCTTAATATCTTTAAAGGACTAAGCCAGAGAGAGGCATATATACAGGCTGGCTACTCAACTAATAATTCTACTGTTGTACAAGACCAGAATGCTTGTGTCTTATTAAAAAACAATAAGGTTGCAATAAGGCTAGCGGAATTAAACAAAAAGACAGAAGATGCCGCTATAGCTGATAAAAAAGAGTGTATGCAGATATGCACTGAGATAGCTAGGGCTTCACTTACTAACTTTGTAGAAGTCGGTCAAGACGGTGCATGGTTTAATATAGATAAAACTAATCTAAACAGTCGTGCTATTCAGTCAGTACAAAGTAAAACCGTAGTAGGTAAAGACGGGGCTGATGATGCTGTATTTATAAGAGTTAATTTACACGACCCCTTAAAAGCTATTGACCTTTTAAGCAAGCTAAGGGGTGATTACTCGGATGGTACAAATGTCAATGTAGATAATCGAACTATTAATGTTATTGTTGAGAGTAAAGAGCAGAAGTTAATAACAGACGCTTTAACAAGTGGTGAGTAAATGTGGAAATTAAAACAACACGGATATATGAAGAGAACGCTCAGGCGTGGCTGAATAGAGCTAAGGGTATTCGAAGGGCTTTGAATGAGGGTGGCACTTCATCTACCAAGACATATTCAATACTTCAAACATTGTATTTAATCTTGACATATTCCAAGAAGCCTTTACTGGCAACGGTAGTATCAGAATCATTGCCACAATTAAAGAAAGGCTGTATAAGGGATTGGTTTGATATACTCGGTGAATCGCAGGATAACAACCCATCTTATAACAAGACTGACCATATCTATACATTCGGTTCTAAGTCTCAGTTAGAGTTTATGGGAATGGATGAGATAGGGAAAGAACGTGGACCGAGACGTGACATCCTATTTTGTAATGAGGCTAATAACTTAAAATGGGAAGTAGTCCAGGGTTTAGATGTAAGAACGAAACTATTTACATTTGTTGACTGGAATCCGACATCGGAGTTTTGGGCACACGAGAGATGGATAGGTAAACCTGAGAACGCTTATATACACTCGACATACCTTGACGCTCTGAACGTCTTACCTATTGAGGTAGTCAAGAACATCGAATCAAACAAGGATGACCCAAACTGGTGGAATATATACGGACTAGGTAGAATCGGAAAGATTGAAGGACTGGTTTATCCTTTCTTTTCGCAGGTAGACAGTTTACCGGATGGCGACACATTCTACGGATTAGACTTTGGATATTCAAATGACCCAACGACACTTGTTAAATGTGTTATCAATGGGGATAAGTTATATTGCCAAGAGCTTATTTATGAGACTGGTTTAACTAATGATATGATAGCCAATAAGTTTGACGAGGTTGGTGTCAAGCGGAACTATGACGAGATATTCGCAGACGCAGCAGAACCCAAATCTATCGAAGAAATCGCACGATATGGGTATAACATCAAACCCTGTCCTAAAGGGGCTGACAGTGTCGAATATGGGCATCAGAGAATAAAACAATATAAACAGTTCTGGACTAAGGATTCTACGCTGTGTATTAAAGAGCAAAGAAACTTTCGATACATACGGGATAAAGACAGCAAACTAACCGATAAAACAACTCACCAATGGAGCCACGGTATGGATGCCAGACGGTATGGAGTTATCGGAAAACTATTAGAAATAAAACATAATCCACTCGGTATATGGTAGGAGTATTAAATGTTAGAGAAATTAAAAGAGCGGATATTCTATTCAATGATGCCTGCCAATATGAAGGCAAAGCCACACCCATTCGATACGTTATCATTACAAAATGCAGGGCAGCCAGTCTATACAGAAATGACGGTTAAAAAGGCAACTCGTGAGGGATATAGGCTATCTATCTTTGCTTATAGGTCAATACGTACGATTGTGCAGGCTGTCTCTGGCATCCCGTGGATTGTATTAGATAAGAATATGGAAGAGATAAAAGACCATCCTTTTACTTATACGTGGGCACATCCCAATAAACAATTCTCAGGGCAGGATAATATGGAGTTTATAGTTGCTCACCTCAAATTAGTGGGCAATTCTTTGGTCCAACCTTTAATAGTAGGTGGTGTTCCTAAAGAGTTCTGGATGTGTATGCCAGATTTAATCAAACCTATACCGTCAAAGAAGGCGGGAGAGTGGATAAGTGGATATGAGGTAACGACAACAGAAGGTAAAATGTATGAAGTACCTGCTGAGCAGTTTCTACACTTTATGCAGTTTGACCCTGGTAATCCATATTGGGGAGTTGGAGATTTACAGGCTGCTGCCAGAACGGTAGACACAGACAATGAAGCTCAGGACACGCAGAAGATTCAACTTCAAAATAGGAACGTACCTCCGGGTGTATTCCAATTCGACCAAACATTAGACGAGGCACAAGGTAAAGAAGCTCAAAGGCAAGTTAAAGAGAAATTCTTACAGAAGTCTAAACGTGGTGAGCCGTGGGTACTCGGTGGTGGTTATAAGTGGCAACAGATGTCACTTACACCTCAAGAGATGGATTATATCAATTCACGCCTAAGCAATAAAAGAGATATAGCAGCAGCGTTTGGACTCGACCCGTGGTGGTTAGGAGACAGAGAACATTCGTCCTTTAATAATGTTGAGCAGGCTAAGAAATCATTATACGAGGATACAGCTATTCCCCTTTTGGATGATGTAAGGTCAACACTTAATTTGAAAATAGCACCGATGTACGGTGATGATATTTATATCACTTATGACACTTCTAACGTGTCCGCATTGAGAGATGACTTCGGAAAGAAAACAGAACAGGCTAAGACGTTATGGACTATGGGTGTTCCGTTTGTACAGATAAACGATAAACTGGAATTAGGTTTAGAAGAGTTTGAGGGATGGGACAATTCATATCTACCTTTCAATCTCGCACCGTCTGGTTCTTCTGCTTTATCCGGGGAGACCGAAATCGTTAAGACTAAGGCGGTTAATCTTAACACTGAAGAAAAGAAATCAATGCACTGGAAAAGGATAGACAATCGCAGGGTAGCGTGGTGGAATGTAGTACAAAAGAGAACGCTTCCACTTTATGAGGCTGAGGGCAAAGCAGTTATAAAGGCTGTGGGAGGCTCTGAGGCGGATATTAAGGCAGCTATTAATGGGCAGTCGAAGGAATGGTTGAAAACAATAAAAGCCGTCTCCACTGTCATTGTAGAGGACTTTGGAAAAGAGATAGAAGATGACCTCGGTGGTAAGGGATTTAGTCCTACTGAAAAGAAGTGGACATTTGACCCGTTTAGTGCTGCCGTTCAGTTATGGGTTACCAATCACGCAACAGAGAGCGTAACATCGATACTAGGGACTAACCTAGAGGATGTTAAACGTATTATAAAGAATGGGACAGATAACAATCTTTCTAACGTCCAGATAGCTAAAGAGTTGAGACAGTTTTATGATGACCAGTCTGCTTGGAAGGCTATGAGAACAGCTCGAACGGAGACATCACAAGCCGCAGGATATGGGCAACGTGAAAGTGCCAGACAATCGGGTGTAGTTAGAAAGAAATTATGGATTAGTTCAAGAGATGAACGGGTAAGAGACGAACACGCAGCATTAGACACAGGCAAGGGCGTTCCTTTTAATGAGCCGTATTCTAACGGTGAAATGTATGTAGGGGAACATTCTATCAATTGCCGATGTGTTGAAGGATATTTGACTTAGGAGGTTATTCAGTGGAAAGAAAAACAGTAAAATTTGAAGTTAAAGAAATAGATGAAGAAGAGGGCACGTTCTCAGGCTATGCCTCTACCTTTACAAATGTACCTGATTCATACGGTGATGTAGTGGATGCAGGGGCGTTTAAAAAGACAATTAAGGATTCAGGTGGCAGGGTTAAGATATTATGGAATCATAGTGTTATGGAACCTATCGGCAAGCCAACGGAATTATCTGAGGATAGCATAGGTTTATTGGTCAAAGGTAAGTTGACATTGGGTGTTCAAAGGGCAAGGGAAACACTCGCCTTAATGAAAGACGGGGTTATCAATGAAATGTCAATCGGTTATGACGCTGTCCAATCCAAAATGATTAAAGGTGTTAGGCATTTAACGGAAACTAAATTATGGGATGTATCACCTGTAACCTTTGCAGCAAATCCGTCTGCTATGATATTTGATGTTAAGGCTATAGAGAACGCAATAAACAATAACCAATTAGAGCCAGTACAGGATGCAGTCAAAGAACTCCAAGCACTTCTAGCAAAGTTTGATAATACGGAGCCGTCAACTGACACTCCTGTTGTTAATACAGACCTAGAAGCCGCAGACGGTGTTTTAAATAGCATCCGTTCTGATATAGATGGCTTTGATACGAAACAAGCTAATGACCGTATTGATGCCGCAATAAACAAATTAACGGAGGTAAACTAATGGAATTAAAAGAATTAACTGACAAAATCCAAGACACTTGGGCTCAGATGCAGACCAAGAATAACGAAGTTCTTGATGAAGCAAAAGGGGCTATAAAAAGCCTTAACGATTATAAGGCTGAAGATATAGCAGAAATTACTAAAATAAACGCTGCTATGGATGCTCAGAAGGCACAGCTTGACGAAATTGGGCTGAACATTGAGAGACAGAAACTCATACCGGCAGGCGAAAATGAAAAAGAAGATGAGGATGCCAAACTCTACGAGTCAACATTCTACAAGGCTATGAGGGTTGGAGACAAAAACCTTGACCCTGATGACAGGAAGATTCTTCGACACGCAATGACTCCAGAGAGCAAAGCGTTGGTAGAGAATACAGCGGGTTTGTACTTGGTCCCGCAAGACCTTGAAAAAGAAATAATGATGGCGATTCCGCAGATTAATACTCTGCGTAATTATTGCCGTGTACGTACTACATCACGTGATAAGGTCGGTATAAACTCCGCTACTGAAGTATCGGTAAGCTGGGGCAAATTAGAGACTGGCTCTGATATAGATGAGTCAACTATCACTCCGTCAAGAGACACCATTTACGTGGAAGATATGTACGGTCTTACTAAAGTTGGCGAAGATGAATTGGAAGATAGTGATGCTAATCTTCAGTCAGTAATAGCTAATTCGTTTGCTACGGCTTTTGCCAATGCAGAAGCTAAGGCGTTCGCAGTCGGTACAGGACATGCGACCTATCAACAGCCAGACGGTATTACTCTGGAATCAATCTCACATACCAACTGGACTGCAGCCAATACAGCGAGCATTGATGACCTGTTAGATTGTGAATATGGTCTCGGTGCCCAGTATTTGAATGGGGCTGTTTGGTTAATGAGCAGGACTACGGAACTGGCTATAAGGGTGCTTCGCCCTGAAACCTCTAGCGGTTATTATGGACAGTATTTCTGGCAGCCGTCGTTACAGGTTGGACAGCCTAACAATATAGATGGCTTCGGAATTATAAACCAGAATGATATGGCTAATTCAGCCGGAACGACTGACTTAATCTCTGTCGTGTTTGGTAACTTCAAACAGGGCTATATGATAGTTGACCGTGCTGGTATGGCTATCAAGAGACTTGACGAAATTTATTCGGAGGCTGGCTTAGTCGGATTCCGTGCAAAGAAACGTGTCGGTGGTGGTGCTTATCGTACTGCTGCTTTCTACGGTATTGGAAACTCAGCGACCTAGAAATAAACTAGGGGCGGTGGAAGTCCGCCCCATATATTAAACGGAGGTAAATTATGGCAAAATTAGCTTTTGACCCAGTAGATGCAACAATGTCTGTTGCAGATGCGGCAACGGCAACGCCTGATATAACAATTCAGCTTGTCGATGGTGCTGGTAATGACATGACGGAAAGCAGAGCAGTGTTCGCTTATCTATCAAAAGATGCTGATGGAGCAACTATATGTGTTGATGGAACGGATACAACTGAAATTGCCATCTTAACGGATGGACTTTTGGTAGAGACTGCGGCAGATATAGCAGGTTGGCTTGTCAGTGAGGCAGATGGAGATATAGGAGTAACGGTAACGGTGGCTTCTACCAAGACGGCATATCTTGTTTTAGTAATGCCAAACGGAAGGCTGGTTATTAGCGATGCAATGACTGGTTATACTTCAGGTTAATAGGAGGTAAATATGGGTAATAAATTAGCATTCCAACCAATGGATGCTGTAATAACGGTAGGAACTAACACAGCAGGCTCTTTCCCTGTAGCAATACAACTTGTAGATGGTGGTGGAAACGATATGCAAGTATCCGGGAAGGTATTCTGCTATCTGGCTAAGGATTCAGCCGGTGCAACAATCTGCGTAGATGCAACGGATACTACATCTATGGCTGGCGGAACTGATGGGCTGATGGTTGAGGCCGCAGGCTTTGCAACGGCAGTATCAGGTAACTTTGTCAGTGAAACAGATGGAGATATTGATATAACTGCAATAGTGCTGACCACTAAGACAGCGTATTTAGTAGTTGTATTGCCTAATGGCAGGCTGGTAATCAGTTCTATTATGACTTATACAGCGTAATAAATGCCCTTAATTGGGCAGTGTACGGGCAGTTTAGGGCAGGGTTATCTCCTTTCCCCACCCTTGCTGCCCGATATAAGGAGAGATAAAATGAGAATTAGAATACTTAAAACGGTATATTATGAC
>Ga0207997_1001995_pt1 | contig 10422 bp, 21 predicted proteins | sample AntAceMetag02UKN_FD_184777 | JGI IMG/M metagenome (GOLD analysis project Ga0207997, IMG submission 184777) | Saline lake microbial communities from Ace Lake, Antarctica - Antarctic Ace Lake Metagenome 02UKN (SPAdes) (version 2) | ecosystem: Environmental > Aquatic > Non-marine Saline and...
ATGGGCTGTATAAAACTTGCCAATCTCCTATCACAGCTTGGTTGTTTCTAGCCTTACCTATTTTAGAGGCAGGTAAAGATCGCCAGTCTATTTTATCTAGAGGCACCTTATATCTAAAGCTAGAGTCAGGCTCTATATCTTTAGCAACGTATTGGTTATATATAGTACCAAATCTTTCGTAGTCTTTAAGTAAGTCGAACTGTGTTATAACTTCAAAGCCATTCTTATCGAATGATGTACAGCTATAGATGTATCCTTCTATGTGTTCAAGTGTGAATTGGAACATCTCTCCAGTACCTCTGTCTATGTAGAACAAGATACCCCTCTCCTTATCAAGAGCATCCATATAGATTGCCAGTTGTTTAAGATAGGTTACACGAGGGTTACCATTCCTTAATTCATTTGCTTGCATTACTCCATAGAATGATTTGATTTCAAAGACAACCACCTCTCCGTTATCTCTTACCATAGCATCAAGCTTACCTGATACTTTAATACCACATCTTACTATATCAATACGAGTTTGTAGTTCGTCATCTTTCTTGTCCTCTTTAAAGAACGGTGGCTCTATTAAGTTCATCTCCTCTAGTCGTTCAACGATAGCTAACTCAACCAACTTACCTGTTGTGAATATGATTTGTGTTTCAGCTTTAGGTGGGTTAGTAATCTCTGTACCTTTAAAACGGTGGTACAATTCGAACTGGTCTTTCTCACAATCACTTGCCCAAAAGGAGTTCTTATCCCATTGCTCTTGTATCACAAGGTTGGCTTTGATCTTATCTATAATGTTATTCATTTTTTTATATGATTAGGTGTTAATTGTTTAAGTATTAATTTTGTATCGTGGTTCCATTCACAAGCATAAATTATATATTGTGACTCTGGATAACCAAGACTTATTAGTATATTAAATTGACGGACAGAAAATCCGTTCTTGTATTTGTTGAGTTCTTTATATATTTCTTTTGCCCATTCGTATATATCATCTACTGAATCATAGTCTCTTAAGTCTCCATGAAATGTAACCACTCCCCAGTCTGCTGAAGAGCTTGTAAAATTTTCCTCTACTTCACAGTAGCCTGTATAATTAATCTCATAGCCAATGCTTCCTTCACTACCTTCGGGTAGTTTGCAATCATCTATTGGTTCTTTAAATGTTGAAGGCTTACCGAGTATGTTGCGTATCTTTTCCTCATTGTCAGGCTTGTGATCAAAGCAGTCTAATCTTACTGCTCCTGATATGTGTGTCCATTTACTCATATTATTTAAGTTATGTATCTAAATTATAAAGGTTATTCTATTTCTGTCAATAGACTTTGTACTCTCTTAAGTTTTCTTCCCTCTTGCATATATTTAGCTTGTTCAACTCTCATTCTATAGTTGGACATAATCCTAGCAATGACAGAGCTGTCCAACTTTAACTTAAAGGTTGGGGCTGTCTTAGGGTAGTTGCCATGCTCGTTCCTCTTGATACCATACTTAGTACCATACCCTTTAACAGAACTGGTCTTCGTATCTATGGGTGCACCAAACTTCTTCATTACTTTGTAGGTTCTTTCTACTGTACGAGTAGAACAATCAAGATGGTTAGCCATCTGTTCGAGTGTAACCCTTCTATCTGGAATAGCATTAAACAAATCATCTATCTTAAACATACGCTCTAGTTGTTTCACTAAACTTAAGAACGCTGTCTGTTGTTTACCTGCCATAATATATTTAGTTAATTGTATTTGGTACGAACTTAACCTGTTTCGCTATGGCTAAGTTCTTCTTAATCTTGTTCAGCTTTGCAAGTTCATCACTTGTTATATCAGCTTGAACAGAGTACGCCTTGTTCAATCGTGCTATCTTCTTGGCGTCTAACTGTGGAACAAGTGAGTCTTGAAATGCTTTCCAAGTACCCCATCTTCTCTTGAAGAAGTTCATTCCTATGTCCCACTTTCTAGTAGGTGCAATGTCTTCGTGTCTAAGCACTCTACTCTTTACTATCTTATTCCTGTCCATTATCTCTCGGCATAATTGTTGGACAGTATCTCGTTGCTTGTCTGTAAAGACATAGCCGTCACTCAATACTTCGATACCTATTGAGGAGTTGTTTAAATTCTTGTCGCCTTTCCATTCAGATCTTCCTGCATGCCAAGCCCTGTCGTTCTCTCTTACCATTTGGGTGACCTCTCCGTTCAGTCCGATCACATAGTGAACTGAAATGTAATCCCACTTGGTAAAAAACCTGATGATATTATCATAGGTTGTGCCAGTTCTACTTCCAGTATGGTGGACAACGATGTACTTCTTACTGTTACCACCTGTCCAACATTCGTTGGTTAGCTTTTGTTTGATGTCTAACATAGGATAGAGGGTTAGTCGTACTCTATGTATACACGAGACCTCCCCGTTCGTCTAGAAGTTTGGGTCATCATCAATCTTAACCTTATCTCTAATAAGAGTAGGGTGCATTATATCTTTCTTCTTAGTGTCGTTACGTTTGTTCTGTAACATATCTAATATCATATTCATTCTCGCTATGTTTGCTCTACTTCTTCTTTCGTTATCATTCATTATATATACAGATTAAGTGTTGGGTTCTTGAAGACATCACAGTTCAATCTTCTAGCTTTTTCTTTATCTAAGCCTTCAAGTGCATTTGAAAGTTTTAATAACCTTATTGAAAAGTAAAAATCATTCATTGTATTATCTTCTACTAAGTTGGCTTTCAATCTTTTCAATCTCTTCTCTACCATAAGCGTAGCATTTTTTAGGTGGCTATCTGTCATCTCTCTGACATCCATTATTACACCTTCTGCTGTTTTCCATTTCATATCATTAGGGGTTAATAAGAGTAGGGTGTACTATCTTAACAGTAAGCATACTTATAATCAATTCTATCTCATACCTCTCATCACTACCAATCCTATCACTCCAGTCTAACATTGCGACAAGAGATTCGATTGCCTCTTTAACTTGTACTTCATTTGGTTTGATTTGCATTTTAATTTGGTTTAAATATATCGGGGTGTTGTATGTCTACCTTAACAAAGTCATCTTCTTCATCATCATCATCTATGGTTATTGTTCTAATGCTTACTCTCCTTCTGTTCTTAAACTCTTGCTCAACACTTTCTCCCTCTCCCTCACAACTATAGCTGTAAGAGAAAATTACAGTAGGAAATTTAGATGACAATATCTCTAGCATATCATCTCTAAGTGGCGACCAAGCAGTATCAAAATGAATTGTTAGGTCATCTTTATTCCATTGGTAGTCATCTATATTGTAAGCATTCCACTTAGTACCCCAGTTAAGTAGCCTCCAATCATACCAGTTGCTAGCCCCATACTTCTCTAGAAGTACAGCGTCTGGCTCACAAGGACAACGAGTGCCTTCTAAGTCAGCAGGTTGTGGTATCATCTTATTGAAGTCTACGCTTGTATTAGCATTGTCGTCTTTTCCTTTTAGGTACTCTTTGATTTCATCAAAGTGTTCATCACTATCAAGCGACAATGTATTCATTGTGTGGTTTGGCATAGTTTTTTTTAGTTAAATAATTTATATATTAGAAACACTATTAGTGCTGTAAGGATTAACCTTATGCATAGCAAGGGGTACATTATATATATGAGCAAGCAAACAGTACCAATGATGGTATCTAACCATCCGTTATTAGTCATAGTATTTATTTATATAATAAAGTGGGGTGGATTATCTTAGATATTCTTCCTCTGCAACAATCTATACAATGGTTGTTGTCATCTCCCTCCTCCTCTTTAGTAAAGCTCTGAAGGCAATGTTCACATTTAAAGTACTCTCCCTCTCGTACTCCATTCTCAAAGCAAGCAGTACATACTCGGTCATCAATATCTTTTAGGCTAACCATATCATCATAATGATAATGGGTATCACACTGCTCACAATAGCAGTACTCATTGTCATAACAGTTCTGACATACTGTGCCGTGTCCTTCTATATAAGTACCATTGTCTTGACACTCAGCCTCTCCACAATCTCCACAATAGAAATAGTTTTCTTCAAAACATCTTTGGCAATACCTATAATCTCCAGCCCAATAGCTACTGTCTTCGTGCATTTTCTCTCCACAATCTTCACAGTTATAGTATTTCTCATCACATTCTTCACATATGATTTGCCCCTCTGGATTTCTATAAGACTCATCTTCTTCCAGTTTCTTATCACACTCATAGCAATAGCCATTAGAGTGTTCTTCCATCTTTACAGTTGGGTGTATAATTTTTATCATGCTATTATTGTTATTAAGGTTGGGGTTTGTACAAGCATAACAGCTGTTATCTTGACGGCAAACATTATGGCACACACTAAAATAACCAAGAGTTTAAATTTTTGCATACATTTTTGTTAAGGATTAAAATTTAGTGTGGTCTAGTCTAAGGTTTACATAATCTCCATTCAATTCAAAAGGCATAGGTTCGTTCCTATCGTATCTCTTTACAAGGTTACCTATCATTGAGGCTATACCGAATACATTGTAAGCTATTGCTCTTGCAGTACAAGGCTCTTGTACTCCCTCCTCATCAGTAAACAATGTGCCTTCATACCTGTCTGCTTCGAATGGTAAGAACGACCATATGTTAAACACTTGACCTCCCATTCGAGTATCTACTATGAACTGGAAGTTAGGTATGAGTACCTTTAGTTCTTCTCTTGAAGCCATAGTATCTACTGCCATTATCAATACATCTCCTGTGATGTTGTCAGGTCTATCAGATACAATGTTGATACGAGTACCAGTGAAGTCCATAACATTATCTGATAATGCTTGTGCTTTTGTGCAACCTACTTGGTCAGCTCTAAAGAACTGAGTGGCTACATTGTGGTCTTCAACACTATCGAAGTCATAGACTGTTATATTTTTATAGCCCATCTTTGCAATGGCAAGTGTTGTCCAACTACCTATACCACCACAACCTACTATATGTATGTCGAGTTCAGTTGGTTGAAGTAAGTCGTGCTGTCTTATTAATCTTTCATTCATAATTATTATTTTATTAAGTAAGTAAATCTAGTAGCCGAACCCATAATCTGTAGAGTCTTCCTTGTAATTTGTTGTTGATATCAAAGCTAATTCTGGCTCTTGACCAAGTGTATCTCTAAAGTATCTATAACTATCAAGGTCTTTTTCACTAAGGTAAAACAAGATAGAGTTGTAATCTTCAAGTTTCTTTTTATAGTTTTTAATTTTCTTTATCTTCTTTTGGTTAAGCCCACTATCAAGTCTGTTTAATATCTCATCAAAGTTTGCAATGACATCTTCTTCTAAGTTGAAGACATCAAGTTCAGCTTTGTCTGCCCTGTCCTTACTGTCAAAGTCTGCCCTGTATTGCTCCTCATTTATTCTTCTACTTCTGTCTGTTTCTAAGATACCAAGCTCATCATCTTGAGGTGCAAAATCTCTAGGGTAAACATAACTCCGTGTTTTCTTATCCCAGTACCAAGCGTTCTTATCAGATGAACCAACAGCCTTTGTTACTTTCTTTATCTCATTACCCTCAAGGTCTTTCTGATAACTATCTAATTCTTCTTGGTCTACTACTATGTCATCAACTACGATTGGTATGTCGAAGTCAAGTCTTATTGGCTTGTATAGATTGAAGCAAGCTTTCCACTCACTAGTACTAGACACAACAAGTGATAGTCTATGAGTAGAGTTAGGGCTAGTGAATGTTTCCATTTGAGTTGTGTCTGTTCCAGACCAAAAGGCATTCATTGTATTGTGGCTATGTATCCACAGTTTAAATGTAGAGGTGTCTTTCTTTTCTTTGTGCATTCGTTCTCCAAACTTTGCATAGTCTTCTCCACTTACATCAGTAGTAGCACCAGCATTTTCTTGTGGAGGAAATGATATGTCTTTCAGTATGAAGTACTGACCTCTACCATTCTTTACCTCCTCTATTTCTCCAAAGGCTGTCCACTCCAATGGTTTCTTAGCGAGGTGTGTTAATATATTCTTCATTCTAAGTGGTATGACAAGAGCCATATAACTTATTGGTTTTGTATCTTTCATAATTAATGGGGTTAGATATTATTTTTTGATTGGCATTAAATAGTTCTTCTCATTCACATCTTCCTTTTCTCTACCACAGTTAGCACATCTTCCTGATATTGATATAGCCTCACAGCTTTTGTTCTCACACTTGTCTGCTTTAGGGTAGAAGTAATCTGCTCTTATATAAGGAGAGCCAGAATAGTAACTGCCCATCAGTTCAAGTAACACAATGGTTGCTGTTAGTATGTCGAACTTAGACAATGCAGTTTGGAACATAGGGGCTAAGTTTCCCAAGCAGGGTCTACCAGACCCACTTATGTGAGGGTGTATTGAGCTGTTACCTATAGCATAATGGAAGTCTTCGCTCTTAGGGTTACGCTTATCTCCTTCATATATTTTAATTATTGCACTTTGTGTTTTAAGATTAAGACTAAATGTATATGCAGGTTGGAAAAGAAATCTCTTATCAAGAGGCACATCAGTACAAATATATTTAAGTGGGTTAGTCCTCACTAATACTCCGTCTAATTTTATGTCTATCGAATTGATACGGCTGTCTTTCTTTATCTTCTCTAGTGATAATACGAACTCATCTCTTTTCTCTTTAGCTAAGTCTTTCTTGTCCATATTCTTTTTCTTTAATGCAAGGTGTAAATTTCTACTTACAGCCCCGAATTGCATACCCTTTTCTCTTACTTGTTCTTGTAGTTGTTCGATATTATTGTCGCCTCTTTTAATAAATTCTTTTACTAAATTTTCAAATGGTTTGGTTATTAATTCTTCTTCGCACTCTGCCTTAGTAAGTTTCTTTAGCCATTTGTCTGACCACTTGAAAGTAGGGAAACTTGCTGTTACAGAAATGTCTTCTACTACCGACAGAGTATAGAAGCCACGATTGTCTATGCTATCAACCTTACATAAGGTTGTGTTATAACTCCTCATATTTGCAGTAAGATACGGGGCAGTCTGTCTACGATTAGCAGTACTAATGCGAACATAGTCTAACGCTTTAAGCTTTGGTTTTTGCCTAGAGATTTCCCACTTAGGAGTAGGCTTCTCTATTACAAGGGAGTCGAGAGTAACGCAGACTTGTACATCTTCATCACCATCTTTGTAGACAGCATAGATAATACCTCCTTTCTTTTGGGAGATACTCAATGCCTTTCTTACTTCCCCTTTGTAAGCAAATGATATGTTTAAATCGACACCCTTAGCTAAAGAGCTGAGATGTTTATTCAACTTTGTTTCAGTTGTCATAAAGGTTTGGGTTAATAAATCAAAACAGAGCCTAACAAATGTTAGGCTCTGTTATAACTATCAAGCTTGAGGTCTGTTTAAAGACCAGCTTTTACATCTGTTCCAACGAAAAGTTCATCTCCGTCTTCAAGAATATCTTCTCCAGTTACTGCTTCCTCATTTACTCTAGCTGAATGACCAGTATACCCTGCTTTATCAAGAGTTTCTGATACTGTTACTCCAACTGGAAGTGTAAGAGTTATTACTGCCTCTCCTAGTTTAGCAACAGTTACTTGTATTGAAGTACTAGATGCTTTTGATGCTGATTTAACCATAATTTTATTAAATTAGTTTATATAAGTTGTGCTTAGTGTGTGCCTATGATGTCCTATGATGTGCTGTGATGTCCTATGATGTGTGTTTATTAAGTAAAGTTTTGATATTGAAACCACAAGTCTGACATATAAAGTTATCTTGTATGTTGCCATATATCTGTTCTCTACAACAGTTGTTTAAATAGTCTGTTTCTACCACAGTTACTTCGTCTTCTCTTAATGTGATAGGGTGTTCTGTTTCTCCTACCTTAATCCGTTTCTTAACTAGCCCCTCTATCTGTACAAAGTTTATGTTACTATCTCCCTCAGTATGTTTGGATACAATCTTACAAGGTATTCCAGACAAGGAAGTTAGTTCTTTCATAATTTCTTTTTGCTTTTTCTTTTGCACTTCGTCAGTAGGTTTAACTACTTTAGTATAGTCTAGTTGTTTGACTATCACAATGTCATTTACTTCCATTGGTATTGGGGTTTAAATTATTAAAGTTGGGTGTACTATTTTTGGGGTTAATATTAAATCATCTATTGAATACAATCGGTAGTGTTCTTCACCTTCATAGACCCATTTCACTTCTACTTCTTCGTCATCATCTTCATCATCTTCACAGGTAGCTATTACATTAGGAGGTATGTTCTCATCTCTACCATAGTAGTAGCTGTCCTTCCTTAGTTGTACTCTATCTCCTTGCTCAAAGTGTCTCATATTATTTATCATTAAAGATTAAAGTTGGGTGTACTATTTCCATAGCTAGCTTCAAATCTTCATAGTCATACCCATTCCCATATACTACACCATTTTCTTCCCACTCTACTCTGTAAAAATCATCACAATATTCTACTGTGCCAACCACAAAGGGTGGCAGTTGTCTTGAGCTTGATTGATTATTATAATAATGACTGCTCTTTTTAAGCAGAACCTTATCTCCTACATTAAATTCAGTCATTGTCTTTTTGATTAAAGATTAAAGTTGGGTGTATCAATTCGATTGCTGGTTTTAAATCACTAGCAAAATAACGATTGCTATTCAAATTATTATCAACCAACCAAGATACTTCGCATACTTCTTCACCAGTATTGCCAAGCATTAAATCATTACTAATGATTACATCAGTAATCATTAAATCATTACTAATGATTACATCAGTAATCATACCAATCATATTAGGTGGAAGTTCTTCTGCTCTCCCGTAATGAGAGCTACTATCTTTCAATAATACTTGGTCGTGTTTTTTAAATGTTTGCATTTATAAGGTGGTCAGTTGGTAGTCTATCATATGGATTATCTATCGCATCTATACGGCGTTGCATTTCTTTCTTAACTAACTGCAACTCATCAAAATTTGTACAAGCATAGCCAAGCCTGTTGGTATATCTGTCGCACAGTATTTGGTGTACTAATACCAAGTGTTCATTCGATATGATGTGTAAGATATTTTCCATAATATTTGTGGGTTAAACTAATGTTTTATTATTTTCTTCTTCGGTTAGGAATGTTAATACAAACTCTCTGCTTTTAAGTACCTGTTGGCACAGTTCTTCTAGTGAATTCCATTTCCTTTCTACTGTGGTGTCGTCTTTATATTTCTCCATTTGTATGGGGGTTAATTGGATTGATAGGTTTGAACTTTAGAGTTGGACTTATGAAGTTAATGAAAGGTTTGTCTTCTTCCTTTATCTCCTCTTGATATTGGTTGATGTCCTTAATAAAATCTTTCATTGTTATTGTGGTTTATTTATTATTAATAACATGACCTACTACTTGCCTTATTCCCTTGAGTATCTGTCTGATAGAGAATGTATTTCTACTCTCATCATTGTCTTTAACTTGCAATCTATTATTAACATTAACAATGCTGTCTAATACAAGCAAGTTGTTGGTTGAAGTTTCCATTTTATATGGTGGTTAATTGTATATAGGGGTAGACCTCTCCGTTCGGTAAGTATGTATGTATTATCTTACCATTTTTTTTTCTTTATATCGTGTGTGTGTGTGTGTGTGTGCGTGTGTGTGTGTGTGTGTGTGTTCTGTATCGTGTATATTATATTCTGTATCGTGTATATTATATAGGGATTTTTAAATTTGCCTTGTGCTGTTGGCTTGTATGGTTGGGCTGTATAGTTACCAATCTAACAATCAAGGAGCGACAGGGTGCCTTGCAATGCTTTGTGTGATACATCTTACATTGTGTTTTGCTGTATCTTTTCAGTTTAAAAAGGCATAAAAAAAAACCTATTAAATAAATTAATAGATTTTTTTTGTAGTCTTTTATCACATTATTAATTCCAAATTGTTCTAGTGATAAATCCCTCGTAGCCCGCATAAAACTCGAGCATTTGTTCAATGGTGCAAACGGGAAGTAACTCGTTTACTAAATCCACTTGCTTACTGTATAGGGTGCCATCATTGTGCAATCTATCAAGTTTTATCTGTACCAATTCAATTGCCTTAGTCCTTGATATAGGATTAAATTTTAAAGGGGTTGTGATAGGCTCGAAAATACTATCGCAAGTGTGTTTAGTCGTGTCAATTAAAGCAGTCATTATGTTTATTTTATTAAGTATATAAAAGCCTTACCAATATTGCTAGAGGCAAGGCGTGGAATGTTATTTTTTACCATACCCCGTAAGCTTGTTTAATTCTGTTAGGGTTTGACTTGCTTTATTGTGTGAATTTCCCACCAGTTGCAATACTAATTCATTAGAGGGGAATGTTAAGCCCTCATTAAGTGGTGCAATTGCACCTATCTTTTGTGCTTTATGTAAACAAGTTCTTAGTGCATACATTAGTTTTCCGTTTGGTTCTGTATCTACTTCTTTTAAAAATGATTTTTTT
>Ga0207997_1001996_pt1 | contig 10419 bp, 22 predicted proteins | sample AntAceMetag02UKN_FD_184777 | JGI IMG/M metagenome (GOLD analysis project Ga0207997, IMG submission 184777) | Saline lake microbial communities from Ace Lake, Antarctica - Antarctic Ace Lake Metagenome 02UKN (SPAdes) (version 2) | ecosystem: Environmental > Aquatic > Non-marine Saline and...
GCAGAGAATGACGAGATATGGGGTAAAGACGATAAAAGATTACTCTGGGACACCAAGACAGGAGAAATCTGGAAAATCTATACTTCGTAATAACTGAGTTTGGTAGTTCTCAAAAAAAACTACCACCCAATTAATATAGAATTATGAATAAGAAACAAAAACAACTTTTAGAGTTTTTTGAAAAAGGAGAGAAAGGAGAGCCAGTTGTATTTACTACTCCTAATGGTATATTCTTATCGCCAGAAGCGGGACAAGATTTTCTTGATAAGAAATTAAAAACCCAACGCCAAGAGATTATAGATATGGGAGATGAGATGGAAATGCCAGATTATCAAGACGATGGAATTGAACACGCTCACGAAGGATATTTTAAGGCTATATCTGATTATCAAACATTAATCAAAACCCTAACCAAACAAAAATGAATAAAGAACAATTAGAAAAATTTAATGAAAAGTTTGATGTATATAAAGCTCCAAATTGGTGGTTGCCTAATTTAGATGATAAGAAAATGTATACTTTAATAACTGAATATAATAAATCAATCAAACAATTTATCTCTGATATCCTCAAAGCCCAACGCCAAGAGATTATAGAGATGGGAGATGAGATAGGAGATGAACTTCACACTCATAATTCAATTCCTAATTATATAGACAATCTAAATGAAGGATGTCCTATCTGTATTAAAAACCAAGCCATAAAAGATTATCAAACTAAAATCAAAACCCTAACCAAACAATAAATGAATAAAGAATATCATAAAACAAAGGAGGACAAGACAATGGAAACAAGACAGAAAGTAAGTAAAGATTATCTGCAAAACAATGGTTGGAAGTTTCTTAGCAACTTCGCAGAGAATGACGAGATATGGGGTAAAGACGATAAAAGATTACTCTGGGACACCAAGACAGGAGAAATCTGGAAAATCTATACTTCGTAATAACTGAGTTTGGTAGTTCTCAAAAAAAACTACCACCAATTAAGATAAAATTATGAATACAATAATTAAAGAAATCCTATTTGACTTCATAAAAGCATATAAAAGCTCTATCTCTAAGGAAAGAGATGAAGCCATAGAATTAGCAGTTGATAAAGTTGAAGCCCTTATTAATCAAGAACGCCAAGAGATTATAGATATGGGAGATGAGATGGAAATGCCAGATTATCAAGACGATGGAATTGAACACGCTCACGAAGGATATTTTAAGGCTATATCTGATTATCAAACTAAAATCAAAACCCTAACCAAATAATAATATGAATAAAGAACAAGAGAAACAATTACAAACCAATCCACAAAATCCTCAAATACTAATGGAAATAATCGGAGAATTTAATGAAAAAGTTATTAGAGAATTAAAAGCGACAGGATTTAGTAAAGAAGAAGCCCATACGATATTAAGGATATATGCAATGCCGTTAATAGATGCACTTAAAGAACAGCAAGAAACTATTTTAAAAGAAACACGCCAAGAGATTATAGAAATGATAAGAGAAACATTAAAAGATAATAATATTTCTCCATCAGATATGAATATTAAGCCAGTATTAAATAGAGAACAGTTTATCACTAAAATCAAAACCCTAACCAAACCATAACATCGCATTAACAAATATATGATTGATAAATTTTATACAATACAAAAGTTAAAAGATACTGGATTAAAGATGTTCGGCTCTCATATTTATCCTGATATAAAAATTGGAGAAAGGTTTTTACAACCACGAGTAATAAGTATGTGGGATTTTAAAAATTATTCTGATTTTTTTACATATTATGATAATGGTATAAAATTAGTCGTAAATTTATGTGTAAGAACCGATGAAAAAACTATTAAAACTGAACATCTTAAAAAGGATTTATCAAACCTCTTCATTCTTATGAATAATGAATTGGATAAAATGTTTTTAAATAAAGACGGAGATACGCCAATATCTTCTTTAGATAAAATAATTTATAAAACCCTAACCAAACCATAACATCGCAATAATAAATATATGACTAAACCAAAATATAAAATAGGTGATAGCGTGGTTGCTAAAATGTGGTTTTATTATGGATTAATGGAAATATTAGAAGCATATTGGAATGACGAAAGACAAGAATGGATATATACGGTTAAAGGCCGCAACGGATTTGTTAGGCATTGCAGAGGAGAGAGTGAAATTATATTTCCTAAGCAAGACTAATAAATAACAAAATGAACTACTACACAATAACACTAACAATTTCAATAAATTAATAAAGGATAAATATATGAAACAAAAATTAGAAAACGCAATTGAATATGCCGAAGAAATGTTAAAAGAATATAAAACAATAGGAAGCGATGGAGTATTTGCTACAATGCACATTGAAAGAGAATTAGAACACGCACAAAAAGTTCTAAAAACTTTTGATAAGAGAAGTGAAATTGAGGTTAAAGAAATTATTGAATCTCTAAATGATATTAGTTAAAAAAATGAACTACACAATAACACTAATCATTTCAATACTAATAATCCTTTTAATCGCAGTAGGAGTATGGACAGGTTTCTTTGAAGGAATACTGCAAGGATTTTTCAATACAATATGAATAAAGAACAAGAAAAAAAGTTAAAACAAATTTTAATAAAAGTAAGGAATGGTAGCTTTATAACTCCTGCTATATTTGAAATTTCAAAACTTTTTAAAGAAGAATATCAAGAGATTATAGAGACGATAGAGAAATTAATTGCTAAAGAAATGCTTATCTGTCATAAAGAGAATCAGCCAACTTCTCGTTTAACAAGTTTAGCAGTTAAAATTAAAAACCTAACTAATGATAAATACGATACTTCAAAAGTAAGCATTCCTAATAGTGAACCAGAACAATAAATATATGAAAAAAACTAAAAATGAACTGTATAATTTATGGATAAACATAAGTTCAATTCCAGGTTGGTATCGTTTATTAAAAATAGTAAATAAATATACTAATCAATATGATAATGAAGATTTTACTTATTTAGAAGAACTTGATACTGATTTTCTTGAAATAGAAAAGAAAGCTAAAAAAGAATATTTTATTCAAAAACAAAACAATAATAAAGAAATGTTAGAAATGCAAAGAGCATTAAAAGAGCAAGGTAAAGAATGGATTAAAAGAAGAAGAATAATTTTTTTAATACAAGAAATTAAAAAATTAGAAAGTATAACAAATTCATCATATAAAATATATTTTGAACAACAACAAAGAGATGTTCCTTTTTGGTTAAGACAGGTTATCCTATTAACGAATAATCCAGAAAAATTAATTAAGCTACGAGGAAAACTAATTAATGAACTTTATTTTTTACAAAACAAAAATGAATTAGATAAGAATCAACTTACACACGAAGAAATTGTTCATGCTAGAAACTATCCATTTGAAAGATTAATAGAAATAAATAAAGCTGGATTTGCTAAGTGTCCTTTTCATGATGATAATCGTCCTTCGTTTTGGGTGAAAAATAATTTTGGATATTGTTTTTCATGTGGAAAGTCGTGTGATACTATTCAATTTGTTATAGAAACGCAAAACCTTTCTTTTCCCGAAGCAGTTAAAAAATTAAACGGCATATAATTATATGAAATTAATTTATTTACTAATCTTCTTTTTAGTCGCACCGATAATTATATGGGGTGGAGTTTTGTTAATCGCTTGTTTACCTTCTTGGGTTATTATAAGTAGTTGTTCTTTTCTTATGATATGTGTAATGATAAGTATTTACGATAAGTAACTAAAATATTAGTTATGCAGATGTAACCGGGTTGATTTATTTTTTAAAGTGATATATTATTATAGTATAGAGTAATTATTATCTTTGAGCAAAAGTAGTTCCTATTAAATGCAATTTTACTACTCGCTCTATCTTAACAATCAAATCTTGACATAAGCAGTTCCTATTACAAAATAAACATTTTCAAATTACTGCTCGTCATCATTATTGGGAAGTAGCTCAATTGGCAGAGCACCAGACTTTTACTTTTCGTTTTTAACATAAAAAGTTCCTATCTCTTACTAATCTGGTGGTTGTAGGTTCGATTCCTACCTTCCCTACAAAATATAAATTAATAATTAATAAATAAAAAAATATGAAAGAAACAATTAGATTGTTTAAAGCAGTCCCAATAGAAACAAAAAAGAAAAAAATAGACAAAGAGATACTAAAGAAAACTATTGAAAAAGGATTCATTTTATCTCCAGAGGTAACTTATAACTATCCTGACTGCGATAGCTTAATTAAATTAATTGAAAAATCTATCGGGATAACTGCTGAAAGATTAAATAACTCTTTTCATAAATCTTGGGTTAAAGTAAAAGAAGCTGATATGGAACAATTGGTAGTAGAACAAATAGCTCATTATCTTACAACTTATGGTAAAGAACAACCTACGGAATACATAGAAGAAAAAGGAGAGCAATGGGGAGTAGATAATTTAGGTGGAAAAATAATTGGATTAAAAGATTTTAAATCAAATAAAATCGGAAGTGATTATATTTATATTCCAAAAGAAAAATTAGAAATTCCAGATTTAGATATAGATGACTTAAAGTTAATAGTTATAAAAGGATATACCAAAAAAGAATTAAAAGTAAAATTATTAGATTTGCTTAATTCAGGAATTGCTTTAGGTGAAGATACTATAAACGACATTGTTAACGTAGCTATTTTTGTAGAAGTTAACGAAAAAGAAATTGAAGATATTAAAAATAAAGAAGTAAAAACAGCTCTTTATGATTACTTAAATTTATTTCCAGAAAATCCAGTTGAATTTTTAAGATATATTGTTTATAAAATAACAAGTAAAACTCTCTTAATTAAGAATTTAGATTTAATAGATGCAATAAAAGAAAAGAAAAATTTAGATATTATTAAAATATTTAATGAGTATGAGAAGAAATATGGTTTAGAAAGATTAGCTGAAATATTCTATCGCTTTAAACCAATCTTTTTAGCTTTCAGAACTAATAAAAAATTAAAAGTTATAGTAAATAAGATAAGAAGATTAGCTGTAAAAAATCATAAACCATTGCCAGAAGATTATCTTAATACTGTTACTTCAAAACTAAAAAATAATAGAAAAATAAATAAAGAAATACTTGAAAAAGAACTAAAAAAAGTTAATATATTTAGAAAAATTAGATTAGCTTATGCTTTAAAATATAGAACAAATGATAATGTTAATTCAATTTTATACAGAATAAGAAATGGTAAAGGTTATGCTACAAGCTTTGATTCTGGAAAGAAAAATGGTGTTAAGGTAGTATTAGATATAGTTATAGATTCTATTGTAAAAGATATTAATAAAAATGTAAAAGGTAAAAAGATTTATATTCCAGAATATATAAATTATTCTTTACCATCTACCGAAAAACAATTTACTGGAAACTTTCCATCTGGAACATATGTATCAATTCCAAAAGATATGATTGTTGGTATTAATTGGAAAAATGTAAAAAGTGACAGAATTGATTTAGATTTATCGGTTATTTCACAAGACGGAAAGACTGGATGGGATACAGATTATAGAACAGAAGATAGAAATATATTATTCTCTGGAGATATAACAGATGCTCATGGAAAAAATGGTGCTACTGAATTATTCTATGTTAAGAAACAAAGTAAAAAATCATTAATACTTCTTGTTAATTATTATAATTATGATAGTGATATTGAAGTTCCATTTAAAATAATTGTAGCCAAAGAAGAAGCAAAAGGATTTAAAGGAAATTATATGGTGGATCCTAATAATCTTGTATCTGTTGTAGAATCAAAGATTACTCAAAAACAAAAGATATTAGGATTATTAGTTACAACTCTTAATGGCAGTAGATTTTATTTCGCCGAAACATACATCGGAAAATCAATAACTTCTAGTAATTCAGATTTTGTAGAACATAGTAGAAAATATCTTTTTAACTTCTATGAAAACACTATTAATCTTAAAGATATATTAGATAAAGCTGGTGCTAAAATTATTGAAGATAAAGATAAAGCTGATATTGATTTATCTCCAGAAGAATTAGAAAAAGATAGTATATTAAAATTATTAATTAATAAAGATTAAAATTATGACATTAATAAAAGAAAATGATCACTTAAAAAAGAAATTGATAAAGAAACAAGCAAAAATAAATAACTTAATTAATAATAGTAAAATTCAATGGAAAAAACATTTTTTTAAATTATTATTAGCATCTTCTATCGTTATTCTAATTTTATTATTAACATGAAAGATATCTCAAACGTAATTAAAGCAGCTCAAACAATGACAGAGTTTCGTCGTAGAGATAAATACGGAAAGTTTCTTCCAGGTCTTAAAAAAAGAAAGAAAACTGATCCTGCAGAATTAACTGAAAACGGATGTGTTAACTTAGTAACAGCAATGATGTCTCATGTTTCTAAAAATATTGAAAATCCAGGTCGCGCCGTATCTATTTCATATGATAAAAATATAACAAATTATCTTAAAAATTTAATAGAATGGATTGGTAAAGATAATTTATGGATTACAAGTTGGTGTGAAATATATGATTTTGATGAAGGAAGAGTTAAAGAAGCATTGATAGATAAGATTGAAATAAAATTAGAAAAATATTAAATGGATAATATAACTATAAAATATTTTGAACCAGAAGAATGTCAATACTGTGGAACAAGAGGAGTAGGACTATCTGAACATCATATAATCAGAAGAAGTGAACGGCCAGATTTAATTAATGATAAAAGGAATAAGGTTTGGTTATGTAATATAAAGTGTCATTATAGAGCAGAACATGATCATGAATTTTATAAAAAACTACAACGAATATTTTTAACAAAAGAATTTTTAAAAGAAGTAAAATATAAGATATAACAACATGGAACCACAAAAGAAAACAATTAATGAAATAATAAAAGAAATCAAAGATCAAGTTGAACTTGCTCCTGGTATGATTGCAAAATATCGTAGTATTATTACAGCAGAATATACCTTTCAAGCAGAAACATTAAAAAATATTATGATGAAAAAGCCTAGTATTTGGATGGAAATTAGAAAAAAAGAAGATGTAAAATCCGATACAGCCGCTGAACGATATTGGGGTATGACTGAACTAGGACAGAAAGAAATAGAATTAAAATATCGTTTAAAATATTTAGAAAAATTAAGTTCTTCATTACGACAACAATTAGAAGTAATGGACTCCGAAATAAGAGGACTTTATTAATTATATGAAAATATTCTGGACCAAAAAACAATACAATCAATTTAAAGATCTATTAGTTAAAAGATCTTTCGAAGCTGGAGAAAAAAAAGGAATTAAAAAAGGTCGAGAAGCTGGAATAGCAAGTGGTATTCGTGCTATAAGAGAAAATTATACTCTAACAGAAAAGAAGGGTGGTGAAAAAAATGAATCCTAAAAAAGAAGAAGTTGTAGAAGAAAAGAAGGAAGAATATCATGGGTATACAACTAAGGACATAATAATAAATGTTACTATTACATTAATAATTTGTCTTACAGTATTAATAACAGCTTCAATCGTGTTTGATAAGGAAACTGAAATAGTTGTTGAATATAAACAATTAGAATTATGTTCACTTAATGAATTAATTGTTGGTCAACAATATGAAATAAATGGAAAAACTATGATCTTAGAAGATCTATCTAATAATTATAATAGACAAGATGATCTAAAATTATATTTTCAGAAAGTAAAATAATGTATAAATGTAAAATTTGTAGTAAAGAATTTAAAGCTTTAACTAATACTCATTTAGTTAGACATAATTTAACAATAGAAGAATATTGTAGAAAATTTCCGGAAGAAATTCAAAAAGTTAAAATTTTTGGGAAATCATTTAAGAAAAAAAGAATTCCTTGGAATAAAAATCTTGTTTTTGTTCAAGAAAATTATTATACAAAACCTGGATATTATGAAAAAATTAGAAAAGATATATTAAAACGAGATAATAATAAATGTCAACGATGTGGAAGCAAAATTGATTTAATTGTTCATCATAAAATTCCTATTCCAAAAGGTAAAAGTATTCCTGAAAATTTAATTACCTTATGTAGAACTTGCCATAGAAAAGACCATAGTGTTCGATGTCCTTTTTATAGATTTGTTGCTACGAAAACTATGGAATTCGAAGCTGGACATTATTTAGAAAACTATAAAGGTCTTTGTAAAAATCAACATGGACACAATTATAAGATAGAAGTAAGCGTAGGTAGCGATGATTTAAATGAACAAGGAATGGTTGTAGATTTTGGAAAGATTAAAGAAAAAATGAGTGATGTTTTAGATTCTCTAGATCATCAAAATCTAAATGATATTATTGATTTTAATCCTACCGCAGAAAATATAGCCTGGTATATATATTATTCATTAAAAGGAAACTTAGAAGGATTATTAAGTGTAAAAATTTACGAAACATCCGATTCATCTATAACATATACTCAATATAATAATTTAGAATCTTTTTCTACGGGAGTAGTTGTAAGAAATTAATCTAAAAATACATGACATTACCTATAATTGAGAAATTTATAAGTATTCAAGGAGAAGGACATAAATCAGGACAATTAGCTTTCTTTATTCGTGTAGCAGGATGTTCACTTAATTGTACCTGGTGTGATAGTAAATTTGCTAGTCAACCAAAACAAAAAGAAATAATTCATACAGAAGTAGAAGATCTTTTAAAGGAGATAGAATATCATTCACAAGAATTAGGAACTAGACCTGCTATTGTTTTAACTGGTGGTGAAATTCTTTTATATAGAAAACAGTTAGAAGAACTAGTTAAAGGAATATATGATAATCCTATTCAAATAGAAACAAACGGAACTCAATTGCCTTTACCAGATTCAGGAATTAATTTAGTTCATTATAATATATCCCCTAAATTATCTTCATCAGGAAATAATTGGGACAAAGCAATAAAACCAATTACTCTAAATCAATTTCTTAGATCAGGAGATGGAAGACCTACTTTTAAATTTGTAATTAAAACAGAGCAAGATTGGGAAGATATGGAAAAAGTTATTGAATTAGTTAAGATTCCAAAAGAATTAGTTTATATAATGCCTGAAGGAACCGAGAATAAAAAACTTAGAAGTAATGCTATTAATCTTATTGATAGAATTATAGAATCAGGATATAATTTCAGTCCAAGATTGCATGTATATTTATGGGGAAATAAAAAGGGAGTTTAATAATTTAAAAAGGAGAGAGCCATGAAAGTGTTTTTTATAAAATGTTCTGTATGCGGAGAAATGAAATTCGTTAATCCAGAAGTATTAAAAAAAAGAATACAAAAATACGGTTCTATAAAGAAAATAGAATCACGATGGAAATGTCGTAATTGTGTTAATAAATTAAAAAAAATAAATGAACAAAAATAAAAAAGCAATAATAATATTTTCTGGAGGATTAGATAGTACAACTTTACTTTATTATCTTTTGAATAAAGAATATGAATTAGAAGCTATTAGTTATGACTATGGACAAAAACATAAAAAAGAATTAGATTGTGCCAAAGAAATCTGTAAAGATTTAAATATAAAACATGATATTATAGATATATCTTTTATTGGCAAGCATATTAATTCAAGTTTAACGCAAGATGACCAAGAAATTCCTGAAGGACATTATGAATCAGAAAATATGGAATCAACAGTTGTTTATCATAGAAATTTAATGATGATGACAATTGCTAATGCTATTGGATTAAGTAGGGGAATCTTAGATATTGCATATGCGGCACATGCTGGAGATCATATTATTTATCCTGACTGTCGTCCAATGTTTGCTGACTCTGCTGAAATTACTTTAAATATTAGTTCTGATAAAAAAATAAATATTATTAGACCTTTTATAAATATAGACAAAACAGATATATTAAGAATAGGATTAAACTTAAATGTTCCTTATGAAAAAACATGGTCTTGTTATAAAGGGAATAAATTGTCTTGTGGAAAATGTGGAACTTGTATTGAAAGGTTAGAGGCATTTAAAGAATGTAATATAAAAGATCCTATTGAATATGAAGGCAAAATTTAAAAAATTGTATAGTAAAAAAGGAGAATGGATTGGGTGCGAAGAAAGAAGAATTATGAGTTTAAAAGAAATGAAAAAACAACATTCTTATTTATATGAATTATATTGTAAAAATTACTTAAATAAAACTAAACAAAAATATGAACATGGATCATAAAGATAAAATTATACCAAAAGAATTTATTAGCTGGTATGAACTAGAACAATATTCTAAGATGTTAGCTGAAAGAATAGAATATATAGATGAATTTAAATATGATACAATAATTGCTATTACAAGAGGTGGTTTATTTGTAGCTGGATTATTATCTCATTTACTTAATGTAAAAAGAATTGAAACAATAGGTATTGAATATTATACTGGAATAG
>Ga0207997_1001998_pt1 | contig 10413 bp, 8 predicted proteins | sample AntAceMetag02UKN_FD_184777 | JGI IMG/M metagenome (GOLD analysis project Ga0207997, IMG submission 184777) | Saline lake microbial communities from Ace Lake, Antarctica - Antarctic Ace Lake Metagenome 02UKN (SPAdes) (version 2) | ecosystem: Environmental > Aquatic > Non-marine Saline and Alkaline...
CGGGGGTGTCGCCTGTCGGGGTCAATTTGTAACACCTGGTCCGGCCTTCCATGACGATGGTTATCTGAAGGCCCAGATAGATCCGGTCTTTCATGCTCTGAAGGGCCAGCCCAAGCCTGGTTTGCTGGGACCGCAGTGTCCCGTCCCGCCTGATAGTAGATAGAAGGGCGTCCCGTTCGGCCATATCGTTCAGGTGGACGGGACGGACCACTTCGTCACCGTATGCATTCCACCATGCCTGGGTAAATTCACGCCATTCCACGCCGTCGGTATCGTTATCCTCGTATAGGGTTTCCAAGTTCTGAAGGAATCCCTGGACACCAGCGGCCCGAAGGATCCCACCCATGATCTGGCTCCATGCCTCATAGGATCCCAGCCGCAAATCTTCGGCCATCGGTCGGCCTTCAGCCACCCAATGTTGAATGATGATCAGGACCGACCGGATCAGGGAGGACCTAGCCCGCTTGGCAAAGCCGGGAAGGTCATCATGTAGGAAACCGCCACGTTGCCAGGGCCTTTCCACATGGGCGTCTATTCTGATCCGAACACAACGGCGGGCCAATTCCATAGACAGGCGGGGGTTATTGGCCGTCAGGATCCACATGGCATCATTTGGAAGGGTAATATGTCGGGTTTCCCCCAGGATCCTGTCAGTCCATGTCCTGGCCGTCAGGATTGACGCCAGCGCCGGACTGTCAATCCTGATCCGTTCGCGGGCGTTGTCCAAAAGGACAATGGGGCGGCCACTGGCAAGTTCGGACGTGTAGGACTTTCTGGCTTCGTCGTCATTCATTGGAAGGGGGCGGCTGTCAGCGTCGTGGCCAGTGGTTACAATTGACCCCACCGAAGCCAGCAAGGTCTTTCCAGACCCTGGGCTGGGGGCGTCGATTAGGTGAAGCGGGGAACAGCCATCGATTAACCGCCTTGCAAAGGGGAGGATCACCATGGCCATAGCCCCGGCCCTGTCAGAGTCGGCCACGAAGGGGAAGTCCCGAAGCAAGCCGTCCTTGATCAGAAGGACAGCTTCTGCCACCTGTTCGGGCCGGGGGTGTTCTGGGATGTCTTCCAGGTGAAGGTCTGGATCGGGGTCCAATATGACCCCCTCGTCTTGATGATAGCCGGGGGTGGCCAGAAGTTTCCCCGAACGGCTGAACACGGGGACGGTCACTATGGTGTCCAGAGTGGGAAGGGACCGGTCTGGGTATACCAGCATGTCTCTCACCACGTCCTTCGGTGGAAGGGAATGCTTGACCCCAGCTTCAAATTCTTTGACCCAGTCGGCCACCCTAGCCAGCCGTCCGAAAAGTTCGTCTTGGTTCGTTTGCTGGATCTGGGGTCCCCGCCGCTTGGTCCGTGGGGTGACGTGACAGATCAGACCCGACCGCTGGTATAGGACAGGCGGGTTATTCGCCTGGTGGACGGCTGTCCATGCGTCCCCCATCACATTGCGAATCTGTCTGTCATTGGTTGCGATTTGGGGACGGCCCGAACTGGTGGCCATGCGGGACCGAATTGGGACCACCCCCTGATCCGTCTGGACCTGGTCCATGACCATCTGTTCCAACCATCGGGGAATCGATGCGTCCCAGCCAGCCGCCTGGGCTAGCCTGAAAATGGTCCCTACCTGGACCGACGTGTCCCGCCCGAAGGACCCCCACTTTTCAGTGGTGACCCCTGGCTTGTACTTGTCACCCTGCTGTGACCAATCATCCCATAATTCCAGGCCAGCGGTCCCGTCTGACCAGGCGTTCAGCGCCATCCCCACACGAAGCCATTCGTCATACGACGTGTCCGGGTTCAAGGCGCCCAGGGCGTCCCGTAGGCGGTCCAGCTGTCTATCTGGACTCAACTGTATCTGACCGATATCTTGGACCAGAGCCAGCCCTGGGGGCTTCGTGGCGTCCTGTTCCGGGACTTCCCCCGGTGTTGGTTCCTGGGGCCGGACGGTGTGGGGTTCCACCGTGGCCAGGATAGCGTCCAAGGCGTCCGTTGCTAGCCCCTCGAATTCGGGGACTGGATCCGGGTCAAGTCCTTCGGATTCGTTGGGCCGATAGAATTGGTTGGCCCCGTCGGGGGCTTCGGACCACCATGGCAACCAGACCATGTTCCCCGTCCGTTTGGTCGTGTCCAGGGCGTCCTGTTTGGGGAACACTTCCACGCCCAGCCCCTTCTTGGGGTTCGCGGCCCTACCGTCAACCAGGACACCCTGGGCGCTGACAGACCCGAACAGAAGGCGACGGATGTCATATGCTTGGACGGGGTCCGCGAAAAAAACCCAGACGTGGAAGCCCGCGCCACCGCCAGACCGTTCAAGGAATGACGGGACCCCCATGGCCTGAAGGGTGGCCATGGTGTCCACGGCCACGGCCTGGGGGTTTGCTAGCGCGTCCTTGTGTTCGCCCGCGTCAAAATCGATACAGCCCCAGCGGGTCAGGTTGTCAAGCCCTGGTGTGTAGCTTCCAAGTCTGGGGATTCCCGCGAATGTTTTTACAGCCCCACGGCTGGTGGTGTAGGTAATAGCCGCCTGGTGGGTCCCCGTCAGGTGGGCCAGGACCATATCGTCCAAGGACCCACCGCCCACCACGGGGGAAGGTTTCCCCCATGGCATTTTGGCGGCAACGATATCAAGCCGATTAAAGAACCACTTGTGGATCAGGGTGGCTCGTATCTGAACGTGTTCTGTCATAGTTCCCCGGTGGTGGGTGGTGTCTACAGGTGGAAGTCAGGGCCTTCCCAGTCCGTCTGGTGGTGTCCACAGACTTCCACTACTGGCCCGCCCGTGTCCTGGACCTTGTCAAGGGTCTGAACCCCTTCACCAGCCAGCCATCCAGACAGCCACGTCCGCCGCTGGTCCAGGGTATTTTTGGAAGCGCCTGTCCTCATTCCCCAATTGTCCCCGACCAGGTATGCCCCGCGTTTGGCCCTGGTCACCCCCGTGTAAATCAGGGACTTGGACAACATGAACATATGTTGCTTATGGGCCAAGACCAGCGCCACCGTGAACTCGGACCCCTGGACCTGGTGGATTGTCAGAGCATAGGCCAGGTCCACATGGTTCCAATGGTCTTGGGACCTGTCCAGGTCCTTGACGTCCGGGTGGCCGTAAAACTGGACCCCCATGATCCCTTCACCCTTGTCCATGCTGACCACCACCCCTAGATCCCCATTCATGACACCAAGGTTATAGTCGTTTTTCCGCTGGATCACTTTGTCCCCCAGAACCGGCTTGGGCATCCATCCCACTTTCGTCTCCGGCATGTCATAGCGGGACCGCCCGTGGACGGCTTCCTGGACGCGGTCCCTTATGAAACCGTTCAGGGCGTTGACCCCTATGGGTCCCTTGCGGGTGGGTGACAATAGCTGGACGTCCCACAACGGATCAAGGCCCCATTCCGCTTGGATGATCCCGCCGGGGCGGTACAGTTCGTCCAGGTGGGTCAGGACTTGGTCCACTTCCTTCAGGTGGTCATTCTTGACCCAGGGCCAAACCCCGTCCACGGGATCGTCCCCTTCAGGCGGGGCGGACTTGCCCAGCGTCCCGCCCAGGACGGCCAGGCAATTCTCTTTTAGGACACCCGCCTGACGGACGCACTGGGCCAGGGCCACCACTGGAAGCGCCCCGGTATTAATGACGTCACGCAATGGGTTTCCCGGCCCGACCGGTGGCAATTGGTTGGGGTCACCCACCAGGACCACGGTGGTCTTGGTCAAGTCCAGCCTGGACAGCAATTCAAACAGAAGGGACGAATCGACCATGGACACTTCGTCCACCACCACCAGGTCCGCGGCCAGCGGCCCTTCGGCACTGAAGCCCCGCCCGTCATATCCCAACAAGCGGTGGATTGTGCTGGCTTCCCACCCGGTGGACTCCCCAAGCCGCTTGGCTGCCTTCCCGGTCGGAGCGCAAAGGGTGATGTGTCCCATTTGTCCCATCGCCCACAGGTGACAAAGGACCTTCACAAGGAAGGTCTTCCCCGTCCCAGCGCCGCCAGTGATCACGCTCATCCCAGACGTTAGGGACTGATTGACCGCGTCCAGCTGGCCGGGGGTCAGTTCCACTTGTTCGCCGTCCACGGTGATCGGCCTGGTCCCCAACGGCCCGCATGGCTTCGGGCTGGCCCACCCGCCTGTCAGGATGTCAGCCAGGTCCCGCTCTCTTTCCCAGATATGGGTCAAGGTCATCTTCTGGGGTTCGTCCGGGTCCTGGTATATGTCACCGTCCTGGACCATGGACGCCAGCTTGGCCTGGGGCTTTGGCATGTCCCCAATGTCATCGAAGGCCAGGCTGTCAACGGCCCGCCGCATTAGGTCATCCACTAGGCTGACGGTGTGTCCATTGCCAATGTCTTCCTTGATCAGGTGTAGGAAGCAAGCCCGCAGCCGTCCGGGGTGATCCTTGGGCGTCCCCATAGCCAGCGCGATTTCATCGGCCCGCTTGAAGCCGTAGCCGTCAATGAAATCAATGATCTGATAGGGATCTTGCTGTAAAATCGCTATGGCATTGTTACCAAACTTGCCCACTAGTGTCTTGATTTGGCGGAATGTAAGCCCAAATTGAGCCAGCCAGCTGGACGCACCATTCCAGGCGCTGTTCGCCGTCCATGATTCCGCTATTTTGGCCACCCGATCTTCGGTCAATTTGGCCACGGCCATGATTTTGGCCCGTCCTTCGTCGCTGGTCAGGGCGTCCGCCCATTCCTTCACGGTAAAGGCGTCCGCAATTTGGGCCGCCTTCACTGGTCCCACCCCCTTGAAGTCCCTATTTTTGGCCAGCCACTGGGCCAGGCCCGCACTGGATTCCGGCATATCATAGGCCAGGTCCAACACCTTCAGCTGGATCCCATACTTCGGGTCTTCAACCCAGTGGCCTTTGACCTTGATTTGGTCACCGGTCTTAACTTGAACCTTCCCGGAAAAGGAAAAGACGGACCCGTCTTCACCTTTCATTCGGCCCGCCGAAAAAGTTGGGCTTGTAAAAAATGTCCTGGTCACTTCCACCACCAGAGTGACGGTTTCACCCACTATTTTCTTCATGATTCGTTTTCTCCTTGATCCTTCCTTGGGGCGGACAGTGACTTGACAGCCGCCAGCAAATAACGGCGGGTCCAGTCGCAAGCTACCGCCCGGCTTCCCATCCAATAAATGGGGACGCCATGGTCCAGCTGGATCTGTATTGACATTCCAAGAATGGAAGCGGGGGCGGCCCCGCCTTTATACAGGTGTTGGTGGACATCCATGGGCATGGCTTCCACCACGATCACAGCCGCGTCCATGTTGGCCATGCGGGACAGCTCCGCGTGGAACCTTTCCCCAGCCTTCATTAGCGTCCCCGTGAAATCGTCCAAAGTCTTACGCTCCACGGTCAGCCGTGATTCGTAGCCTTGGACAGAATAGTCACCCGAAGCCAGCGCCACCCGATGGGTGGGCTGGTCAGCGCCCCAGTGATAGGGGCGCTGTTCGCGGGTGTCTATGATTATGGTCGGGATCAGAGTGGCCACTAGAATGACCCCTGGCCTTGGTTGCCCTGGTTCCCCTGGTTACCGCCGCCCCACTGGCCACCCTGGGGCTGACCACCTTGCTGGGGCGGGGGTCCCTGGACCTGACCGGTCTGGGCCTGACCGCCACCCTGGGGCTGACCACCCTGGGGCGGCTGACCAGTCGGACCCGGCTGGAATTCCTGACCGGGGCCAGGCTGGGCCGGTTGCGTGGCCGGGGCCAGCTTCATGTCTTCAGTTCGTCGGGGAAGGATCACGCCGTCTGGCATGGCCACCATGCCATTCTGGTCCACCATGACCGGCTGGCCGTCGGCCCCCATGATCAGCTGGTTAATGAAGGTATTGACAAACGGCTTCCCGTTGTCACCCATCCCGTTGTGCTTGATGCTGATCCACAGGACGAGACGGGGAAGGCGGACCAGGGCGTTGGGGACGTCGGAGAATTTGGCCACGTCGATCCCGGCGGTGTGAAGGTCCTGTTTCAGCCACTTTCGGTTCGAAGGGGTAACCGTCCGATTCCACTTCTTGACGGATCGGCCCACGAACTGGCCGTCCAGAATGATGAACTTCCAAGCTAGCTGGGGCGTCCCGTCCTTCTGGTTGGACTCGATTCCCACTTCGTCCACCCGGACCACATAGCGGCCTTCTGGGATCGGCTCGAAATTGCCACCGCTGGAAGCGTCACCCACGGCGTGGCTTCCCCATTCGTCATCATGCTGGCTCCAAAAATCTTGATTCGTCATAATTAGGGTCCTTTTCATTTCGTTGGTTTGTTCGGTCTGTCGGTCTGTTCAGTCTACTGTCTAGGCCTTGGGCTTGCCACCCTTGGGCGGCTTCGTGGCCTTTGCGCCAGGGTGGGGGCCTTCAATAGCCGGGGTGGACACTTGGGCCGACTCCTGGGCGTTCGTCCCCTCAGCGGCAACCTGGGTCGCTGGCGGGGTGTCCTGGGACGTCTGGCTGACCGGGAAGTGGCCCTGGTTCGCGGTCACTTCACCAAAGGCCCGCTCGAAGTCCGCCATTAATGCGTCGTAGTCGATGGGAAGCGGGTCTGTCAGCGGGAAGCGGGATCCAGACCAGTAGGATTTCGCGGGCCTGGTCCGAAGCTGGCGGACTTCCATCTGGTTTCCTTGGGAGTCCCACCGGATGTCCATGGTCAAGTAGACAATAAAGTCAGCCATTCCTAACAGTCGGGTGTGGTCCTCGTCTTTCTTGATCCTGAAGGACGGCTGGACCCGAAGCCACTTTTCGGCGGGGCTGGACACTTCTTTTTCCGCCGCGTGACTGATCAACACCAGGCCATAGGGAAGGGCCGCCAGCATGTTCAGGACCCTGAAGAATTCGGTCTGAACCAGACCGTGGCCCAGTCCATACTGTAGCTCCGCTTCATGCTCGATTTTCCGCTTCTTGATCACATGCGTCCGGCATAGCTCGAACAGGTTGTCCACCGTGTCCACCACTATCGTTTTGAAGCTATGACCGCCACGCTGTAGGGCGTTGCACGCCTGCAACATGGTGTCCCAGCTATCAATGGAAACCTTGCTTACGGACAAGGCGGACTGGCCTTCTTCAGTAGCAAGAAAAATGGCGTCCGGGAAATGATGCGCGAGCGTGGTTTTCCCGACTTTGGGGAAGCCATAGAAAAGCCAGGTGAAAAGGCCGGGGTCCGCGTTCGGCGGTGTCGGGGCCGTTGGCAATTGGAAGGGGATCGGGACTGGGGGCTGGGTCATGGGGTTCTCCTTGCTTGGTTGGGGTCGTGTCTTAAAAAGTTCCGGCCCCGTCATCGGGGTCGGCGGGGACGTCCAGCCATTCCACGCCCTTGGGCGTCTGGGACCTGGTGGGCGTCGAGTCGATTTCGGCCAGTTCCCCGTGGATCTTGGCCCGTGGTTGATAGTTCAGGCTGATCACGGTGGGGTTGCTCAGGGACTGGCATATGGGCAGGAATTCACAGCGCCGTCCGTATCGGTTCAGACACTGGTGGGTGTTCTGATACCAGTTGTCATGAAGCCTAGCGTCCAGCCATGCTTTGGTCAGGTCCCACACCTGACGCCTGATAGCGTCGATCCGGTCTTGTGGGATCGTCAGCCGAATCCGCTCCAGGCGGCCCGGTTTTTCGAGCATCCATTCTACCATGCGGGTCTGGAACTCCACCAGCGTCTCACCCTCCTTACGCTTGGCGCTGGACTTGCCCGTCTTGGACTTTTCAATCAAGGCGGCCAGGCGGGTCTGATAGTCACCTTCTGTTTCGGGGTAGCTGTATCGAAGCTGGGGCTTCACGACGACGTCATAAAGGACTTCACCAGGCTTGGGGACATATCCAGCCAGGTGGCTTCCACCGAACAGGCCGTCAATGTCTTCCGTGGCCAGGGCGTTCGTGTAAAGCTGGATTTGTAAGTCCATCCAAACTTTTTCCACGTATGACTCGTCCAGCTTGGTCGTGGTCTTGTGTTCTACCAGCAAGTCCATCCCGGTGGCCCGATCCTGGAAAATTGCGTCTAGCTTCCCGGCCAGGACGAACGTCCGAGATTTGGCGTTCGTGGCGGGGTTGCGGATCGGGGCTAGGAATTCGATTTCAGCGCCCACCGTTTTGTATTGTTCCTGGTCTTCCAATTGCCAGGTCTTCAGATAGGCTTCCAGCATGGCCGCAATTTTGGCGTGTTCGGGCCTGGCCTTGTCCCCGGCCATGGCGATTTCATCGGGCTGAAAAACCACGGCCCCCAAGGCGGCCACATCGCGGGCCGCGAAGCCATCGCGGACGTATTGTTCCAGGGCGTTGTGGAAATTTGTTCCCATCCGAAGGGCTGTCCGGTCTTCAAACTGGTTTTCATAGGGCCGCCTTTCCAGGCCCACTTCGTACTTCCAGTACGCCACCCGTCGGCAATCCATGAAGCATGACAGCTGGCTGAAGGTCATGGGTTCCAGCTGGGGGCGGTGGGTCATGGGCTTCGTCATAGCGTTCTCCTCGCTCCGCTGGGTTACAGCGGCCATTGGTCCGGGGGCGTTGATAGCTCCGGGCCGGGGGTTGTGGATAGAAGGGATCCTTCAGGGACGGCCAGTGTCTGTTCCCACCAGGCGGCCCCTTCGGCCCCCTTCTGAAGTCGTTTATATAGGGCCTGCTTGGTCACCTTCAGGAGCGGGGCCAGGGCGTTGACGCTGGCCACCCCCAGAATGGCCAGGCGGTAGTGAAGGTTGGCCAGAAAAGCGGCTTCCTTCGGGTCGTCAGTCTGAACGGCGGTGGCCATGAGCTATTCCTTTCACGGATCGTCGAAAATAGGGTGGTTTCCAAGTCAACAATCAGGTTGACTATGGTCAACCTAGACAGGTGGTTGACTATTGTCAACTTTTATTTTCGGCCATCGGGCGTGGTGGTCCAACTTGGCGGTGGAACCCCCAGCGGGTCCGGTAAGCCAGCATGTCCCGAATCACGCCTATGCAAAAAAGTAAACTTACTATGATTTCTTCCTGAATTACCTACACAATAAATGCACGTCATATCATGCACTTAGTCAATTGGATTCCGTGCTATGCAATTAATGCGAGATATTTGAAATAATGTCATGGATTCCAGGAATTTGTTAATCGTGGAATCCCATAAAGGTCAATGTTTACAGTGGTTATCTTAATTGAATGACATGGCACGCATTTCGCAACATAAAGGGTAGTTACGCGATACACACCGAAAGGCCAAGCACATGACCAACGAAACAAAAATTTACGAAGACAACAGCCGCACCCTCTACATCATCACTCACCCCAGAGCACAGCGCGAGATCCGGATTGTCAATTCAGCCACCGACACAAAAATTCCCTTGGCGAAGCCGGAACAACTCAAAGCCAAGCATTCCTCGCAACTGCGCGCCGCCGGACTGGATACCAAAGAATATTTTTCGGTTGGCTTCACGATCTTCCCCGCTTGCACCAAAGCCGCAATCCAAGAAGCATTCGACTCGAAGATCCCCGAAGTAGATCCTTCGACAATCACGCCTCGCTCCGACAATGACCGTTTTGAGATGATGATGGAAAACGAAGACAACGACGGTTTTTTACACATCGACCACGTCAACGGCAAAAGAATCGGCTAGTCAATCGCCCTCTCCACCTCCCACCCCCTGGCACGCCAACAGGGGGCGGCGGACGTAGAAACGAAACCCACTGACAGGAGACAGACCATGAAGATCACACTACACAACGAATTTCACAACACCACAGCAACCCTGATCCCGCGCAACGGACGCCTGAACAAACGCCAGTTGGCAAGGGCTCACAAGTCACTATGCGGGATGTCAGATTGTTGTTGTGGCGGAATCTATCGAGCCGCCCCGGACCTAGGCGAAATGTACGAAGAGTTACTGATGTGTCCACAACGTGACTCCGTAGCACTGCCCTCTGATCGTCGTTAGCCTTGTGGCCCGAAGACGAGCGTATCATGATTCTGTTCCCAGCCCACACTCTGTAACCCAAGGGAATGTCAATGACATCCGAACAAGCCGCGCTATATCTAGGCCTAAGCCGATCAGCAGTCCTCTCCGCCCATCGCCGTGGGTTGCTTCCAGGAACCAAGCCAGGGGGTAGGGATCTGGACTTCTCATCCGAGGACGTGGAACGTTACAAGTTGGAGAATTTAGGGAGGCGTGGTCGCCCTAAAAAAGTATAAACCATGAACCAGCTGGCCTTCCTACACTTTCGCGGGGATCCATGCGTCCAACGCTACCTGGACACCCTGGGACCCTACCTGGATCGATACCACCCGCGGGTCCACCAGGTTCTCATGGGTCCAGCCGCGCCGCCAGACGGGCCTGAAGGCGTCCAGCTGGTTGGGTATGACCCGCAAGTGGCCGTCCTGGTAGTTCCACCGTGGAAGGTGCCTATGATTTCCGTGGCGTCCGGTCTTGATGGGGTCATTGATGTCCCCCGCCTGGTT
>Ga0207997_1002000_pt1 | contig 10411 bp, 19 predicted proteins | sample AntAceMetag02UKN_FD_184777 | JGI IMG/M metagenome (GOLD analysis project Ga0207997, IMG submission 184777) | Saline lake microbial communities from Ace Lake, Antarctica - Antarctic Ace Lake Metagenome 02UKN (SPAdes) (version 2) | ecosystem: Environmental > Aquatic > Non-marine Saline and...
TATGTAGTCACAATCCATGTTTTCAGTCCGTAATGGTCTTCAATAAAGGTTGCTAACAATCTGAAATCTACAGGGTAGTCACCACCTGCCATCTCATTTGCTATATCCTCGACAGTCTCATCACCAGCTACTCCATAGTATTGAGCAACCATAAGAACTGAGGCACTTGCACAAGCATTCTCATACGTTCCATACTGTGATATCAATTCCAACGTTGGTTGTGATGTTGGTATTACTGTTGATATCTCTATTGATATTAGTATCTCTGTCGAAACAACACCTTCAGTAGAAGTTACATACGGAACTGGTGTAGCAATCAGTTCAGGTGTAGGTATTACATTTTTACACCCAACCAACAATAAAAATAAAAATATTATTCCTTTCCTCATAATTTCCTTTTCCTATGTCTTCTAACCATTTCAGTATTAGCTTTCTTACACCTGTCACCCCTGCTTATCCAGCAAAATCCCACAAGTCAATGTCATCATCATCGGAAAAAAAGGAATCACCTTCCTCTTCTATCTCAAAACCAATACAGTTTTCACAAAGATAGTCACCCATAAAATCATATGCTCCAATTGCACCACAATTATCACATTCTAATTCGGGGTCGTAAGGAATATCCCTACTCATTCTTTTCTCCATTTTTGACTTCTAAACTTTTTTCTATTTCCCAAGCATAGTCAAATCCTGACCAATTATCTACACCTGCTTGTTCCAAGCAACTTAACCAGTCGCTATCCTTTTTCAATGCAAGGTATTCTTTTTCTGTAATTGTTACCATGTTTTCTTCCATCTCAAGCTCCTTTTTTATAGTAGCTTCCTATATTTTTCCCACTATTACTGCCTGTTTGAGAATGGCAATTAGGACACAATATTCTTAAATTACTAAAACTATTATTAAACCTGTTTCCATCTACATGATGTAACTCAAGTGGTATTTGTTTACCATTCCATAAAGACCTTTCACACTTTTCACACACATATTGTTTAATTCCATCTTCAATAAGCTTCTTTTTCAAAGTATTAGATTTAATCATTGAATCTGAATTTACATACTCTAAAGCAGTTTTTCTTTTAGGGTCTTTTTTAATTCCCTTACCCCCAATATTACCAGCATAAGAGATATCCAGTTTTTCCAAATAACTGTTTAGAGTTTCTGGTTTACACCTAAATTTTCTACACATAAATGCTTTAGATTGATTAGTACTAATCCATTCTAGTATATCCTCTTTTCTTTCTAGTATGTCTGTTCTCATTATAAATCCTAATATAGTAGCAACGACAGGAATCGAACCTGCACTCCTTTCGGAATCACGTCCTAAGCGTGACGGGTCTGCCTACTTCCCCCACGTTGCCATATGTTGGGTGGGCTGACACGCCAGCCAGTACTTCGAGTAATAAGTAGCACCCAATTTATTCTAATATTCATCTTCCCCATCTTCCCACATAAACTTATCAGAGCGACTTTCATCAAGTTCAACCTCTTCATAGTCTACGAAATGTCCGCACTGAGGACATCTAAGACTTTTTCTTTCTATTTCCTTGTAGTATATTTCTTCCTCATACCCACAATTCTCACAAAATAGAACTACAAAATCTCCGAGTCTTCTCATCAATTCTCCTTAACCTAAGTACGTTTCTGCTGTTGCTCTTGCGGATGCACCAAATGTGGAATCTTTAATATTTTGGTGGGTTACTGAACCTGCAAGATAGTTAATTCCAAACAATAAAAATGTTGCTACTGCATCAGGAATATATCCTATAATACCAAAATCTAAGGATACATTTGCTACCATTGCGAAGATTCCAGCAACGAGCATAGGGGCGGATTTCTTAATCCATGTAGGAAAATTATGCCACGCTACCCAATTTTCTAGAACTCTGGCTTTGATAACTCCGAAGAGTACCATACCACCAGCACCAGCTACCCACACCAAGACTGCACTAAGAGAATCGAAATTCTCCTGTAGTACCTGTAAAAAATTCATTTCTTACTCCTTTCTATACATTATATCATACTAGACCTATTCTTGTCAAGTACTAAATACGAGGAATTTCATCTGTTTTACCCAATTTTTCCCTATTTACTACCCAATTGTAGTAATGTTGATGTGTACTTAGCTTCTCATAACACTCATCAGTAAACCAATTCTCATGGTCATTCAACACACCTTTTCGATGCCACTGGTCATCACGTTTCTCATCTCCTGCTTTTCTTCCAGAAAGACTTTGAAAAGAATGTTTATTTACATACTCATTAATAAGCTGTGTTCTAGGAGCTATTGCAGGTCTTAGTGCTTTACGTAAAATTCCCTGTATCTCTCCAGCAGTATCTTCCTTTAACCATTCATAGGTTGTCCATACATAAGGAAGAACATCTAAACTTTCACCACTTAATGAAGAGAAAGTACTATATCCATGTAAAGTAATTTCAGAGCCTTGTCTTATACAAGATTTATAAAATCCAGTGTCATTAGTAGCTGTCCATATAACCGCTTCTTCATCACTTTCTACATCCTTTTGTTTAAAAGGGAAAGGTTTTCTACTATATCTATTGTGAAAAGCTAAAGATACTGCTCTATCATAGGGGTTTCTTGCAACTCCTACAACAAAAAAGTCTTCTACTCCTGCCTCTTGTAGAAATCTTGACAAAGTAATAGCACCTATACCATGAAACTTAGGAATGATTTTATTACTTAAACATAACTTCACCCAGTTTAATGTTTTCTGTCTTTCACTTCCAAAAAGCTTTTGACCAGCAACTTCTGGTCCAATATACTCACTTAGAATATTTCCTAAAAGATAATGAACCCACCTTGAACCGACTCTCATCTCAGAAGTAACTATCAAGCTCATAACAACTCCTCCAACATTTCTCTAACCTTTGCTAAGATTTCATTCTGTGTTTCATTATTATCAAATCGGTAATCATAGTAATCTGGAGTAATTTCTGAAATTGGTAAAGCTTTTTCTGATAAGTGGTCTGAAATAACTTCTTCATCCCTAAATATCCTAATCTTATAAATCTCTCCAACTTCTTGTTTAGTTAGCCAATGAGAATATTCATTTGGAAATCTCCAGTCATCAAAAATCAAAATATTGGGTGGAATAAGAAGACCACTAACAAAATCAGCATAAGCCTTCTTTACCCAAATATCAGGGTCATACTCTCTACCTGCATCAGTTCCAACTACCTGAAGTAGTCTTCTTCCTTTAGCGTCTTTTATTCCATCCCAACCAAAAGCAATCTTAGCTACAGACTTAACACCATCTGCAAATCCTCTTACATGGATAATTGCACTAGGATATTCTGTATGTAAGGCTTTTACTAACTCAGTAGCTACAGTACTCTTGCCAGAAGAAATTCTTCCAGCAAGAAGAAATACCTTCACTTTACCAAGTTCCCAATCCACTAATTCTGTCCTAGACCCGTATCCCTCGTACTGACTTGACTTCTGGTTTCTCAACTTCGCTTTCGATTTTAACGCTTTTAGCATCTGACTTTTCTGTGGCTCCGTCAGCTTCTTCCCCATCTCCCTCACTTGCTTCTTGCTTGGCAACTGGTTCTCCATCTACGTACTCCTCTTCCCATTCCTCTAAATTAAGCTTATTGCACTTCTCACATAGATTATCTACATACTCTAATGCTTCTGTTCTATCATTCAACAAGAAAAGAAACTGCCAGTTGTCACCAACTTTTCTACCACAGAAAGTCTTTTCTCCATCATGAGTAAAGTGAACAGTTTTACCAGTCTTGCTTTTTACTCTCCAAATATTCATCGGATACTCCTAAGTTTATTAAATACTTTATCGCACCTACCCCCTATTATACCATAAAAATATTACCTTGTCAAGGCTATTCTTCCTGTTCCTCTTCATCAAATAAGTAAAACTCATGGGAAGTCATATATTTAAATAGACGCTCTAGTACAAAACTTTGAATTTCACTGGGGTCAGTTCCTATGAATTCTAGTTCCACTAGTTTGTCATCCCAATTCACTTCACCATCTTCCTCAGCTATTCCTCTTCCTTGGACGATTCTTCCTTTGCATAAATAACTATCACCTTGTGGGGTAACAGTAGTAGATACAATGAATCGTCCAGAATCAAATCCCTCATCAAACGAACTCTTTACCATTTTGTTCTCTTTAGACTTCTCTTTCCGTCATATTGCCAAAGAACGTTGAACAGTTCTCGGTTAGCTTTTACATCATTCTCACAGTGGGTTACAATTTCACCCATAGAGTAATCATACTCTGCTTTAACTGGGCTATCAACCATAGTCCATTCAGTCTTCTGAACAGAGGTTTTATGAGAATCAATTCCAAAGTATGCACACAGTCCTGCCAATGATTTACTTGCTGACTTGACTGCCATAGTCTTTGCTACCTGATAAGTATCGTAGTAAAGCCAATCTTTGGGCATTCTCATTCCGTAATACATAGCTCTAGAGTATAGCCAATTTAGGTCAAACCCTGCTACGTTGTGTCCAATAACTATATCATACTTTGCTAATTCTGTCAAGACATCAGCAAGCATATCTTTATCATTTCTATTATCTTCAAAGTCTACTTTGATAGTATTAACTTCTCCACCCTCTTCTAATGGGAGAAAGCTAACACAGGCTAGGTGGTCTTGATAACCATCAGATTTGAAATCCATGCACTCAATATCAAAAACGCAAGCTCTGAAAGTTGTAACCTGAACTGGTTCAATGGGGATACTACGCTGTGCGTATTGACCAGAGGCATCAAGCATATGCTTGATTCTATTCCATCTATGTCTAACAGAGTGTCGTGTTCTTCCATCCAGCTTCTCTGCTGTCTCAGTGAAGTTCAATCCCTCTAATGCAACGGAACGAATTAGTACCTTATCTTCACTTGGTGTCCATAGCTCATTCATAGTTTAAAACTCCTTAACGTAGGTAAAATCTTTTATAATTACCCTTAATCTTCTCTTCTAGCTGTGTTACCTGTGCATCATTCAACCTGTATGTCTTTTTCATGTACTTAAGAAATCCTTCGTCTGTGTATATTCCACCTAAGTACATTGATAATTTGTCAGTCAAAGCATCTATTTTCATGGCGGTAGTAACTCTGGAAAGACCCTGTTCCTTGCTCAACTGTGTTATTGTTTTTCCATACATTAACTCATTTAACAACACAATCTCGCCCCTAGTAAAAAGTTCCTTACTTACCAGTTCCTTTGCTTTATTCTCTAAAGTAAGAAGATATCCTAACATTTCAGAATCCCTTCCTTCTAGATGTATTTTTTCAGAGTTCGTTAATAATCTTTCTATAAACCATGCCATTATATCACTGATGCCCTTTTATTTGCTGATATTGTTCTCCACACATCTATCATATCCTTATACACACCCAACTTGTTTTTTAGGAAGTCAAGTTCTGCTTCCACTTTTCCAAGTTCCATTTTATAGGTATAAAGCCTTCCATCTATCCCTCCTACACCATAGGTTGAGGTTATAAAGACCATTGATGGTGGCTTATTGTTTATAAAATATTCTGGATTAGTAGTAATTTGTAAAACTGTTTTAGAAAAAGTATCTTTAACCTTTAATTCTAATCTTACTTTTTCTATATAAGCAACTCGTATTTGTTCCGCTACACTAATCATATCCTCAAAATCTGGAATGTTATTCTCATTCATCTCAAATGTCATAGTATCACCCTTTAGTCACCTTGAAGATAAAACTCATTTATTTCTTCTGAAATTTTCTCCAGTATGGTGCAAGCCTCATAAAGTTTTTCTGCATTCTCCCTACTCTTCTTACTAACAATCCCAATAAACATTTTCTTATCTACTGCTTGATTCTTATAAATATTGTAAGGATTAAAATCCAAGGCATAGTCTCTAGGGGATACTTTCATAAACTCCTCAAGTACTATTGTAACATATTCCTCGGAAAGTTGATAAATTTCTAAGATTCTCTCTAAAGAATACCCGTTTAAGTGGCTTAATAGTATATCCTCTACAGCTATAAAATCTAAAATGTCTGGATTTACATCTGCATTAGCCTCTCTAAACCGCTCTTTAAAAACTTCCCAATTCTTAGAAACATTCTCTGGCATCTTATTCCTCCAAGTCTGCCTTTAGTACTTCCAAGTCAAAGTCAGCGTCCAACTTTTCCTGTAGTTTAATAAAATCTTCATATAGCTTGTTTGCTTCTTCCAATATCTCTGTGAAAGCTTCAATGTCCATAGCAATAAAATGTTTTACTCCTGCTCTTGCATTTGAAAATTTACACGCAAGTAATGGTATTGCATAAGAATTCTCAGCTTCCTCTCTACACTTATCAAACCACTCCTTCTTGACAGCCAATTGTTTACTTCCACCGTAACCGGTTTTGGCTTCAATGTTAAATCCTTTAGATAAGAATGGTACTTTTCCTTTTACATCTCCAGATAATCTTGATTCATGCATAATTGTTCCTAAGGCTCCAGACCCAGGTACTCTTTTAAACTCTGAGTTCTTCAATTTTCTTGCTAGCAATTTCGCCAATTGTCTTTCCCAATCTGTCCCCTTCCTCTTTTGCTTGTTCACCATCTGCAAATATCCCCATAGTTTCCTTACGGAAACGCATCATAAGTGTTCCAATAGGTCCGTTCCTGTGTTTGTCTACAATAAATTCCAGTATGCCTTTGTTAGTATCCTCATTCTTATTGTATATTTCATCCCTATAAATAAAAGCTACTAAATCTGCATCCTCTTCCAAGTTACCTGACTGTCTAAGGTCTGCTTTTCTAGGTCTCTTATCATCACGCATTTCTACGTTTCTATTTAGCTGTGAAACTAAACCAATAAAGATATCTAACTCCTTAGCTAACAGTTTACATGCCCTTGAAATTCTTCCGATGGTGTGTACTGCATCACCTTCACGTTCTGCTGTCAGTTGTACATAATCAATCCATACCACATCAACCTTATTAAGAGCATGGATTCGTTTTATTTCTCTTACAATTTCTCCAGCTTCCAAATCATAGATAGCACTAATTATAATTGGAAGAGTGTTCATTTCTCTAAATGCTTCCATTACTGCATTTACCTCAGCAGGATTCATGGTTCCTAGCATTATCTTGGTATGGTCTATTCCAGAAATCAAAGAAGCAAACCTTTCAATTAGTTGTTGCTCATTCATTTCCAAAGAATAAATTAATACGCTATGTCCTTTTCTTGCTGTTCTCAAAGCTGAATTTAAAATCCAAGCTGTCTTTCCATGTGATGGTCTACCACCAATAACCCAAAGATTCCCACCTCTAAAACCACCTGTTATACTATCAACATTTCCAAATCCAGTAGGGATGCCAACAATTCCAGGGTTGTCTACTTTCTCTTTTATACGTTCCCATGCCGAATATAGAAAGGATGAAATCTTTGCGGCAGATTCTCTGTTTCCTCTTGTGTCAATAAAGTCTATCCTAGACCTTATATCATCAGCAACTGTATCTACAATATCAATATTATTTTCTAGTTGTTGAACATACTTTCCAATTTTTAAAATTTCTCTGCTCTTGAAAGCTTTAGTTATGATAGAAATATATTCATCTTTATTTCTAAAATCTGTCTCAGAAGGCAATTCTCTAAGATAGTCTATATAATCTGCTCCACCAGCAGTAGCCAATAAAGCTGAAGACTGTAATGAAGCTACTACCAAATCAAAATCAGGGTCAAGAGACTCATTGAAAAGATTAACCATAACCTTCCAAATAAGTTTATGTGCTTCTGTAGAAAAAACATCATGTGCTACTTTTCTATGAAAATCCTGCATATACTTTGGGTATTTGAGTACCATTCCAATTACTTTACTTTCAGCTGTTGTTACATTCTGTATTCTTTCTTCCTTGTTATTCTCCATTTATTTCCTCGAATGTATCTGGAAAGTTCATTTCTTCCCTATTAGCTAATGAATTTTTATAGTCGTCTACGTAGTGTTGTAAAGAATCTCGCTCATTTTCTTGTGCAATCTCAATAGTCAGCCTATCATATAACTCATTTTTGATGATTGCTGATATGAGAGGATAGGGATTATCTGTACCTAGCTGGTCTTCTCTTCCATAATAAGAGTCAGACATTTTAGCCAGTGCATAATAAACCCTAAACCTCCCATAATTTCTTACTAGTCTGTGAAATTGCTTAAGAGTGTTAGGCGAATAATAGACATTAAAGAGCCTATTATACAACTCATTCAGGATTTTACCTGGACTTGTTGAAAGCTTCAAATTAGGAAGTGCCCTACCAATTAAGTTTTCCATAATGTTTAAGAGAGTAATCTTTTATTATAGGTCAAATAAGCTTTTCACAGCATCTTCTAATTCTATATCCTCTGATGAAACTGCTGATTCCACAGAAGGTGCATCTGCACCTTGCGTAGTATTTACAACAGACTCTGTTACTGTATTCACTACTTCAACTTCTTTTTCTTCCCAAGGTGGGCGTTTTACCTCTGAAGGTTTTTCCACTTTAGGTTCAAAAATAGGGTTGTCTGCAACATTCTCTTCAACTGCAGAGTTAGCTCTTCTTGTTGCAAAGATATCTTTCAGGCTTGCACCACTAAGGAAGGATTTCACTTCTCCTGCCTCTAAGTGCAAAGGAGCTTCTGAAAGTGTGTAAAGTTCATCCGTAATTTCAACTGGGTCATTCTTATGTGGCATAGCAGAGGCAGAAGGTCTCTTCGTCTTTGCTGGAACCATAATCATAAGGTCAAAGTTTTCAACTCCAACACGTTCACCACTAATCTCATCTAATACTGAACTATTAATTGTTTTAATTTGGTCATATAACTCTGTACCACGGTTTAGAATAACTACCTTATTTAGAGGGTTAGATTCTTCATTCACCAATACTGCGTTACAGCTAGTGCAAACACTGGCAAAGGTTCCCAAAATGGGTTTATGTACCTGTCCACAAGATGGACAAGTTTTTGCTAGGGTTCTATCCAAAGCATTGACATAAAATACCTGTCGTTTGCGAGAATAACCCTTTACATCTTTGTATCCCTCTCCGGTTTCTGCTACAATTCGTTTGTTATTTAAACAGATAGGACACTCATCCCCTAAACACTCTAAATTCGCATTATGAATCCAGTGTGTGTAAGTAATGTAAAATCCTTCATTTCCAGGCAAAAGTCTAACGGTATGATTACCCGCTGTAAGTTTCAAAAACTCTTTCTTCCGTCCTGTGAATTCACTTGTTTGTTCCATTTCAGGCATTTTCATATATTTTTCTCCTAGTCCTCTTCTGGCGTATCGCCTACTGGGACATTATAAAATAATTTATTAAATTTTCTTGTGGATGTAACATCTAATTCATCAATCAACTCCAACGCTTCTTCTGTACTTAATGAATGAGTAGTTTCTTTTAATTTGAAATATTTCAAGTAACTTCGCTCAATCTGAAAAAGCTGGATAGACCTTAGAAGTCCCATTGCTTTATTATCCAATGAGATTTCTTCTGGAATATCTTCAATTGTATCAAAAAAACTAATGTTTTGGTAATTTCCTAAGGAATATAATCTAGTCGTTGTCGCTGACCGCTTCATCTTCTTTTTCCTTACCTTTCCCTGTATATAAAAGTCTAGCAATCATAACTCGGTTGCCGTCTTTATCCATATCAGAGATAAATTCAATAGAGCGGGTTCTTCGGATGTCTTCAATCTTTTCCATATCCTCTTGTGTAATGGTAACTACTCCATTCTTCTTTATAAGATAATCAAAAAGCATTACATCTGTAAGAAAATCCTGCACATCAAAATCACCTAACGCCTTTTTAAGCCTTTCCTGTATTTCTTCCTCATCTAACTCCAACCCTTCTACGAATTGCTCCATATTATCAATCATAAATCCTCCTTTACCTAATCTAATAGTGCTTCCACAATATCTTCATCATCCTCAATAGTAACCATTTCCGTTTTATTAACTATGACATTATAACACATTTCTCTGATTTTGTCAAGGACTTCTGGATTTTTCTCTAATTCTCCCAGCGTGTTATTTAGTCCATGTCCAAGTCTGTCATCTTGATAATAGTAGTATGCACCTCTGGTTTTAACTACACCAATAAGTTTAGCAAACTCAACTGTATCCCTCGCAGTATCTACACCCTTTCCAAAAATAAAAGGAATTGTAGAAGAGCGGTAAGGTGGTGCAACTTTGTTTTTCTTAATAGTAAAGTTTGTAAGGATACCAATTTGCTCTTTACCTTGTGTGATTGGTTGTGGAGCACCAAGTTGAATCCTAACACTTGTGTAATGTTTCAAAGCCCATCCACCTGGAGTTCCATATCCTCTAGAGTAACCACCAATTTTATCCCTAACTTGGTTGATTAATAGTAATGCTACATTGTTTCGTCTAATATATGGTGCATTTCTTCTAAAGAATTTAGAAAGAAGTCT
>Ga0207997_1002002_pt1 | contig 10407 bp, 25 predicted proteins | sample AntAceMetag02UKN_FD_184777 | JGI IMG/M metagenome (GOLD analysis project Ga0207997, IMG submission 184777) | Saline lake microbial communities from Ace Lake, Antarctica - Antarctic Ace Lake Metagenome 02UKN (SPAdes) (version 2) | ecosystem: Environmental > Aquatic > Non-marine Saline and...
ACTTTCTGCTTCGTCTATGCACTTCTGTAGATATTCTTTCATTTATGTTTATTTCTCCTTATTGGATCATGTCTAGGTTTAAATTGTGTTCATCAAGGGTATCGTGTAAGATTTCCCTGATTAACTCCGCGTCTCCCACATCAATTGTTTTTCCTCCGTACGTTTCTCCGTACTTTATTATACCCCTCAATTTCTGATCTAAATCCCAAGCGAATACAGCCCAATCCATGGCATGAACAGCAATATCAAGTTCGCACTTTTCTTCTGGCAACTCAAAGGTTAGCGTAGCTCTCATCCCAATTCCTCCTTCCACCTTTCAAGAAAACTTTCCTCCCCATCATCACCAGACTCAAGATAATCAACTCTCTGAACCATTTTTTCGGCAATGCGTAGGGTTATCACGGCTTCCTTGTATTTTTCTATAATTTCCTTGGGATAATGATTGCCAATATCTTCACCATAATCATTCTTTTTGGTACTATCATTATCTTGAATAAGAAATTCAATATCGTCTGCCATTTGCGCTATCTTGTACTGGTTATAGTCAAAAAATCCTCCACTCATAACACTACCCCCCTTCCTTTCAATCTTCAATTGCGTATTTTCTTAAAGCAAAGAGCAAAATCAGAACCAACTTTTTGAACAATATGCTTGATATTTATTTTATTTCTTGATAGTGGGTTATAAGCCCATTTAAAGGAAATATCATGAAACAACTAATCCCTCAAGATGCATTGGTCAACCATAGTGCATAAAACACGCTTAATGGTTTCTTTTGAATCGTATTCATTATGGCAAACCAATTTTTTATCTATCATTTGGAATACGTATTCTCCAAAACCTCTACCCTTTTCTGACCAGCGTATGGCTATAGTTGGAATATCTTGATAGTTGCACCCGAAGTATAGACTTTGTTTTTGAGGAACATCGCCATCGTACTGTGGGTTAGCTGTATCCTCTAGCCAAACATTAGTAATAAATCCATCAAATAGTCTCTTGTAGTCAATGTCTTTATCTGCCATTGTCCTCCCTCCACTTTTTTATCTTTCCCTTTCCCTCCTTAAGTGCGTCGATAAACGAATCAACGTGCTCTTCTTCCATTATTAGAAGATCTCCCTGCATTTCGATATAACCACCAAATAAAAGTTTAATTGAGGCGAAGATACGCTTCATAAGCCTGTTGTACCATGGGTAGGCAGAGTAAAAATGCTTCCAATAAAATGTCGTGTATAGAAACATCTCCATAACACCGCGATCCCATTCAAATTCTATCTCCATGTCGTGTTCTATATCGTCACAATCACAGCTTATGCGATAATAAACAGACTGTTGGTCTGGAAATTCATGTGTGCGCATAACTTTGTATGATAATTTGTCCATTATTCTTCCTCCAATAGTCTATCTGGTTGCCCTTCTGTGTCTTTCCATTCCCTTGATTTTAAAAAGAGGGTCATGCATTCTGCTCCACTCTGCCTCACTGTTACTGCCCATCGCGAGTTTACCCTTCCCTCTTGCTTTTTTTGAAATAGAACGATTTTCATTTGGTTCGTTTACTGGAACAACTGGTCTTTTTCTCATTTTACCCCTCCTTGAAAACGTTATATTTTTCTATTCTTTTCCATCTTAACACATCTATTAACGCCTTGCCATTCATCCATTTTACTATATTTGCAGATTCAACTACAATTCCTTCTTTAACTTCCACCCCTACTGTACAATAACTAGTTTGTATCCAGACCCACCCAGTCATATTGTCCTTCCTTTTATTAAAGTGTGCTGCCGTACACAATTTTAAGGGTTATGTTACCCACCCTGGGTTTGCGAGTTTTGACTCTTCTAGTCACCACAACTAGTATGCCCAGGGCCATGATTTCCCCTGTACGGCGGGGCTGGTGGTCAACCAGCTTTTTCTTTACAACACACCCATTATTCGTTCACCCTAACGATATCTCCTATCATCGCTTTTAAGCAATGTTGACAAATATCACACTCTACGTCATTCATATCACCAAATACAGATCCATATCCTCCGCAAAAACTAATATGCTGGAATTCTTGTATTTCTAAGTCATTTTCTCCAATTATAAACGTTTTACCACATTTATCGCAAGTAATAGAATAAGGCTCATCTCTGATGTTAACTACTCTTTTACAATTAATCATTTTGGATTCCTTGTCTTTCTGAAAAGTCTATGTTTTTGTACTTTAATTCCGAACGCTCATTTAGTCGGTCAATAATTCTGTCTTTATCGAACACGACATGCTTATATGGATTTCGCCCCATCTTATCCCACCTGCATAGCATGGCCAAGTCGGGGAACCACGGATTCCGTACTAAGTCATTTATTTTCTGCTTGCGTCTCGTCTCGCCCAGCACTAAATGCCAATATCTCATGTGATTATCTATTAGCCATAATGTTCTTGACGTAGCAAACGGACGCATCATTTCAACAGACTCCTTTTCGTGTCCCTTTCTTATAATTGACTTACCAACATCATGGAACATGGCTGCGAAAATCAAATCGAGGTCATTGGTTTCCCTAAATGCCCATTCCATTACTTGCAGGGAATGATTGAGGACATCTCCTTCTGGATGGTGAATGTCCATTTGGGGTACACCCCTGCATTGCTCAAGTAGCTCAAACATGGGTGCCATAAATTTATGTGAGTACATCAGTCATAACCTCGCAAATAAAATCGTCCCAAAACTTATAGTCAGCCTTCTCTGGAAGGGCGCTTTGTTTGGAAAGTTCTTCAACTTCATCCATTAACCCCTCAAGAACTGGGGCAACTTCTGTTAAATAGTCAAGTTTTCCTATCTTAACCTTAGTTAGATACGGAGCATCCTTCAGCGGAAAGGTAATGGTATTTTCTGTCAAGAGTTGGCGAACCTGATATGCTGCGCGAATTGCGTGAGAAACACTCTTCCAGTCTACGCCTTCATTTCTAGCAGCTTGCTCCGCTCTCTTTCCGTAATTATCGTAGAACCGCATAAGGATAGGAAGCACATAGTCAGTTCTTACTGTTTCCTGAAAAATCTTTCCGCAAACCTGATATTGCTCAAGCCCGTTTGGACTTTTCCCTATCATATATACGTGTTCTCCAGTTGGGAGTGTATCCCACAAATCGCTCAGTATTTTGTCTGAGTTTTCCTCAAGAAAACCGATAACCTCCTTAACTGCATTCAGCCTGCTACCTTTTATTCCGTATCTTGCCGACTGGCGGCGAGCATATCCGACAAACGCCTTCAGATTCTTGGTATAGAACTTCTCCCTATTTGCAATAATGTAATTCCAAATCTGAGACGTTTCCTCAAGTGCCCAAACCGGAGCATGGAGCATATCAAGTGCAACGGTCTGACCTTCACAAGCAAGTTTAATAAAGTGATGGAGTGAATAGATTTCAATATCAACATCCTCGGATGTATTCTTTTCTCCTTCCGCCTTTTTACGAGAAGCATTATAGCTCTTTGGAATATTCCCTAACAGGATTTCACGCTTTGACGGAAGGAAGATACCCTTATAATCTTGGTCAGATTCTGGGGTATTGGTTCCATATAGAAAAGAGCCAAACTGCATACGGACTATCATGTTGAGTTCTTTCATTCTATTCCCCTCCAAATTTGCCTAAAACATCCATTCAGCTATCACGGCTAAACCAATAAACCATGGCACGATTAAAATTAGCAACATAGTTACTGGCAATACAGTGTTCCATAAAGTAAGTGCAGTGTTTCTCATTTCAAGACCCCCTCCTTTATTGCCTTAAGGACAAGAAACGGAAATAAGTCCTTGTCAACTTGGTCTACATCAATATAGCCAGGATAGTCATTTGACTCTATCGCATGATGGCTTGATTCTGCATAATACAACCTAGAAATAAATAGATTCCAACCATCGCTTTTCTTTGCCCTTTTCCATAGTACCCCGAAGTCTTCCCACGTATCGAAGTTCCGGGGGATTTCTGTCCATTTATCAGACCTCCATTCCCATTTAAGGAAATGCTTTCCTAGGAAATTGGCAAGTGTTTTCTTGTCTTCGTTTCTCATGACCCAGCCTCCAGTAATGCCTAATATTCTTCAGTTTTTCGCTCAACCCCAACTTTCCCTGTACCCTTACACCACTTACATTCAATCATCTGCTCCCTGAATGACCTAAACCACTTCATTTCTCTCCCCCCAATCGTTTAATAGAACTCTATTTCTTCCTCAGATAATTCTTTGTTATAAATAAGGTGTTTAATGTCCTTTTCGTAGTATGGTATAACGCCACTATACGTTCTTACATAAACATCGTGGGTTCCATCGTCCCAAGATTTTACAATAACTCCTATATTTACTCCATCCACAACAACAACGTTTCCGAATTGAAATTTACTCATCTTTTCCCTCCAACCCCTTAATATATCTGATAAGATTCTCAATTATAATATCTTTAAAGTCTATGCTGTGTTCTTCTTGAAACGTATTTACCCCCACAGCATGAACACCGTGATTTAATACTGTGTGCCACGGCTCCCGAATCGGAACAGTCCAGTAATCGTTTTTACGCTTAACGTGGTGGGCGTTAGATGGGGATTTGCCCTCAATAATATCGGGTAATGATCTGACGTGGTTAAGGTATTTTTCGTTACGTTCACCGTGTGGTTTTTGCATCATTTCAAGTAGCTTTCCTTAAAAGTAGCAAACTCAATAGCCATTTCCTCATTTAGGCTTTTCCTTCCAGCAGCTTCGACCATATAGACCCACGTCTCAATGCTGATATAATATACGTTTTTCTTTTTCCTTGGAATCCAAAACATAACGACAACGTAACTGTCTGTATTGGTAAGGAAAAAGCAATCAAATGGTTTGGGTCTTGTAAACCGTGCCTTGCTGCCCTTAAATACCGGCTGATCTGTTATCTTATGAAATAACCCGAAATCGCAAGCAGCGTCAAGTAACGCCTTTATCTGGTGATCTGCCAAAGCGTTAAATGGCAAACTTGTTCCCTTGCAAAACTTAAGCTCAAAGCAACCTACCACTTTATTACGCTTTCCGAATTCTGTCTGAAATTCCCCTTCACGCATAAGAAAGTCCTCCTTTTAATGTTTGGGTGGGCAGGATTTGAACCTGCAATGAAGAGGATAGGCGCGTTTGTGATGTCGCCTCGTTTTACGTCTTGCCCGCCAGCTTACCATACTCATCTGGCTGGTCTTGCCCGCACCGTATCGCTACACCGGACAAGTCCTCCTTCTTCTGATTAGCGTCTACCAACGGCAAACAGCGTACCATTTACCAATTCCGCCACCACCCCTTACATTCAGCTATTTCGCCTCCATCAAATTAACTCTTGGTAAATTAAATCTTTTTCCACCACGTCTTCTGCATTCAGTGAAATCGTCACTGCAAGAAATATCACCATGATACCATCTTAAATACTTAAAATGAAGATCGTCGGGCCACTCTTCTATTCCGAAAATTGTGGGAAACAACACAAGCATTATTACCAACAATATCAGCAACATATCAGAAAGGCACGTCGTCTTCTTCACTTTTCCTGTTCTCATTGCCCGATTCACTTGTTGTGCCTTTTTTGTCAAGCATTTTCATTTCTCTGATAATGACCTCTGTAGTATATTTTTTATTACCCTCTTTGTCATCCCAAGTTCTTGTCTGGAGTGAACCCTCGATATAAACAAGACTGCCTTTCCTTAGGTAACTATTGCAGATTTCGGCTAGCTTACCAAACGCTACGGCCTTTATCCACTCTGTTTTTTCAATGTATTCTCCGTCTTTCTTGTACTTTTCGGTGGTTGCTACGCTAAAGTTGGAAATTTCAGTTCCGTTAGGGATTGTTTTCTGGATGGGATCTTGTCCGAGTCTGCCTATACCTATAAATTTATTCAACATCATCATTCTCCTTTTTCTTTTTTGAATTTGCAATATTGTGCTCCCATTTATTAAGGAACGATTTGAATGATAAATTAGAGTCCAAAACAAGAAGGATTGCCTCTTCTCTAGTATAATCCAGTTCGATATACTTTTTTATAGAATAATCCTTCTTTTCTATTCCGTAGTCTAAAAGCCTCTCGTAGATCGTCTTTAAGTAGGGTACGTATTCCTTCAATACAACCATTGCCTCGTCAACGACCGGCGTAAACCCCTTTGCCATGCCAATCATTTCTAAAATTTCATTAATGTCTTCTTTTTCCATTTTAAACTCCCTAATACGGTATTTTGTCTTTTCTTTTCCCAAACCTGTCAACAAAAGTAAGATCGCTTTTGTCTAACCCACCAATCGGCTTTTGCTCTTTTTTCGGCTTCCTTGTTTTTCGTGGCCGTTTTGGAATTGCCATAACTTCTTCTCCTTCATTTGATTATCGTGTCACTAATTCTCTAGTTTTGCAATTGGTAAAACCCTTACCACATCAACCAATTCAGCAACTCCCCCATGTATTTCTGCATGACAATTTTTGCACAAAAGAACTATAACATGCTTTTTTAGCTCATTGTTTATTTTTGTAATTGAAGAAAGCGACCCTATCGTAGCACTTTTTCCATTTACATGGTGAAATTCTATTGTCCTTATACTCTTATTTCCGCATCTTGAGCATCCGTTGCCTTTCAGTTCGTTCTTATATTCCTTGAGTCGCTTTTTTCTTCGCTTGCATTTACTTTTATTTATCTCGTGTTTTCTTGCAAGCACAAGAAGCATGTAAATTAGGATACACCTTAAAACGGTTTTCTTTTGTTCTTCCATGGCTATGCCTGATTAAAAAGCGTTGTTGCTGAAAAACATTTCTTACAAATATAAATAGCGAAAGCCCCACAATCATGCATCCAAAAGCCCTCGCCACCGTCACCCCAGTCATTGTTGTGAAGCTCACAAACGCATTTCTCTGGTACTGACTTATTCTCCATTCCCTCATGTGCTACAAAAGCTATACGCGATACTTCACCACAATGACAACACTCGATTGTTTCTGGAAAGGGATCTTGCCATGACTTTTCGCACCCATCCTTTCCTAATGTTACTTGCATTTTATTTCTCCTCTTAGTTTAGTTACCAAATTTTATCAATGGCAATATCAAGCAAATTGTGTAATTCTTTCCTGCTTCCATCGCTAATACTATCAGCGTAGTCTATTAAGCTAAAATTGGTTAGCCGTGAATAATTCGACCCGGCTTTCTTACACATAATTGTTCCATTATCGCTTGTGCTGATATTTCCTATTGATAGATCAAACCATATATCTGTTGGCTTATTCACGACTCCTCCTTTATTTTAATTTAGTTATACCACGTTTCCATCCAGATGTCAAGGACTATTTTAGTGGTCATGTACTTCTTCATCCCATTCATCCCACATATAGTCAGCAAGCATTTGGCTATCCACTATTTCGGCTTCATTCTCTCTATTATTGTTGCGTATTTAATTCCAGTTTATTTATATCTCGTTTCGTTGACTTCAGGTCGTCAAAACCGTGACAAATTGTCACCAGTTGTTTCTAAGTGGTAGAAATGGCCTCCCCTTTGCATGGCAATTTGCGCTTTGGTAAGGATCTACGGCTTACGGGCGCCACCCCGCTATTTTCTACCATTACTTATTTCTCATCCATAAGTCGGGTTACTAAATCCCTAATTTTCATCATATTCACCCACCATTTTGGCTCGGTGGGGTACGAGGGTGTTTTTTGGTCTACTTGATCTATTTCGTTGAGAAAGTGGTCTAACATTTGCTTGTATGCCAGTTTTGCATCGTCACCTTCTTTCTGGTATCTATCCATCCCATCACCTCCAGTAGTGCTGGTTATAGTGCTAAAACTCCCTGTGCTTCTGTGTTCTCAATCCTTCTGGTTGCTATGTCAAAGTATTCCGTTGAAATCTCGATGCCTATAAATTTCCTGTTCAGTATCCTTGCCATCTTTCCGGTTGTTCCGCTTCCCATCATCGGGTCAAGAACTGTATCGCCTTCATTGCTCCATGAAATTATGTGGTCGTGGACGAGTTGTTCGGGAAAGGTTGCCGGATGTTCGAAAGCTATTTTATCGGTTGTCCCAACCATATAACCACCACGGACTTCCCATACATTTGTCCTCTTAGAAAAAGTGTTTCCGGTAGCCATAAACTTAACGGTGTGTCCCTGTTTTCTCCTCATTGACGATTCTCCGGTTTTGAGATAGGCGTTTTTATGGTCTTTCAGCAAATTCAATGACTTTGGTTTCCCTTTACTGAAAACAAACATATATTCAAATGATTGGGTGTAACAATATTTTGAACCCTTCGCTCCGCCTTGCGCCCCTTTGCTATAAATCATCGTATCGTGAAGGTTAAAACCGCAAACATCCTTGAAATATAACGCCTGTTTTAAACTCGTTCCTGTCTCGCTTCCCTTGATGGTAGCATCCCCTACCACCCAAACAACCACCCCGCCAGTTTTAGTTACTCTATAAAGTTCCTTTGCAATTCCTTCAAAGTCAAATACATAGCCGTTATAAGTGCGGAGGTTGTCATAGGGTGGAGATGTCACGGTAAGATCAACCGAGTTATCTGGAATATATTTCATTACTTCTTTGCACTCTCCAAGGTGCAACCCTATTGGCCCCATATCTATAATTTCTCGTTCCATTTCCGATCTCTCTAATGTTTCTTGGGAAATACGAAGTGCTTCTTGCCTTGATATTCTTTTCCCTATTTCTAAGCAATCGCCTTGAATGAGTTTCATGCTCAATTCCCAACCCTTCCCTTCTCCATATTCTCCACGGTCAAAACTTCACCAGCCTGAAATAACGGGTCTGTGTTCTCAATCCTTCTGGTTGCTATGTCAATATCCTTGTCAATGCCGATGAACTCAAAGCCCTCTATCTGTGCCGCTACGCCTGTAGTCCCTGAACCGACATAGCAATCAAGAACTGTCCCACCGGGAGGGGTTACGAGTCGGCAAAGGTAACACATAAGCTTCAGGGGCTTTACCGTTGGATGATTATTCCCCTCTCCACGTTCTGCCTTTGATGCCTTCGCTACATAAAAAAATCGGGCTGCTGAACCGGAGTCATTGAAATTGCTTGGTGCTTGTGGTTTATCTCCATTAAACATTGAGGTGTCTTTGTTGTCGTATTCACGCCCAGCATAATTATATGGCTTGCCACCATTGCCCTGACCTGTCTGCGGGAACAACCCCACCACTTCATCAGAACCGTCTGTAATGACATTTGCAGGGAAACGGCCTTGTGGTTGTGGCTTTACTTGAAACTTACTTTTCTTTGGACCTTTGTTTTGAAAACAATCTTCTTTTGTGTAATGCCTTATATCATATTCACCTTGTTTAGACTCTACCCTGCATCCATCAATATTCAATCCACCAGTTCCCCACTTCAAGACGTTCAAGGCCACGGTCTTTTCACTCAGAGGCTTACGGGCAAGGCAGATAGGTTCATTGGCGGGCTTGAGGGCTGTTCCCCATCCGTCCCACTGGATGGCTTCGGGGGATTGTGGGTTTGGCAATGTTTTTCGCTGTACACCTTCACCATAACAACCGCTTGGACTCGCACCACTGTTTCTATTATTGGGTGAGTTTTTTCCTTTTATATATTGTCCTTTTGCCTTATCAATCGCCTTCCCCACATCCAGCGATTTCGGGAATCCCGACCCATACAGCCATTGAATCTGATCTCTGATCTCAAACCCTGCATCTTCGATATTGACTACCATCCGGTGATATGTCCTCGTACCGCCAAAGGATAAAAGATATCCGCCTGGCTTCAATACCCTTATAACCTCCTGCCATTGCTCAATACTCGGAACATCATAATCCCACTTCTTGCCCATGAACCTCAGTCCATACGGGGGGTCTGTTACAATGGAATCAAAATAATTATCTGGAAAGTCTTTTAATACCTCTTCACATTTACCTTCTAATATCTTATACAATTTCATCCTCCGGTACATTTTTAAAGTATACTGCTGGTGTTCCGGCCCAAATCTCTTTATCAGGTATATCTTTAGTAGCAACCGAGCCTGCGGCTAATTGTGAATTTCTACCCACAGATATACCAGGCATGCATATGGAGCCTGCACTAAGACGCGCCCATGACTGTATACATGTTGATAGCAACTCTACCTTGTACTTTCGTCCATGACTGATTTTCCTGGTATTAAGTATCATTGATTTAGGTGCCATAAATACATGGTCACCTATTATAGCATGAGAAGCCACAAAACATAATGACTGAATTGTTGAATAAACACCTATATCCACATCACTTTCTATTACAGTAGAATGGCCAATGGTTGAATAACTTCCTATAAATACATTATTACGGATTACTGTGTTATGGCCAATGAAAACATTATCACCTATAACAGCATGTTCATCTATAACAACATTTTCACCAAGTCTTACATTCACACCAAATATCACTGTGGGG
>Ga0207997_1002005_pt1 | contig 10400 bp, 17 predicted proteins | sample AntAceMetag02UKN_FD_184777 | JGI IMG/M metagenome (GOLD analysis project Ga0207997, IMG submission 184777) | Saline lake microbial communities from Ace Lake, Antarctica - Antarctic Ace Lake Metagenome 02UKN (SPAdes) (version 2) | ecosystem: Environmental > Aquatic > Non-marine Saline and...
TTAATGTTTTGTGCCCAAAGAAGTGACTTTGCATGTTCACACGCTTCCAACAATAACATTATCAAAAGCTTCTCCTTCCCTTTAGTATGCCCCATCACACTCCTCCGATCGTAGGTATAGCCCACAAAACTAATCCTAGCCCGCAGATAACAACAAACAGATACGCCAAGCCCTGCATAATGGAATAGCCGGATCTCTGGCTTTCTCGATAATTTTTTGAAATGTGTCTGCGGTGATACTTGTTGATATTGTCATACGACTCAAATAACTTTCTAATGTCTTTTGAATTGTGAGATATTTTCATTTCTTTTTCCTTTCCATTGACTTTAAACCAGCCCGATAAATTTCTACAATTTTAACATTTTTCCTTTTTAGCGCTTCTGTCCGACGGTAATCTACTTCATTTAAACTAATGCTTGTTCCGATATAAGAGTTACGTTTCATTTTGTGAACCTCCTTCCTCATTTGATATACAATGATAGCATATCAAAGGAACACTTGTCAAGCCCTAATAAAATAAAAAAGCACCGCTTTCTAACGATGCTTTGGTTCTTCTCTATATTGGTAAGCCTAGATCACAAGCAATGGCAGGGTGGCAATAAAGGCAAATCCTCGGCTCGGCTCAACAAGCCATTCATATTTCAAGCGATTGGAGTTTGGGATCACAAGCATTAGAATAATAATGCGGATACACGCCCCAACCCAACTGCCTGTATAAAAAGCGATAGGCAAGGCAGCAACGCCGTAGCAGAAGCCTGTTAGCGTCCATTCGTACCAATCAACCCCTTCTGTCCCCCATTTGTCCCAATAGGTACAAAGTGAACCGAAGGATAGAACTAGGAACGATGCCAGTGCGCCCCAGTAAGCCCATACAGCGTTAAAAGGGATCAAGACACATAGAACCACTATACCAGCCAAAGGAACGCCTAGATCGCGCCATTTCGTCTTAAATGGTACGTTTAGATCAGATCCACCAACCCTGTAAAGAATTGCCCCAATCAATGACATTGTTATCCATAGCCATACGCTCATTTCTTATTCTTTCGATACTCTATTGCTCTAAGGCTCGCGCAACCACCAAAATGAACATCGGTCTTATATGATGGATTAATAATCTGGTTTGCGTGCTGTTCGGTTGTTACAGCCGGAGATATAACCGGCTTAATCATTCCAGCATAGATTGACCATCCTAGAAATACAATAACCCCAATCACTGCAAGAGTAGAAATAACGCCAGCAGTTCGTTTAACTTGATGGCCTACTACTTCACTTATTTTAATCATTGCAAGAACCCCCCATCAATGCGTTTTTGGTTTACCCAAAATAAAACAGGATATAACCATTTCGGCTGTTCGGCATCCATCCAAATAGCCCATAAAAGAAAATGTGCTGGTTTCCAAAAATCAACTCTCAAAACTTAATGTTCAAAATTGTTGCTGAAATTCCATAGTCAAATTCATTGCTTCCCGTTAATCTGCCATAGCCTCCATAAATTCCGATGTTACATTCGATCAGATTAAGAACAGGCAAATCAATATAATCCTTTAATTTAACTAATGGATATGAAACAACCGCAATAGCTTTAGATTGCGTATTCTCTGCGTTGCCTGCATATCCGGCTTCAAGCGTTAATTCTTTCCACTTCGCAACTTCAACTGTTGAAAGAAAATTCATCTTTGAATCTGCTATCGAATACCCGATTCCCGATTTCCAAGCGATCTCTGCAAAAGCGATCCCACTTGTTATTAGCAATAAAGCTAATGTCATTAAAAATACTTTTTTCATTCTTTCCCCCTGTCTGTTCGGTTAAAATAAAAGGCAACTACAATCATTATAATAGCAACAATCTGCTCCGGTGACAACTGATTCATGATTGATGCCCTTGCGAATACTCCCGCCGTCACTACTGTAAAAATAAATCTACCGCTAATTAGTTTGTTCATTATTAGCCTCTCCGTTAATTTGTTGTCTTACATATTCACTCATACTAACATAAAAATTTCCGCAATGTTCACATCTAAAACTTCCCATATCCTCAACCTCACTTGTTTTTCCGCAATGATGGCAGCGGATCTTAATTTTCATATTTTTCTCTAAAAGAACGATTTATATTTTAACGTAAATATCAAAGCTAAAAGAAATCCGGTAAATTTCTGTCTCATAGTTTTCTCTCTATCTGTTCTAATATTGTTCCCTGTCTCATCTGCTCGACACGAAAGTCAGCAATCTTTGCCTGTATTTCTGTATCTCTCGACCTACTATCTTTATCATTGGTAATAATAGCCCCTGCCATAGTAGGCAGAGTTATAAACAGCACCAGCGTTACTAGCACCCCTACTAACCATAATATCCATTTACTTCTTCCGTTGTTCGGCATTGTTGTTTTCCTTTAGTTTAAGTATTTCTTTTAGATGTTTAATCGCAGGAGTAAAATATCCTGTCATTATGGCTATCACAGCTCTTATTTTTAATGTTTGGATTTTTTGTATCATTGTATTACCATTATCCTTCGGGTTGGGGCTGCGATATATTCATCTGCTCCTATGTCCCAAGCAACTCTTGTTTCATCATCTAGGTCGTCTGTGAATGTTCCGCTATTATCTTCCCCAACACCAATTAAAGTAGAACCTGTTTTAAGGTGATAATCGCCAGCTTCAAATTCGTCGCCTTGAGTTAAATTTTTCCAATAATTTGTTGCGTAATCATCGGCAGTATCATCACAAGACGCCAGATAATCTTTATTAACACTATCTGTAATAGAAAAATCAGCGCCACCAGAATTACAAACAACAACATTTGACATTGTTTCATTTTGACCATTTCCTGAGTAATAACCTATTCCTACGGCATCAATTACTGTTATATTATAAAAAGAAGCAGTATCACAACGTGAACGAATGGCTTGAGTCCCTATTGAGTCAATAAATACACAATTATACATTATCATGGTGCAGTTATAATATCCTTGATAAGCTGAGTCTTGAAATATTATATGATGTATTATCGAACCATCTGAACTATCATCTTTTAATGCTTCTCCATCATTATCTAAACATAAATAACTTGCCCCATAATAATCAGAACCATCAGAATAACTAAGAATATTTCTTCCTGTTAATGTTACTGCCCCTTCACATGTTCCGTCCCAATTTGAAGTATCTCCTGTAAAATCCATTCTATTGTCTACGTCGTATGTTCCGCCCGATGAATTACCCCACTCGCCATCATCATATATTTTAATAATATTTGAAGCACCATCGCCACCGTCGGAAAGCGTTACCGTATTCGTGGTGTCTGTAACAACATCATTATCATCAAACGTACCGCCAGCAATAGACATGATTAAAATTTGTCCGTTAATGCTTTGATGAATACAAGTCCCTGTCGTGCTTCCGCCATCTGTTGTTACGCTTGCGCCATCTGCAATCGTTCCGCTATTAGCATCAAAAGAAAATACCATTGTTGTTGCAACGGTAATATCTTCGTCTAAACCGGTTTCTGCTAATATTGCGGACGTATAATCGCCCGCACTATCTCTGACCTCAACGGTAAAATCTGTAACGGCTAAAGCATTACCTACTATCAATAGAAACAGAAATAGATTTAACAGTAATTTTTGGCAAAATCTCATCTTTCGTGTATTCCTTTTCCTCTGTTAATAATTTAGTATCAATTTTATTCTTGCTCGATTTTAAAAGCGTCTTATCTCCACTTTCGCCCACTTCTTCTGATAGCAAAGAGGATTTTAATTCCTCCGCTTCCACTTTTGTTAATTTCATTTTAATAATGTCGAAGTTTTTATAGTCATGTTTGGGCGGTGTTATTTTACTACAAGGAATGACATCAACCACATCACCCATTTCATTCTGTCCGCCATTTTCATTATCAATAGGAGAATGATTGTCAATATAGACGTAGTAACATTCTTGAGCATTTACATTCCCACAAATAATCATAAATGCTAAGATAAAGAAATACTTTTTCATTACTCCTCCTTTAATCATCATACGTTCCGTTTAATTGTAAAAATAAATATGTTGGAGCAGAAGCAACAGAAGTTATTGCCAGTTTTATTTCGTCGCTTGCTGCACCAGAAGCGTTAGTAATCCCAGCATCACTCTGTCCGTCTGTATCACAAACAATATCTGTCCCTTCAATATCTGTTCCACCCGAAGTAACATCGAGAGTGACCGTACCCACCAGTGTTTTACAATAGATAGACGTGAATGTAACGGCGTGTGTTAATTCTCCGAAAACAAAATCGTCGGTAGCAACAGGGTCTTCAAATCCCATTTTTGCTTTATAGATATATGTTTCCTCGTCCGCATTTAAAGTAGCAGTTGCTATGGTAAGGCTTCTACCATCAACTTCTGTTACTGCTGTTGTATCTGTTGTAATAACACCAGCAAGTCCATCCAACCTTCCAATCTCTGCTTCTGATATTGTTTTAGAGTCTGTTGTTAGGCTTGTGGTTATCGTAGGCGTTGTAAGATTCCAGCTTGTTACAGCAACACTATCATCAATCGTACAGGCATCCTCTCCTGCACAAGTAAACTCTCCAAAATCCTCACTCTGTAAATCTTCGTCGCCTATTAACCCTGTAGCTGTGAAAGCCGTTGTAAATGTCGGACTATCTGTTGGGGCTTTATTATTAAACGTATCCCAATCAGCTTGTGCTAAATAACCATCAGCAGAAGTTGTTGCTACTGGCATAGCAAGAGTTAAATCAGCATCAGCTCCTGGTAATACATCATCTGCTGCTCCCGTTAGTGGTGCTGTAGTTACAATATCTTTAAGCATAATAATGGCAAATGTAACATCAGCGTCTGCACCCGATAATACATCATCAAGATTTGCACCTGCGTCAACAGTCAGTGGTGTTGTTGTAACTATATCTTTAAGAACTGTACCTGCTGGTACATTAGTACAATCAGTACAATCAATAGCAGGAGTAGCATCTGAAGTCCATGCGCCACCAGCAACAAACATCACATTATCGTTTGTTTCTGTAAGCCCCGAGATAGTTGTTAATTCTGAATCAAGTGGTTGATATGCAGCATCGCCTTCTGCTGCAATAAGAATATCTGTTGCATCTAGCGCAGTTTCCAATTCAGCAATCGTGTTTACTGTGCAATTAACGCTTGAACCGTCATTAATACAGAGATCGCCTGTTGTAAGCGTTCCGACCTCATCTGCTGTTGAGGTATATCCTGCACTTGTATTTTCTGCTTCTGTCCATACATCGACTTCTCCCTCAACCGAACCATCTGCTGCTATGTCAGTAATTACGCTGCCTGCTGTTGCTGCTGCTGGATTAGCTGCTAAGGCCGAAGCAGTCGAAGCGTTCCCTATTAACGCACCATTAAACTCAACGGCAGTTATATCAAATAATCCTACATCCCAATCAGCAGTTAAAGGGATAGAACCATCAGCAAGCAGGTCCCCACTACCGCCTGCCGGTGCTGCCGCACACGCCATCGCTCCGCTTGCGTTAAATTGAAGTATCTGTGTATCACTACACGCCGTCGTAGGAAAGAACATTTTACCGGGAGTCCCTGATGGGAATTTCATATATTTTTCTGAAGCCAATGCAATACTTTGCAATAAGACGCAACATAATGCAATAAAAACAATTTTTCTCATCTTACTCTCCGATCGTTATAGCACTAAACAATGAATACGTAAGGCTTTCACGCGCTGTAAAATTAGCTACGTATGCACTTAGGCCTGCGATATATCTATAAGTTCCGTTAGTAGAATTAATCTCCTGAATGATCCATGCACCGTTAGACGCAAGCCATCCATAGTAATTGATCGTTGCGTCACCGGCTTTTTCTTTCTCATCCGATATTTCAAAAGACATTTCATATTTGCCGGATTTGTGTAAAAGAAATTGCGGATCAGATATTTTCATTGTCATAAGTAACTCCTATTTCAAAATCTGTTTAACTTTTTTATCAACAATATCATCAATCTTTTTGTCTCTGGCGTCACACGCTTTCTCTCTATCTAAGACAATACCTTCCCTATTGTTTATTTCTGTCGCTCGATCAGACTGTTCTTTAGCAACCCGATTTTCAGAAGCCTCAAAAGCCTTTTGTTTAATAAGCAACTCCTTCATATCCTTTGCATTTTCATGCTCAAGATTATGTAAAGCATCAAGTCTGTTTTTTATCTCCTCAACATTTTTAATCTTATTTTCTCGTGCGTCTAAGTCTTTTTTCTTAGACAACATCTCTGCTTTTTTTACTTTTAAATCTTCCTTTAATGTTACGTTTAAAGCTATCAAGCCTTCAAGTTCTTTAAGCTTTATTAAACAATCATTAATTATTTTTCCAAGATCGTTAATTATGTTCTGCATTTTTTCTCCTCCTTGTTATTAATTTACCTCATACCAATTTTTTGTAATCTTCCTTTTACTTTTATCTTAGCCATTATTCCCTCCTTAGTTATCTGATCTACTTACTTCTATCCACGCATCATCTCCGCTGTCGAAGATAAGCGCTATCATATCACCCTGCCCTAAAGTGAAAGATATACCACCAGCTAATTGAAGTCCTGTACCATCGTCTAATTTTACAGTATTAGTATCATGGTCGCCCTGTATATAAACTATCTGTCCGTCTATACCGTCTGCGATTTGAGGATTTGCTGTAATGTCTATTGCTCCACTATCACCAGCTATTCGCATTAAAGTTTTAGTTACTGTTATTCCACCTGCCGCCGTTATATTTGTTGTGGCTGAAAATGATATAATTGTAGGATCTAAATCGCTAGGCACAGTAACTTCTAAAGCTGTCCTCGTAGGATACCTAAGAGCATAATCAGATCCCATTAAAAATATACATAAACAAATTGTTATAATCAAAAGTTTTTTCATTATCCGAATTTTATTTGATCGAACCTTTTAAAAGTTAATGAGCCGGTATAAGCTCCGGTTGCATCCCAGTTAATAAGATAATCAATGACGCTTTGACCGGCAGCGTACTCGTATTGTATTGCCGCGCTTTGTATATCAAACCGCTGAATAACCCACCCACCATCAGCATTTAAAAAGCCAAAATACTGATATTGAGCATTTGTGCAATCCTGATTAGCGGCTTCAAAAATAGTTTCATGTCCGCCGGCTTTATGATAAAAATAATTGTTATCTCTAAATCTCATTTTTTAAGAGCCTTCCTTACATTATCAACAATCGTTTTTTCTAAACTCGCCTCACGTTCTGTAATTGCTTTATCCCGTTTATCAATTCCAGTTTCTCTGTCCCTCTGCTCTTTTTTAACAGAATCCTCATACGCTGTAAAACTCGCAACCATTTTATTATACTCATCAATCGTTGCCTGTCCCTGCTCCATACGAAGGTCAGAGTCTTTTCGATGCTGAGAGAGATCCTCAATTTTTTCTAAAACTGCCTCTCTCTCGTCGAGAAGTTGCTTTTTGCGTCTTAGTTTTTTAGCTTCTTCTTTTTGGTTAATATCCGTTACATTCGCTAAAGCAATCTTATCAAACAAGTCTGCTTTAAGATTAATGCACTCAGCATAAACCGCTTTGATGTTATCTGTTATTTGAATTAACTCTTTCATGTTTCCTCCTGATTTTATGAATTAGCATAGTATGGACTCTGCGCTCCCATTTGATTATAATTAGCTGATGATGACCTTTTAAAAGCTATTGTTGATATATTTCCGACAGTATTACCAGTATCACTCCATGCTTGTCTGTATTGTGCGTTCCATGATACATTTAAACCGCCTGAACTTCCCTGTATAAACATAAAATTCAAGTCTGATCCTATGGCCGCGCCGGGAGAAGGAAGATTTATTGTCATATTTTCATCAAGTGTAATTACATATAATCTTCCTTTCGGTCTACCAGTATGGGTTGCATTAAGATTATAATATCCACAATCAGGAGTATACGAACTTCCTCCACTAACAGTAATTACTGTTAATCTTTGACCATCACTAAATGCGCCATTCGTTACATCATTCTCGTTATAAACAGTTTCCTCATCAACCCAACGCATACCATAATTTTCTATAAATATGTTATTGCTAGGTGGATTTTTGCTTGCGTGATGACAAGTATAAACATTATCATAAGAAGTAGGGAAAGAATTTCTAATAAATTTATTGAGTGAAACAACTGAATCTCCTGAATACAAATAAAGACCAGATGCCGATGCGGTATTAAAACTACATCCCTCAACACGATTCCAATATCCACCATTAAAAGCAATTTCCGTTAATCTATCTGTGTATGCACCGCTTGTTTCAAAATAACAATCTTGGACTATTACTCCTGTGCATCCATTTAGATATAAATTCATATTTAGATCTTCTGCATTTTCGTTTGTTCCTATTTTTTGTCCAGTAGAACCATTGGATTCTATTGTGCAGTTATGTATGCGGGAATCAGGAACAGCTTTAAACTCAACGCCACCCTTTACATTTCCTCTAATTGTATAATTTGAAATATATACTGCTGTAGCATGAAAACCACTAGCCGTAGTATTAACAACATAAATACCACGATTCTGATTCGCATTTATATATCCTCCACCAGTAATATAAAAATAACTTGCTCCTTGTACATAAATCCCGTCATCTGAACAACCCTGAACAGACACATTTGAAATAACACTACGTCTGCCTTGAATGACATGGACACCATATTCTCCTGATACAAACCCAGCCGTAGCACCCTCAAGCAGCATATCAGCAAGATAAATTCCATGAGAAGAAGCTGACGCATTTCCCATTGTAACAATAGGAGTTCCTGCGCCAGAATTAACGATGACTGTTCCCCTGCCAACTCCTACTAAGCGTTGATGAGAATCTAACACAATAGAAGCGTCTACTACATAATCGCCCTTTGAAAGCTGTACTGTCCCTCCATTATCAACACCATTAAAAGGAGAATTGTCTACTCCTGAAAAAGCTGGCATTGAATCAATGGCCGCTTGTATTGCTGTTAAGCATTGAGTAGAATTATCTCCCACAGCTCCCCACCATTCAGGATAAACTGTTGTTACAGAACCAGATCCCCAACGAACAAGGCCAGCGCCGGAAAAAGTTTGATATAGTCCGGCTTGAAACGGGCCATTAACAGTAAGATTCTTTCCTGAAGCGGTAACAATCGTTCCTCCTTTTTCTACTCTTAAAGCTAATGTAGAAGGAATAATTAAACTAGCCGATAATGCTTGTGATTCTGTAACTATAAGCGTAGTTTCTGTTGTTCCTATGCCAGCTACGGCAAGATCTATCGTTGAATAAGTATTAGCATTCACGCCTAAACTGTTTGCGGCTGATTGAGCAACTACTTGTGCTGCCTCAGCATTTGTTTCCGCTGTCTCAGCGTTAGTCTCTGCCGTTTCCGCATGAGTTTCCGCTAATTCTGCCGCTGTTTCACTTAACGATGCCGCCGCCGCACTAGCCGCCGCTGCGACTGCTGGATTATTTGTATTCTCTAACGCAGTTCCGGCAGAATTCCACCCTATCAAAGCACTTGCACTCGCTACTGGAAATGCAAGTACTGAGTCCGCAGTTGCTGTTTGGAGAATCGTTCTTGCAAGAAGTTCAGCATTACTCTGAATCATAGCAACAAGCTTATCAAGTTGTTCCTCAAGTACAGGAGTTGACAAAGGCCCGTTACGCTCCCAGTCTGCCTCTTGTGTTTTAGGTTGATTACGTCGAACAACAAGCGTTCCTGATGAGTACGATTGAACCGTTGTTACAGTAAATCCGGTTGACGCGATATTCGATATAGCATAACTCGTCGTAGGTGTTAGAGTGGTTTCAACTCCGGCGGTTGTTACGTGAACAACCTCCTCATCCTCTGATGCCCATATCCGAAAGTCTGTTACGTTATACGCAACGCCTCCGGTGCAGGCAAATTCTTCTTTATACTTTTCGCTTGTTAGTGACATGATTGCTCCTTGTTATTCTGTAAAATACTTATAATATCTGATTATCGTTTTTAATGGAAAAGCTGTTGCAGGCTCAACCACAGCCGAAGCAGCTATTAAGTAATCTTCAAGATCAGGCTCTTTTTTATATGCCTTCATCATTCCTGTTGCTATATCATCTAAAAGTGGTGTACTCATAACCTTCCAAGTTCTTAATCCTGTCGTTTTTCTAGCAGCATAAGTCATAAGATCATCTAATACCGGAACAGCATTAACCGGAGATACTGCCATCTGGACAAGAACATCTTGTGCAAAAGTATCTTTCTTATCATCTTCATCATCAAAGACTAAGTTGCCAGCTCCTATGATTGTATCTTTTGCAATCTTCCCACCTAATACATAAAGAAAAGGCTGTATAATCGCATAAATAGCAAGAGTTTTAACGAGTTGCTCTTTCCCGATATCCCCATTCTGAAAGCTAATAATAGAATCC
>Ga0207997_1002009_pt1 | contig 10383 bp, 9 predicted proteins | sample AntAceMetag02UKN_FD_184777 | JGI IMG/M metagenome (GOLD analysis project Ga0207997, IMG submission 184777) | Saline lake microbial communities from Ace Lake, Antarctica - Antarctic Ace Lake Metagenome 02UKN (SPAdes) (version 2) | ecosystem: Environmental > Aquatic > Non-marine Saline and Alkaline...
GTGTTGGTAGAGTCAGCAGCAGAGAAGTGTCTCTCACACCTTGAGACACTATCTCGAACAGACCCGCAAGTGTTTAAGACAATCGTTATTGACTCTATCAGCACCTTCCAGGAGTCTCTCTTAAAGTATATCTGCAAAGTCAACAATATCAAGACACCCCAAATTAAAGAGTGGGGCATGGTTATCAAGGGTCTTCAAGACTTGTTTATGTTCCTCAAGAGCCTTGACTATCATGTTGTGGTAACCGCTCATGAGCAGCTCATTCAGGACGAGACAACAGGGGAGATCCTCTTTAGACCCGTTATTGTGGGTAAGAAACTCCCAGGGCAACTTCCTCTATACTTTGACGAGGTCTACCGCTTCGTGACTGAGAAGGATGCCAAGACAAACAAGACCACCTACAAGATGCTCACAGCAGCGGGTACTCGTTACACAGCAAAAAGTCGCCTTGGTGTACTTGATGCTGAAGAGACTCCATCATTTAATGCGATCATGTCTAAGGTAAGAAAGGAGAAAGGAGAAAAGGGTGTCTGATACTGGTTGGATGTTTGGTTATGGTTGTGTATGCGTTATCTGCATGTGTTTGTTGGGGATAGCTTATACCCCACAAGAGAAAGGATCAGCAGAGATGATTATCAACGTCAAAGGCTTGGAAGATACGGAAGACTTCAAGGCTATGCCAGCAGGAACCTACACCTGCGTCATCATGAAGTGTGAAGAGACAACCTCTAAGAGCGGCAACCAGATGATCGACTGGGAAGCCGATGTCAGGGAAGGTGAGTTCGAGGGGCATAAGCTCTTCTGGAATACCTCGCTCGTAGAGAAGGCCCTTTTCAGGCTTGTCGCCCTCCTCGATGCGGCAGGCATTGGCTACTCGAATGAGGGCTTCGCCACAGAGGATGCTCTTGGCCAGGTCGTCGACCTCAAAGTCACGCAGGAAGAGTACGAAGGTAAGGTGCGTAACAAGGTTGATGATTACCTTCCTACAAAGGACTGAACCCCTATGTGTAGAGGCCTCATGGTCGTGGGGCCTCTACACGCTTTTGAGAGGAGTCAGTGATGGCAGAAGAGCGAAAAGTCTTGCAAATCCCACTCGACGATATAATGGTAGAGAACAGAGCACGTGAGCTCTATGGCGATATAGATGGTCTTGCCACTAGCATCACCAGGTATGGCCTATTCCATCCTATTGTAGTCACTAAACTCGAAGATGGTAAGTATAAGCTGGTGGCTGGTGAGCGACGCTATCGTGCTCATGTCCGCCTCAAAGAAACCACTATCGCTTGCACACTAAAAGAAGGTCTCACCGACCTTGAGCAAAAGGAGATAGAACTTGAGGAGAACGTCAAGCGTGAAGACTTCACATGGCAAGAGTTGGTAAGGGCTAAGAGCGCCTTGTTGGATACGAAGAGAGCCCTGTACGGCAAGAGATCGAAAGAAGGTGGTTGGGGACTACGTCAAGTAGCAGAATACACAGGCGAGTCCCTCGGAACTGTCCAGCAAGACATCGAACTCGCTAACGCCATGGAAGAGCATGAGGACCTCGCTAAGTTCAAGAACAAAGACGCTGCGTGGAAAGAGTGGCGTCGACGCAAGGACAATGCCGCCCAGGAGATCCTCGCTGCAAAGACAAAAGAACGCATCAAGAACGAGGGCACGTCGGCGCAGTTCACCTTGCTAAATGGTAATAGCGAGGAGAAGATGAAAGACCTCGCTGACAAAACCGTTGACTTCATCCTCGCTGACCCACCCTATGCAAAAGACCTCGAGATGCGCTCAGAAGAGGGTCCTATCAAACCCTATGAGGATGACGAGTATAGTGTGATGAACACCCTCTCACTTGTACTCGCGGAGTGTTGGAGAGTTCTCAAGGACGATCGTGTGATGATGCTTTTCCATGATCCCCGGCACTTCGAGGTACTCAAAAAGAAGTGCGTCGAGCTAGGCTTTATGGTTGCACCTGCACCTTATGTATGGTGTAAGCCCTCACCGGGTAACACCCCGAATGCTTCCTTCTACGGCAGTAGTATCGAGTTTGTTCTTCACTGCCAGAAGGGCACAAGAGCACTCAACAAACCGGGCGAGAAAAACTGGCGTGAGGTAGCAAGAGTGCCAGCAGGTAAGAAGATCCACCCTACCCAGAAACCCCCAGGCATCCTCGGCTATTTCATCGGTCAGCACTCTCTACCCGGTGAACTCGTGTTAGACCCGTTTGCTGGGAGTGGCTCTACCCTCAGTGCGGCTGTGGCTCTGGGTAGGCGAGCATGGGGCTGTGAGTTAAGCAAAGACTACTATGAGAAAGCTCTCTTGCGACTAACCGCGTCGATGGCAACATCAACAGAAAAACCAGTGAGCTCAGGTAAGCATCCTCACCTCGGACTTACTCCAGGCACAGACGAGTGGACAAAATGTTGGGCAGCTAACCCAGGTGATCAAGGTGAGATGCTTGAGTACATAAAAGAGTGGAAAGAGAGAGAAGGGATGAGTGAGATATGAGTGACCCAATCAAGGAAGTTGATGCTCTTAAGGCAGAGATTGCTGAACTCAGAGATGCTCTAACCAACTTGTTGGAGTACTCAACCCACAACACATGCCAGCGCTGGGGAGCTATGTCTATGCCCTACAGAGATGGCCCTGACGAGGAACGTGTTGCCCGTGCTTTGCTCACAGGCAAAAGTGAGGAGCCTACCTAATGGAAGTTAAGGGTATCGGTCCACTCGACGCTCCTCTCTGGCTCATAGGCGAAGCTCCTGGAGCAAACGAGGAGAAGGAAGGTAAGCCTTTTGTTGGCCTCGCTGGTAAGACCCTTAGTGCCCACCTCGCCGCAGCGGGTATCGACAGGTCAGAGGTAAGACTTGATAACGTATGCCATATGCGCCCTAAGGCTAACAAGTTCAACAACCTTACACAAGAGCAGGTGGTGAAGGGAACCTTTGAGCTAAGAGCCTCTATACGAGAACACAAGCCAACCTTGGTGGTGGCTCTTGGTAATCATCCTCTTGAAGCATTGGTGGGTAAAACAGGTGTCCTTAAGCGCCGAGGGAGTATCTACTGGAGTGACGACCTCGACGTAAAGGTTCTCTCAGCCTATCACCCTTCGTATGTTATGCGCAACTATAAGGAGAGTCCTCTCCTACTCTTTGACCTTAGGAAAGCGGCAAGAGAATCCAAGTTCAAGGACATCACCTCAACAGAGAGAACCTTCATCCTTGACCCCTCACTTCATGTCTGCCTTGCTGCCCTTGAAAACTTTAGAACGTCGCCCTTGATCTCCTTTGACCTTGAAACAACACGTTGCTCACAAAGCCTTCCAGCCTTACCTCATACCATTGCTATAGCGTCATCACCGCATGAGGCTATCTGCATACCTTTTCACAGAAGAGGAGGCAACTGCTGGAGCATAGCTGATGAGGCTGCGATTGTGAGGGCTCTAAACACCCTCATGAATGACCCCACTGTGGGCAAGATCGCTCACAACAGTATGTTCGACATGGGAGTTCTTGAGTGGACTTATGGCATCAAGACAAGAGGTCTCATCATCGACACTATGGCCGCCTTCCATACCCTCTACCTCGAACTACCAAAAGCCCTCGACACCGTGATGTCCATATACACAGATCAACCTTACTATGGTGATATGCCCTCACAGGGCGAGGAGAGCTTCTGGAAATATAACTGCCTCGACGCCATGCTCACCTTCGAGATCGCCGACAAGATCGAACAGGAAATGGTGGAGTTCGAGGTCGCTGAGTTCTATCACAAGATCATCAACCCTCTTATCCTTACCCTTCACAAGATGCAAATGAGGGGAACAAAAATAGATTTGTCCCTTCGTGAGAAGGCTACCCTTGAGATGGAAGCAAAGCTCTCCAGTGTGAAGGAATCCTTGGAGGCTTTTGCTGGCTACGAGCTAAATGTGAATAGCCCTAAGCAACTGGGCATATTCCTATACGATGAGCTTGGCATGAAGCCCAAGTATAAGAGGGGCACAAAGACTCGCACCACTGACAAGGAAGCCCTTGCTTCTCTTCGATCTAGTGATGGTAGTGTTGTGTTTGAGCTCATCGAGCGTGCAAGGCACTTTGGCAAAACCATCTCTACCTATCTTAAAGCACCTCTTGTTAAGGGTAGAATGCACTGCTCATATAATGTTGGTGGGCGTGTAAAGGATGAGAAGAGTGATGTAGTGGCTGGCCCGTCAACAGGTAGGCTCTCATCAAGCATGAACGTCGTAGTTGGTAGTGGTACCAACCTTCAGAACTTCCCAAAGGGTGTTTGTAGGGAGATGTTCATCCCTGACAATGGTAAGATGTGGATGCGTGTTGACCTCGCACAAGCCGAGAATAGAGTTGTTGCGTGGCTCGCCGAAGAGGACGCCATGATGGAAGCCTTCAAGAGTGGCAAGGACATCCATAAGCTCGTGGCGTCGTGGCTCTATGAGAAGGACATCGAGGGTATCGAGGATGACGAGAGGCAGTTCGCCAAGAAAAACGTCCACGGCCTTAACTACCTGGAGGGTCCGAACACATTTGCAAGGCTTGCAGGGATACCTGTTGCACGGTCAAAAGAGATCATAGCCACCTACTTTAGTGCCTTCCCTAATGTTAAGGCGTGGCATGTGAAGGTGGAGGCAGAGCTTCGACGCACACGAACATTGACGAATCCCCTTGGACGTAAGAGGTCTTTCTTTGGCCGCCTTGACAACACGACCCTTCGGCAAGCAGTAGCCTTTGTACCTCAGAGCACTGTGGCTGACACCCTCAACATAGCCCTTACGAGGCTTGATGCTATGGGCGTCCAGGTATTGTTAAATGTACATGATGAAACAGACTTTCAGTATGACAAAGGTAAGTTGAAGGAGACCGTTAAGATGGTAGCCAAGGCTTTTAACATCCCCCTTAATATTCATGGGAGGACTCTTCTTATACCCTATGAGGTCGAGGTGGGTAAGAACTGGAATGAACTTGAGCCTGTAGAGGAGTAGCAGGATGAAGCGATATAACACTAGAATGTATGGCGCTTTGTTTGAGAACAAGGAAGGCAACTACGTAGATTATGCCGACGTGGAGCCCCTGCTCGCCGAGAGCGTCGCGCTCAAGACGCGTGCCGACAAGGTTGAAAGCGCACTACGAAACCTCATTGAGCGGATCGAGTTCTACTCGGCAATGGGCGAAGACGACCGGCCCAATATCGAGCAGTGGGAATACACCGAGGGAAGCAGCGACATGAAGCGTGCCCGCGACGCACTCGCCGCCGACGCGGCAAAGGAGACGGATGATGGATGACTGCGAAGAGAGAGACAAAACAGATGAAGAGATGGAGCAGTTGATGGAGACTATGCTGACATGCACTTGTGGCAACTGTATGGCCTGTCGGGTGCGTGCGCGACTCGCCCAGCCGGCCGCGGAGTTGCCGCGGTGGATGCCAGACAAGCAACCGCCAAGTGGATGGTACTGGCTTCGAGGGGCAACTGGGTGGCGCGACGATCCGATCAAATACAGCGTAAAACTAATATGGCCGCCTTACGCGCTCGAACTCGCCGGCCCCATCAAGCCGCCGGGCGAGCCAGACGAGCAAGCCATTGATGACCTGCGGCAGTATGAGCGCGTGACAGATTTGGACAAGCGTATCACCGCCAACAAGGAGGCCATCGGCGAGCTGGGGACAGAAGCCCAGCGTGACCGGACCGATTGTGATGCGTCGATTGGTTCACTGGCCAGCGACATGCGCGAAATGGAGCCGGCAATTGAGAATCTCAAGGCCGACAACAGAACCCGACACGATGAACTGTGCATGGTGCGTACGCGATTGGATAGGCTGGAGCAGCCCGCGCCGGCAGAGGGCGTGCCGACGACCGTAGAGGGACACGAGCACCCGCCGTTTACGGTTGGTGACCCGCCTGCGCAGCCCGACGCGGTGGGGGTGGCGCGATGTGAAGCTCGGCGCCTTTGGTTCGCAGGTGTCGGTTGGGAAGAAATGACAAAGCAGATCGACACTCTAATCGCCGCCGTCCGCGCGGCCGACGCGGAGGGCAAGGAGGAATACTTCGCCGTGCGGAAGAGTGGGTTCTCGCATTTAGGCGGTGCGTCGAGAGGAGGTGACAAGAAATGAAACGCCGAACACCTAAGTCAGATGATCGACGCTGCAAGCTAACGGATGATGATGATAGGCGTATGAGACGCCTCTATGATAGAGGCACTCGTATAGCCGATCTTGCACGCATCTTCAAGGTAACAAGAGCATCCATCTACAACCACTTATTCCAAACGAGCGGAGATAAAGGATGTCAGACGGGTGGCTCAGAAAATATGTAGCGTTCACTGCAAGGCACGAGAGCCCCGAGTATTTTCATCTTTGGTGTGGATCATCTGTAATAGCTGCAGCTATGGGTCGACGCACTCACCTCAACCGAGGCTTTTATGTGCTCTACCCGAATCTTTATGTTATCCTTGTGGCTGGGTCCGCCACCACACGGAAGACTGCGGCGATGAGGCTTGCAACAAGCATACTTAAGGATAGTGTTGACAAGTCAGGTGCTCCGCTAGCGTTTGTGGCTCAGAAGATCACAGCTGAGGCTCTTATAGAATACCTCAAGGAGATGGGAGATTATCCTGAGGGGTATGTCGTGAGTGAGGAGTTTAGTGTGTTCGCCCGTGGGCAGGATTCACTCATTGATATTATGACCCAAGCATACGACTGCCCCGAGCCCTTTGCCTACAGGACGAGAATGCATGGTGAGGAAGTATGCAAGACCATTTGCATGAATCTCCTCGCTGCCACCACTCCATCGTCGATGCAGCAGACCCTTACAGACGCAGCCATAGGTGGTGGCTTCACGAGTAGGATCATCACCGTCTACCAGAATGAGGGCAAGGCTCGTATTGTGATGACAACACTTAACAAGGAGGAGATCACTCTTAGGGCAGAGCTTGTGGATGATATGCAAAGAATCCTCAAGCTGAGGGGCACGTTTGTGTTCTCTGCCGAGGCGACTGATTGGTTTACACATTGGTATGAGGAGGTCTTCAAGCCCGAGGATATAGATGAGCTTAGTGGATACTTTGGGCGCAAACATGACTCGGTGTTGAAGTTAGCTATGTGTCTGTCGGCGTCAGATGATAGTAGCCTTATCATCCAGGAAGATCACGTAGCCGTCGCCCTTGATATGATAAACCAAACAGAACAGTACCTACCAAAGATGATCCGCCTCGTGCAGAAAACTCCTGTGGGCGTGACTATTAGCAAGGTGCTCAAGCACATAACAAACGCAGAGAGCGCAGGGATTATGCACTCACACTTGATAAGGCGTATGGGCTACTGCGCACCTGCAAAAGAAGTGAAGGAACTCCTTGAGCATCTTATTGCATCAGGGGAGATAACCGAAGTAGTGGCGGGGAAAGCTAAGTATTACGTCGCGGTCAAGAATGTTCAATAAATGAACAATCCAACCGGTACTGTAACTCCTCAAGAGGTATGTTCCTTACAGTCCTCTCTATCCTCCCACTACACTCACCTGTAGACTTGCCCCTCGCTGCAGCATAGCCCACCAACCCATCTATACCTGCAGTCCCGCCTCTCTTGCAGTCCACGCCCCAGAAATGCCTCGCGGCGCCCTCCTGCAAAGTAAATGGTGCTTCCTCGCAACCAAGCATGTAAGGGTAAGGAGGCACACTCACAAGAACACTCACGCCATAGAAGTCCTCTCGTGGGACGTCTTCATCCATTACTAGCCCAACGATCCCCTTGGGCGTGATGGCGTCAAGTGCCACTAGCTCATGTATAGTTGCCCCAGCCTTCGGCTCTGTGCCCATGTGCACAGGCCCTCTATAAGAGGTCTTCCTCAACACATCTTCGCACTCAGCGACATCAGGTGCCTCTACTATCTTGACAACGCACCCCACCACAATGTCAGGCCCTACACCCTCAGCCATGAAGCCCCTCAAGTCTCTCTTGTGGTAGAAGCAGGTAAACTTCTCACCGTCCCACAAGCCAGAGACATTCTCATCTCTACCTAATAGTTGTGTGGCATACTCTTTGTGTTCACACACAGCATCTGACCACTCATTAACACCCCATGTGCCCTTAATGGCTCCCATGCCGACGTCCCCGATAATAAGGTCAGCATCATCTGATGGCTTTCCTGGATCAACAATACCTATACCACGCTTCTTATACTTAACTTCCTTCGTGTAAAGCCTTACATCGTGGCCTCTCCAATCGAACCTCTCAGCTACCGGCAACAACTCTCCCTTAGCACTTACAAACAACACTTTCATCTTCTTCTCCTTCTTACTGATGCTCGATTCACCTTAGCACGTCTCTCTTCCTTCTTACGTGTCTTACTCAAAGCATGCTCGCTGGCTATGAGTCTCAACAACTTATATGTTAGGTCTTGGTCACCATTAAAGAAGTTAACCAAACCTCCAGCAGTTCTGTAGGGCTGTGTAAAGGGGATACCCATTAGGCTCGTCGCAGCCTTAGCAGTAAAGTAAGCCGTCGACTTGACGTAGGCTGTCGACTCTTTACCCTCAGCCCTCGCCTTCATCACTTTCTTGCCCTGCTGTAAGGCTCTTGGGATATCCACTAGAGGCATAATCCCTGGAGGAATAGAACTTGAATAGCCCTTTATGGCGCCAACCGCTATAGGCCCAATGACAAGGAAACTCGACATAGGGTATGTGAGAAGGTCAACCAGGTATTCTTTCTTATCCTTTGGAGGCACTCCACCTCTGAAGGTAAAGCCCATTAGGAGGCCCGGTACGGCGAGATTCCACATAACCTTAAGGGCAAACTCCATCTTACCTATATCGCCCTTCCTTACCTTACCTATATCCTCAGCCCACACGCCTCTGTTCTGATTAACCATGTTCTGGAAAGTCGTGAAGAGCTTCATGGCTGTGTTACCACGGAAGGCCGGCGGGAGGTCTTCAGGGTCAGCCATTGGCTGCGTCCGCTCTATCAATCCATTGGCGTGGTTAATAGCTTCCTGCTCACTCAATCCGAGCTCAGCTATGGCATAGTTGTAGGCACCGTACCAAATGGGTACAACAGCCTGCTGGTCATTCCACCTTAGGAACGCAAAAGCTTTCTGTCTCCAACCAGTCTTACCACTTACAAGGGTCTTGAGTGCTGCGAGCTCGTTTGCAGCTATACCCTTTATGTCACGCTCTACAAACCTATACCTGATATGCTCTGCTTTCTCATGGACAAACTTCTTCATCATTGCGTAGTTGGAAGGCTTGAAGGCTTTGCAAAAGGCGGGTATGATATATACATGACCCTGCTTAACATCGTCAGCGATGGCTGTAGGTAAGGAGAGCCTCTGTCTCAACGCACTCCAAACATTCCACCCTATCAACGCCACAGAGGCATTATGCCTTGCTTTATCGAGCCAGTTCGACGCGAGCTTAGATCCAGTTGGGCCTGTCTTAAAGGTATCCTGAAACCACTCAACAAAGGCCTTATATTCCCAGTCTGTGAACCTCTGCTTAAAGGCGTGCTTGAACTCCTCATCATGCACTATACCATGTAGGTCAGTATAGGCTTCAGCAAAGTTGATGTAGTGAGAGGTAGAGGATATATACCTTAGGTAGTTGGCAAGAGGATTCATGCTGACTCTTCTACCCTTACCTTCAACCCTCTTGAGCATCTCTTCGACGTCCTCATCGGTTTTGAGTTCCTTAAGGATGTCAGCTCTGTCCTTCGTCGAGCCCTCACCCACACCACCTTGCTCGGTACGTGTTAGCTGGCCCTCAAACAGTTCCATCGTGAGGGACTCAAGATTCTTACTCTCGTAGTCAATGTGAACCTGCCCACTGATATTTGTGAGCGTCTTGCCCGTCTTGTTGAAGTAAACAGGTGCCACGTCTTTATACCTTGCTGCATACTGTCCTCGAAGCCACGTAGCAAAAGCCCTCTCGTTAGGCTTCAACTTACCTATCAGCTCACCTATCTCGCTGATCGACTTCAACTCCATACAGTGCATGAGCCTGAAGAGGTTCCCCTTATCGTGACTGATTGTGTCGAGCCAGATCAGTGACTGAAGATCCCACCCGACGCCATTATGCTCTGCACGTGGCTGTACCAAGGTATCCCATGTGATTTGATGCTTAACAATAGCTGCTTGCATCGCAGCTTCCTTCTCATGCACGTCGATGGCCTCGGCATACCTCGCTTCCTTAATGGGACGCCAAAAGAGGTTGACCATGAAGCCATCTTTGCCACCATCCAGCCACCTAAAGAACCTATACATGCGCCTCTGTGCAGCGTTGTAGTTGCGGATGTTCTTACCAACAGCCCCCAGCACCGACGTCGGGTCAGAATGACTCGGTGAGTCAGCTCTTGTTGGCTCCTTGGCAGCCTTCAGGGCCTCGATGGCACCCA
>Ga0207997_1002013_pt1 | contig 10365 bp, 23 predicted proteins | sample AntAceMetag02UKN_FD_184777 | JGI IMG/M metagenome (GOLD analysis project Ga0207997, IMG submission 184777) | Saline lake microbial communities from Ace Lake, Antarctica - Antarctic Ace Lake Metagenome 02UKN (SPAdes) (version 2) | ecosystem: Environmental > Aquatic > Non-marine Saline and...
GCATGGAAGGTGTAGTTTAGGTAGGGGGGTAGCTGACCTAGCCTACACCTCCTTCACCTCAAGCCACTTCAAAACCCTGCCGCCCGAACCTATAGAAACTAAAGAAAATTTCTGTGGATTGAAGCGAATTGAAGTGACGCTAGGGAAAATAGAGCAACTTACAGAAAATAAAGAAAGCAATGATCGTCGCCAAGCCGATCATCATTAGACTCTTCAGTAACTCTTCGAGTTACTGAAGAGTTACTGAAGAGTCTAGCGGACACTTACCATTAGGGTGAAGGGTAACATCACCTAGAAGGTAACTAAAGAGACTCTTGAGTAACTCGAAGAGTTACTCAAGAGTCTTCCCCTAACTGAAAGACAATTGGAGGTGACAAATGATTAAAGAGTATACACTGACTCATGATGAAGTGATGGCGGCTCTTGCCGATGCAATTTATCAAAAAGTCAATCAAATTGATGTTCTTCCTAAAGGTGATGACGTCGTTGTATCCATCTGGGAAGGTCGTGAAGTGTCATTGGACATTGATGATGTACGTAAAGAACATTTTTCAATCACTGCCAGCGTCATGATTGACACTGAAGAGGATGATTAACGGACACTTGCCATAAAGATGAAACGAAACCACTGACTCTTCAGTAACCCGAAGGGTTACTGAAGAGTCTTAACCTTGATTGGAGAATCATCATGCAACTGGTAGTAGATCATGTTCCTTACGAATGTTCTCAAGTGGATGAGAACATGATAATCATGCAAAGCGACCACTTCGCCAAGCTGCTTACTGTTCGGGATCGTTTCCGAGAGAAGTATGCAGGTTTCCTTCATGACGGAACTCAATTCGTTTATGTGGATGCTGATGAAGAAGCGGGAACTGTCACTTTCTCAAGCTCATTCGATTCAGTTACGATCGACATGCTTGAAGATTGGATGTTCGCTCATCTTCAAGGGATCAACTCCATCGCTTATGAAGTGTTGAAAGGACTGCCAAAGGACTAGCGGACACTTACCATTGAACTGGCAGGCAAGCCCCTACTGTCAAGGATGACAATCCTACATGTTCCCAGTAACCCTTTGGGTTACTGGGAACACTCACTGGGAGAAATGATGGAAATTACCTTTCGTGAATTTTGTTGGATGGCCTTGTCACTTTTGTTGGGTTCGGTATTCTGCTGGTGGGTAATGCCGCCACTATAACGGACACTTACCATAAGGGTGAAAGGCAACATCGCCTTTCACCCTTATGCTTTTACTGGAAGGAACTGTCATGTTAGACTGTAAATTCAAGGATGTAAAGATCGGCTCTCTCTTCCAGCACAATGGAAGAATGTGTCGTAGGATCGACTCTGATGGGTATCGGCTTTGTAACAAAGCCGATCAGGTTGCGGCTGGAGGAGACAATGTCTTCTGGCTAACGGATGAGGATACGCCTGTCAAGGCATGGGACTCACAAAAGACTTATGTACTGGTATTCCTGAACGATGCCTTGGAATGTTCCCTATGCGACGGCATTTTCACCCATATGCTCAACCCCGCATACCAAATCGCTGAAGACGATCCACGAATCCTGGAAATCAAACCGGTCAAGTAACGGACACTTACCATGGGGGTGAAGCAACTCACCCTTTTCTTTAACCGAAAGCAATGTCATGTCAATTTCTGAAGATTTCCAATGGATTGCTCGTATCCAACTTCGCTTTCATGAAGCTGGATGGCGATGGGAAGAAACAACGTATGACGATGAGCATGGCAAGGAGGTCGGAATCAAATTTTCCCCCTCAAAGAACCCTCATGCTTTTAACATTCGACTTGCCGAAGAAGGGGAACATGAGTATGGCTGGGGACGCTTTGAACGGCTTGACGCTTGGTTAAAGGCTGAAACATTCCTCCTTTTGGAGCAAGGCAACGATATTGATATTCGACGGCTCCTTGATTACAAGGAGAAGTGGAACATGCCGATGCTAGCCACTTCCTAACGGACACTTACCATAGGGGTGAAGGGCAACGTCGCTCTTCACCCCTATTCCCTTTACTGGAGAGCATCATGCAAACATATGTTCTAATCGCTGAGAATGATCGAAATCGCCCGTTCAAAAGTGGCGGTGAAGTCTGGAAGTCAGTCAACCGGCATATCGTTAAAGAAGAATTAGAGCGATTGAATTTTGCAACTGCTCATCTTAAGGGTGGCGGCGACTGGCAGGTCATTCCTGTGAATGAGCCTATGCAACTCATGCTCGAATTGAGCGAAGGACAAAAGATCGTTCCTGATCTCAACGATCCTCTGAGTTGGATGAGCAAATTCAACGATGCCGTATCGAGGCAACTGAGAACATCCTAAGCGGACACTTACCATAGGGGTGAAGCAACTCACCCCTTACTCGTATTGGAGAATACAATGGCAATGTCATGGAGTCACTTACACGAAGCGTATGCTTACGCTCAGGAACAAGTTCAAAACAAGCCTCATGACTGGCTTGAAGTAGTGTATGCAGAATGGCAAGCTGCTGAATTCGACGAGAATGGTTGTCTTGTCGATCATGCTTTCGATCAAGAAGCCTATGACGAGGCTCTTTTGAAAGCTGCTGAACTGCCAAACGACATTCTAGCCGACTATATCTGGGATCGTATGTCGGAATATGGAACTTGCGACAACGGCGGTTTCAACGCCTGGTCTTGTCCCACTGGTTGTGGTTGTCATATCGTGCCGTTCAGTGAAAAATCCGAGGACTAACGGACACTTACCATAGGAGTAATCAGTAACCCTTGGGTTACTGATTACTAGTTAAGGCGTTAAGCCACCCCATACAGGCTCACTCACTAGTCGACTGGTGAGTCAAGACAAGTGCGCATAATCTTGTAGAGTAGCGGGTAGAAGAAGCGTTTGGCAAACGTGCCTCTGTATGGGGTGGCCTGCCGCCTTAACGGACACTTACCATAGGGGTGAAGCAACTCACCACTTACTCTTACAGAAAGCTTTACAATGAAGTACAAAGCAACCCCTCAACTCATGGAACTGGCACAGAAAGCCATGGACTTGCAAAATGCTTGCAACCCTTGTGGGCTTTCCCTCTTCCTGCATGAAGTCTACTGCCACTTCAACGAAGCGGACAATGGACAAGACCAGTCTGGCACTGACATGGCGGCAAATAATCCCGTTTCTGCTATCATTGTCAACAAACTGGAAGACTTACGTGGAGCAATCTGTTCTTGTTTTGCGGCTTTCGACGTTTGTCATCGATTGATTGCTGGCGAAGACGTTGAATTCGGTCGGGACATCTAGCGGACACTTACCATAGGGGTGAAGCGAGTCACCCCTTTACTCTTACTGAAAGATCGTCATGAACAACATTGTTGTTATTCGACGCAAGTTGGACTCGGGAAAACATGCTGGCACGATGGTCGCAGCTATCGAAAATCCCGACAATTGCATGTCTCCCGCTGCTGTTGCTCTGGCATATTGCCGGGGTGAAGGGTACGAAGACATACCTCACTGGTACGAATACCATGAGGTTCCTTTAACGTCCTTCGGCGTTGTTCTCCGCAAGATCACACCTTGCTTTGAACTTGAGAAACTGGAAGCCGACGCCAAGAAACAAGGCTGATCCTTCCTATTATCTTCTCTGTTACCCTTAAGGGTAACAGAGAAGATAATGCTTGTCAATACCGGACACTTACCATAAGGGTGGAACGACAACCACTACTTTGACTGGAGAGAATCATGGTACAAGATGTTGATCGACCTGACGTTCAAGGTGTAGCTCCCAAGATGCAAGCAATTTGCGTTGAAGTTCGGGAAGCATTTGAAGCAATGGATCGAAAGCCTCCCTTCCTGAGGATCAAGACGGACGACAATTTCCTGTCCAACGTTTGTATTCAAGGGAGCCTTGATCCGAGAGAGAACTGGCAGAATGACATATGGGAAAACTCCCATGGCTTCCGCTTTTCCATCGTCCCCATGAAGGTCAACAAGAAAACGCTTCGATACTACGACGAAAGTCAACCGAAAGTTTGTGTTTCCCTTCAACATGAGCCATGGCGACTCGAAAAGCGGTTCAGAACGTACACGGGACCAGTTGACAAGGTGATTGCGAAGATCATAGAATGGTTCGATGAGATTTGGCTCCTGAAGGACAAGAAGGACGCCAAGTAGCGGACACTTACCATAAGGGTGAGGAGCAACAACGCTCTTCACCCTTCTTTTTTGGAGTGAAACTATGAACCGAGTATTTGCAGTCATCTGCCGTTCTGACCGAGACATAACGCTCAAGGAAGTTAGCGACAAGATCAACGTTGTGTTCAATCAAATCAAGTTAGGCAACCCTAACGGCTTCATGGATGAATTTGAAGCACGTTTCGAATTGATCTGTTCCGACGTCGCTCAAGATTTCGATGGAACAGTCGAATTCAAGGACGACGCTGAGACTCGGGAGGGTGAACCGGCTCTTGGAGTCTACTTCAACTTTGCTGATATGACTCGTGAAAGCTTCCTTGATGCGATTGAAAAGAATTACGCCTAGCGGACACTTACCATAAGGGTGAAGGGCAACGCCGCTCTTCACCCTTTATTTTTTGGAGAACTGGCATGACAACTTTAGGCACCTGCTACTTTCTCAATCTTGCTGCTGCTTACCGGTACTACAAATCCCAGGAAAGCGACGGTGATGAAGTGAGAAGGAAGCTGAAGGACGGAGAGATCAAAATTGGTCCTCCGCCACTCAAGAAGGATGAACGTTTTTTCCTGGACGACGGACAATACTTCATCCAAATTATCAAGTAGCGGACACTTACCATAAGGGTGAAGGGCAACAACGCTCTTCACCCTTTTTTATTGGAGCAATGCTATGACGATCGATAATCTTGTGGATTTTGCCAAGCCGATCTATGTGATCGACTGGAAGACCAAAATTTGTATTTTTTCCATGGTGCCGTTACAAGCACTTGCTCTAATGGCAGAAACGACTCGTTGGGAGACGGATCATACAACTCCTGACGTTCGAGTACTATCTGAGAAGGATCGGTATGCTGCGAACTTCAAACTGGATGTTTGCATACCGAAGGACAATCCCATTCTCTTCACTCAAGGAGAGCATGAGCTTCTCTTCACTCAGAAAGAGGCTCCACGACTACAATTCTGACCCTAACGGACACTTACCATAGGGGTGGAACGAAACGCTGACCTTTACTTTAATCAAGGAGAAAATTAATGGTTCAGCAAGATGAGAAGTCGGACATGACTGTAGCAACGCTAGCACCCCGCAAGGAAAAGCCCAAGCCCAAGCCCAAGCCTAAGGCGAAAGCAAAGCCCAAGCCCAAGCCTAAGGCGAAAGCAAAGCCAAAGCCCAAGCCTAAGGCGAAACCAGTCGAGCACAATAGTGGCATTTTTGCTGCTTCCGGTGTAGCTATCATGTCAATGACAAGTGCCGGATTGAACGGTTACGCCTTCAGTCAGTACGCCACGGTACAGTGGGCAGGTTGGACGTTGGGACTAATCATCCCGGTGTTCGTCCTAATACTGTTCAAGGTATCTGGCGACAAGTTCAAATGCCATCGAAACTTCGCAGTTTTCACTGGTGCGACTGGTACGGGAGTCCTGCTCCTGTCCGTATGGCATTGTTCGGAATCGATCAGTCTCTTGACTGGTAGTCCGATCCTGCTCGCAATACCATTGGCAATTGCCTGTGATATTGGACTAGTCTGTTGCGAAGTGGCTCTGCTGCTTGATGTGGACTGAGCGACAACACCAAGCCACGGTAACTCAAAGAGTTACCGTGGCTTGAGGCAGTAGCGGACACTTACCATAAGGGTGGAACGACAACCACTACTCTCAACGAAAGAATTACCCATGCTACGTTCAATCGTCGATAACAAACATGCTCGAACTGTCAGTGGTCAACGGCATCGCTTACTAAATACGTTGTATCACATGGATGAATACACACCAACCTTTATGATGCGTTTAACCGAGATGCGTTTACAAGAAGTCAACGTACAGTATCGTCGTCTACGACGCCGTGAACGAATGGTATAGTTAACGGACACTTACCATAAGGGTGGAACGAGTCAACCTTACTTTCACGGAGAAGAACGATGTCAATTATGAAGGCGATCGAAATGCGAAAGCATTATGCTCTGGCCGCTCTGTTCTCATCCAATGATGATGATGGCGTGCCCTTGAATAACGAGCATGGTCTTGAAGACATTGACCCTGGTTCATGGGGAAAAATGCTCATTGACTGTCAAGAGTTCATTGACGCTCATGAGGATGATTTGTACACATGGGATGCCGGTCGAACGACTGCCACTGAACAGGCAGGACATGACCTCTGGCTTACTCGAAACGGTCATGGTGCTGGTTTCTGGGAAAGCGAGTGGGGCGACGTAGGGGAGCAACTGTCCGAAGCCGCCAAGGCAATGGGCGAAATCAACCTCTACATCGGAGATGATGGTCTCATCTACTCCTTGCAGTAGGCAACGGACACTTACCATAGGGGTGGAACGACAACACCCCTCACCTTTCCTCTTATTGAAAGACCTGTCATGATCAACCTCAGCAACCCTCGAACTGAAGCAACGATTGAAGACTGGCCGAGCGGACGCAAGCGTGTCACGGCTCGTTTCTACGTTGAAACCAAGCCGAAATTTGGTCAACGAATGGCGAGAGTCACGACTGGCAAGCCGAAGACGACCACCTATTATCAGAGAATCGTGCTCTGCGATGGCGACGATGGCAAGACTTACCTGCTGGCATTGTGTTCCATCGGAATTGTGCGAATGCTGGCGACGATGAAGTATACTGATTACTTCTATCCTGAGAATGAGGAGTTTGAACAGTATCGACAGCTTCTCCTCACTGAGGAAGAACGGCAAGCTGCTTAGCGGACACTTACCATAGGGGTGAAGCGAGTCACCCCTTTTCTTTTCAAGGAGCGAGAGAAATGTTAACGACACAAGCACCGACAAAACAACTGGTATGGTTCGATGTATTTCTGGATGGCGTAGAGATCGACAGTATCCCAATCATGGGCGGGTCCAACGTCGAAGACGTCAGACGGGACTTGATCAATCACGACGATTACGATCAAGAAATTGTCGTTGTTCAGCATGTTTTCACTGACTAACGGACACCTACCATAAGGGTGAAGAGCAACAACGCTCTTCACCCTTTTTTTATTGGAGACGAGTTATGTTTTGTGAAACATTGATGGAAGCGAAAGATTTGGCGTCTACTGTTCTCAAGGATCGCAAGGCTATACTGGCTAATCCTACGTTGTGGACGAACTGGCGTTGCTCTGGATTGGATACCATGCAACCGGCTGGCATTCAATACGGTGAAACCGCTCGATTCAACTGCCAGTCCTTGGCAAGTCTGAATGGCAAGGGAACGAGAGCTTGTTTCCACGTCATCATTCAACGACATGGTTTGAATGATCTTAAGCCTGGATGGTACGAGGTTGACGCCTACGTTTCTTAACGGACACTTACCATAGGGGGTGTAACGACAACACCCCCTTACAAGGAGCGACGATCATGAAATTAGATCGAGACATGGGCTACTTTGCGGTCAAGTTGTACTTCTTCACATGGCTTGTAGTGTGGGGATGGGGCAACGTTTACCGCTCGAAGCGTGTTCTGCGTTTTGACTTTGGTCAAGATGCTGGAGTTCACCGGTGCCGAGTGGCATACGTGAGCGACTTCAAGACGACCGACCTTTACATCTATCGTGTATTTCAACCGTGGAAGTGGATTTGCAACAGCGAACATCTGGCAGTACGGTTCGGCAAGGAAGAAAGCGGATCGTGTTGGGAGATGATGGCTTGGCGTAGTTCGTTGTTTGGTAGTCATTATTACGGTTAACGGACACTTACCATAGGGGTGTAACGACAACACCCCCTTACAAGGAGCGAGAACATGTCACGTCAAACGCACATCAAACAAGCAACGCCTGGTGCCGGTAAAGATGCCGGACAGGGAATCTCGAAGGGTCGAGCCTTTCGAAAGCGTCAATGGATGAACCGCCCGAGCGTTGCTGAACTGGAAGCAATCGAGCGAAGACGGCTTGAAGATGAGAAGGAAGCCGAAGAGCAACGTTGTATCAAACTGGTAGGACACATCGATTTCGCAACCGCTGTCGGCTGCGAACGTCTCGGCGTGGTTCATCACAACTGCGATCTAGACATCATTCGTGGCATCGAATTACTGGCAGTGTATTATGACTGGCGTGTTATTCATACTGGCAGACGTACCATGGTTTATAAGCATCTACGGCGTGCGGCCTAGTCGTCGCTTCCCCTCCTCCTCTAACTCTGCGAGTTAGAGGAGGGCGGCGGCTGCTTTACCGGACACCTACCATAAGGGTGGAAGGCACGGCACAAAGCTTTGTCACAATACTCCTTCACGAAAGGGTCAAGTCATGACCAAGACAATCACAGTCCCCACGAATGCGACAGCCCTTAGCACGTTCGAGGCTGGGGGACGCATGTTCGCCGTGGTCGACATCACCGATCTTGACGTTCCTCCCGTCGAGAAGAAACCGGCACGACGACGCAAGGCGAAGAGCGAAGAGAAGGTTCTGCTTTGTGCTCCAACGAAGAGCGAAGCGACTCCCGCTCCAACGAAGAGCGAAGAGAAAGCTATTCTCTGTGCTCCAACGAAGAGCGAAGAGCCTGCCGCCGAACCGAAGAGCGAAGAGAAGAGTAGTGCATTGCCTGCGAAGAGTGAAAAGCGGTTCGAGCCTTTGCATTTGTGTCAAGCGAATGCGATTGACGGCACGAGGTTCACGAAAAAATCAAAGCGTTACAATCGTGACGATCTTGCGAACAACGTCGGCGTTGTCGCAACGATCAATAAGCGAGACAATAAAGGCACGTATCGTGCCGCCGTCCTTGCATCGGGCACGCATAAGAACGGAACGAAGTGGCTTTACGTTCTCTCGGTCAGTGAGGATAAGGGCTGGGCTTTCGGAACGGAAGTTTGCAAGTGGGGCTGGAAAGTCACGATGGATCGAGTCGTCAACACCGAAGTCGTCGCTTGCAACTGCAAGGAATGCAAGAGCAACCGATCATAACGGACACCTACCATAAGGGTGTAAGGCACTGAGCCTTACGCCCTTACTTTATGTTACGAAAGGAATGCGTTATGAATTGGAAGATCAAGTTAGAGTTGTGGTGCCTGCGTCTCATCGTGTTAGCCATTGGATGCGTGCTAGTACATAGCATAGTGACTGGCTATTGGTTGCATTAACTGGCAGTATCGAACGCCGATCGCAGGGGGCGGCGGCGTTACAAAGTTTGTAATACAAAAACTCTGAAGAGAAATGTTCGGTGCGTAGCACCCACCCCCTAGTCCAGCGTAACTCCGCCCAAAATTTTTATATACAGCCCCATTAATTTTTTGGCTCTATGCGCAGCAAAAAGCGGATTTCAGAAACTTTCCAAAAATCCGCTTCAGTCTGAGTTCTTATTAAAAAATGGCAGATTCTAAAAATCCGCTCTTAATTTTCGCCATATTTCCTAATGGTAAATCCGAATCGCTCAATCAAACGTTCAATTCTTCTCAGTCGATTGGTCAGAAGCTCTCTATTCCCATCAGCACTGAGTAGGAATTTCAACGTTTGATCACAAGAGTCAATTAGATCCTTGACAGTAAGGATTCCGCCACAAGCCAAGAGCGAGCAGCTTGCATCATCAACGCCAACATACTTTAGCATGATTGCCATTTTATCTTCAACACTGAGTTCAGAATGGGATTCACTGGTGCCGGGAAGACATCTCGACATGAGTTTCATCTTATCTTCGATGCTAATTTCAGGCTGATGCTCAAACACAAATGGGACTTTTTCTACCTCTTCTGGGGCATAAGACTTAAATTCAAATCCAAGTTGAACAAGGACATCAAAGCATTCCTGAAGTGATTTGCATCCAAAATGCCGAATTTTTCTTAGATCTTTCCGAGAGGTATCAAGTAGCTCTTGCACCGTGTAGATGCTCGCCCCGTCCAATAAGTTAATAGTTCTCAGGCATAATTTTGTCTCCGACAGTCCAGTGTCTAAAATTTGCTCTAGTTCCAACTCATGACAATTATCGTTACTCATAGACCATCCTTGCCTTTCGATCATGTGCCACGATTCCTCTTCCACCACTCCATTTTATCTAATCGCCCCTGATATTGCAATATCGTTTAGGGCGATTACTTATTTTCGAAAAAGTGCTTGACATAGACGTGGGCATCTCCAACAATCAAATGAATGGAGGGCGATAGCCATGTCACGACGACTTCATAAAGTTCCTGAAGGAGGGTCAATCGCATTCAGAAGCGAATCAATTCCTTCCTCCAGAATGTCATCTTCGACATTGAAGACATCGGCTTTC
>Ga0207997_1002014_pt1 | contig 10357 bp, 11 predicted proteins | sample AntAceMetag02UKN_FD_184777 | JGI IMG/M metagenome (GOLD analysis project Ga0207997, IMG submission 184777) | Saline lake microbial communities from Ace Lake, Antarctica - Antarctic Ace Lake Metagenome 02UKN (SPAdes) (version 2) | ecosystem: Environmental > Aquatic > Non-marine Saline and...
AAAATGGTAGCTGGTATTGTTGGGGGATAGATGAGCCTTTAATGGATATTTACAGCGAAATATTAAAACCTATGATAAAAACACAGAAAGCAACATTTAGAAACTTAATAACTTGGAATAAGGGTAATGGTCAGGGTCAAATGGCAGAAGAATTTAGAATGTACCCAATAGCTGATGAAAAGTGTTTATTTGTTATGTGTGGAGTTCAAGGATTCAATAATAATGCTGATAATTATTTTAACGGATGGGAACCAATAAGGGATTATTTGTTAAAAGGTAGACTTGATATGGGTTGGAGTATTCCAGATATGAAAAAGGTTGTGGGACATTCAGATTTAAATCGTGACCATTGGACATCTAAGAGCCAGTTTAATATGCCTACTAAAGAAGTATATAATAAGATGAAGGCGGAAGCAGACAAGCAAAGAGAAAAGACAGGGAATGACGCATTTAAAAAAGAATATGACGAGCTTAAAAAAGAATATGACGAGCTTAAAAAAGAATACTATTCGACAAGGGCATATTTTAACAATACCCACGACAACCAAAATAATGTTTGGAACTTCAAAAGAACAACAGGAGAAGAACGAGAAGATGCAGGAGGACATGCAACACCAAAACCATTGGAACTATGCGGAAGAGCTATAAAATCAAGTAGTAGAGAAAACGATTTAGTGATAGATATGTTTGGTGGTAGTGGCTCAACATTAATAGCTAGTGATAAATTGAATAGAATTTGCAATGTTATGGAATATGAGTCAAAGTGGACGGATGTAATAGTTAAAAGATACCACAACTTAGGCAAGGAAGATATAACGTTGATTAGAGATGGGAAAGAGTATAAATGGGAAGATATAAAAACCGAAATTATAAAGTAGGGGATAACAATGGCAAAATCTAAATATAAAGAATGGCTAGAACCTCAAAACCTATTAAGGATTCAAGGTTGGGCGATGGATGGACTGACGGAAGCACAGATTTGTCATAATATGGGTATTAGCACTGTTACATTATGGGAATGGAAAAAGAAATATCCTAATATATCTAATGTCTTAAAAGTGAACAAAGATATAGCAGACAGACAGGTTGAAAATGCATTATTTAAAGCTGCAAAAGAGGGGAACATTACAGCACAGATATTTTGGTTGAAGAATAGGAAGCGGAAAGAATGGCGAGACAAACAGGAGCTAGAACATAGCGGTAAAATAGATTCAAGTATTAATTTCATACCTGTCAAGAAAGGGAAATGATGGATATAGAGTATAATGATATATATTCTCATATAGTAGAAACAGATGCCAGAGTTATTGTGAATTATGGTGGACGTGACAGCGGCAAGAGTTATTTTGTAGGTGGGCAGTATTTTCCTATGATGATGATGCAAGATGGTTATTTCAGAGGAATGGTAGTAAAGAAAACTTACACAAGTTGTAAGGATTCTGTTTTCAAAGAAATAACAGATGGAATCACGGTAATGGAGCAAGACCACAATTTCAACAGTCTGAAAAGCCCATTAGAAATTAAATGTAAAAACGGGAACACAACAATATTTAGAGGTTTAGATAACCCAACAAATTTGAAGTCAATAAAAGGCATAAATTGTATCTGGGTTGAGGAATCAGAGGATTTAACAGAGGTTGAGTTTGAAAACTTAATGATATTATTAAGAGGAAAAGGAAAACAAAAAATAATATTGACATTTAATCCAATTGACGAGGAACATTTCACTAATGGAAGGTTTGTAAAATCAAAGAAAGATAAAGTATTGGAAACATTTGAAGATGGTGAGCCAAAAGTTTGGGAGATAAATATATCAGAAAAAATAGATGGTGAGTTGGTAGGGTATAAAATACTTGTAATATGTTCTACTTATAATGATAATGCTTTTATAGAGCCACAAAGAAAATTAGTAATAGAGAAATTGAAAGACACTAATCCATTTTTGTATGAAGTGTATAGGAGAGGTAAATTTGGTACTAGAGGTGGATTAATATTAACAAATGTAGAACAGGTTGACTTTGATGAAAAGAAACTCAATTTTAGATTGTTTGATAATAGAGGATATAGCCAAGATTTCGGATTCAATCATTATAATGCTATTTTATCAGTAGCTGAAAAGGATAATTGCTTGTATGTATTTGATGAAATATATGTTAATGAAAAAACCACGAGTGATATTTTGGAATTAGCGGATAGAAAACATTTAGAGAAAAGATTAAATATGATTTGTGATTGTGCAGAACCAGATAAGATTATAGACTGGCAAAGATCTGGATACAATGCCAGAGGAGTAAAAAAGTATGCAGGAAGTGTAAATGACCAAATAAATTATTTACAAAAGTTTGATAAAATATATATTAATGTAAAATGTGTTAATACTTGGAAAGAGGCGAGAGCCTGGATGTGGAAACAAAACAAGCAAGGGAAATTCACAGATGATCCAGTAGACGTTTTTGATGATGCTATGGCAGCGTTGAGATATAGCAAAGATTTATTCAGTTCATCACAGGGTGGAATTGCTTGGGCGAAAGGGAAAAAGAGGGGGTAATTATGAAAAAAATAATATTAATACTGTGTACATGTGCAATATTAATAACAGGATGTAAGGAAGATAAATTAATAGCGGATGCATCACACACTTCATATGAATTATCTGAAATAACACAAGGATATAATAATAATTCAGTTGTCGAAGGAATTATTATAAATACTGGTGATTCTACTATGTATGATGTTATAATCAGTTGTGTGATAATAGAAAATGGTTATGAGTTTGTTGGATTCGGGGCTATAAACGAAAATGAAATAAGTGCAGGTGATTCCGCAAGATTTTATATATCAATGCCGAATGGAACCGTACACATTAACAAAGCAGACAAAATATTATACAAAGTATATTTTGATTAACGGGAGGGGAAAGTGGCAGAGAATATTAAGATAGATAAGGAAAAGTTAACTCAGGAACAAAGCAACAGGTTAGGACAGGTGTTTAATACTATATTTACTGCTTTATCAAGTTATGACTGGAATTTTACACCAGCAGAGATAGAAAAAATGCTGGTTGATATTGATATCAAGGGCAATATAGATCAGATCAAAAGAAGTGTGAACTCAAAGATATTATCGATTAAAGGTGATGATGGCAAGTTCAAGGATTCTTTGATAGAACAATTCGATAATATTAATCTTAACAATACAATTGATGTGATTATTGATTCAAAATTTAAAGGTTATTCTGTGCAAGAAATAATATACAATGACGATTTAACAATGAATAAGCTGAAAGAAAAGCCAAATAGTTGGTATTATCAATGTTGGAATGACGAGTTAGAAAGATACGAATGGGTTTTGACGTATGGAAATGGTGGAATATCTGGGGTCAACGCAGACTCACAACTTCCTCTAGGAAAATACTTAATACCAATGAATAGACCAACAGACATACAGATCAATGGCAGGAGTGAATTAGAGCCGTTATACAAGTTTTGGAAAATTAAGAATAATGCACTAGATTATGCAAATGAAATAGTAGAGAAATATGGTGGTATCATTACTTGGTTTGTATATAATCAAGATACTAGCAATGGTGACCTAGATAATATGGTAGAAGGTATCAAAGCAATAGCATCTGGCAGTGTTATGGCTATTCCAAAGAACCCAGGAGAAATGCAAGGATTGAACCACGATTTTGGGTTCATATCACTTGAAAATCTTACAAACGACATGCATATGGATACTGTTGACAAATGCGAAAAGAAAATATCACAATACTTGCTAGGAAGTTCAATTACATATACAGCTGGCGAAAGTGGTAGTTATAGTAGTGGAGAGGTTGGGAAAGAGCTATTAGATAGCGTTGTGGATTCATATACAAAATATGTCGAAGAGTGGATTGAATATTTAGTGTATTATCAATCACTAATATTTGGATTCAATTACAAAGACTACATTGTCAGCTTAGATGAAAAACCAAATTTGAATGGAATACAAGAGTTGAACAATAAGAAAATAGAAAATTACAAAGGTATCAAGGATCTGGGGTATCAAGTCAGCATAGAATATATATCAAAAGAAACTGGGATACCGATAGAGGAATTGTCAATTTTAGAAATGCAACCTTTGATTGAGTTTGAAAAAAAAAAGACTTTAAACGATATAAAAAGCCGTGATATACAAATAGATGAAGATTTACAGAAGGTAACACAGAAAAAAATTAGTTTAATTTCCGCACAAATTGCAAAGCAATACAAAGAAAAATACAGCAAAATCAAGAGTAAATCAGATATAGACAAAATCACAACAGACTTTAGCAAAACAGATTTTGATGAGTTTATGATTCGGTATAATTTGTTTGGGATATACACACAAATATATTCAGATGAAATAGAATTCGAAGAGGTAAAGTATACAACAGAGGAATTATTTGATTTACCTTTTGAAGAAGCTATAAAATTTTTTGCGGATAAAATACCAAGATTATATGATGATATTGAGGAAATAACAGGGGAAGCAATAGCGAAAACTTTCTGGGTTAAGAAAATAACTGATATAGAAGTTTCTAAAAAAATGAAAGTTGCATTAGATAAAATTTTGGCAGAAGGTGGGACATTCAAAGACTTTGTGGGAGACATTCCAGACGTTCTGAAAAAGTCAGGTATATCAAAAGATGGCTACTACTTACAGAATGTATTTAGAACTAATATGCTAAGTTCATACAATGCAGGAAGGTATGAACAACAACAGCTAACAAAAGATGTATTTGAATATTTGCTATATAATACCATTGATGATTCTAGAAGATCAAAAGTGTGTACAGATTTGGCAGACAAAGTATATAGATCAGATAATCTTATATGGAATAGAATATATCCACCTAACCATTATGCTTGTAGGTCGATTGCTACTGCATTAACAGATGAGCAGGTAAAAGAATTAGGACTAGAGGTATCAAATGGTACAGAAGGAGCTACAGATGCATTAAAAGCTATAGAGAAGACAGACTTTGACAACAACCCAGCTAATCAAAAACAGAAGTTGAAGCAAATAGCAACAGATAAAGAAGCAGAGTACAACAAGGAGTAATATAATGGAATCAACAATAAATATAAATGATGCAGCAGTAAAAAAGATGATAGCGGATCAGCTGAAAAGAGTATCTAATCTTAAACCTGTTATGGCTATAATATCACAAGATATGGAGACTCGGAAGGACTTGAACTTTAGATCTGCAAAAGATCCCGATGGTAAAAAGTGGGCTTTATTATCAGTTGACAGCACATTAAAAAACGCAGTTCTTGGATTAGATGGTGGAAGAAAAGGAGACAAGCCTCTCAGTGATACTGGACGGCTTAAAGCTTCATTTACAATTGATTCAACTAATAAGAGTGCAAAGATAGGAACTAATCTAAAATATGCACCTACGCATCAATTCGGAGCTAAAAAGGGAGTGTATGGAAGAACTAAGAAGGGCAGTCCTATTCCTTGGGGCGATATTCCACAGAGGCGAATGGTAGGAATTAACAAAAAGATGAATAATAAATATAAAAAGTTAGTTATTAATTATGTGCTGAATGGGAAGAGGTGATTATTTGAATATATTATTGATAGAAAAGTATAGGTCAGAATATGATAGCGTTGAGTTGGTGAGATATGAGGGAAAGTCGAAATATTTGGACTGTTATAAATATTATTATTACAAAGATAAACTAGACATGCAAAAGATAATTGATAATGTTAAGTTTGGAAATTTGAGGTTTGAAGATGATAGAGTAGTAGTTTGCGTGAGAATTAAGAACTAACAAAGATAATTTTTTTAGGAGGATAAAATGAAAAAAGGTGATATAGTAAAATTCAAGAGTAACAAGCAGCTAAAAGATAAATATAAAAAAAAGAAATATGAAGTAATAAAAGTGTTAGCTGAATCAAAAGAAATTATATTAATAGAAGTAAGCAAACACAAAGAAATGTCAATGGTGTATGATTTATTTGAGAAAGTATGATAAAATGTGTATAAACTATTGATTTTATGATAAAAATATAGTATAATTAAGTAGATTAAAGTCTACTTGATAACAAGGGACTAAATGGGTAAAACCGTTTAGCCCCTTTTTTACGTTTATATCACTTTAAAAGGGAGGTGAGAGATTGAAAAAACGAGTAAAAGTATTTGAAGTAGGTAACTTTGCAGGAAAGGGAGAATTCTCATTAGATAGAGTAAATGAATTGTTTGGAAGTGTTAAAGAAAAAGTACAAGGGATATTCATTCATTCTAGCAAATGGAAAGCAGAAGGAAAAGAACCAATAGGTATAGCAGAATTTGACAACTTTGGAGTAGATAATAATATTGCTTATGCAGATATGGAGTTAAATGAGAAAGGTCAAAAGTATTATGATGATGGAATAATTAAAGGAATATCAGTAGAAATTGGGAAAGGGTTGAATAAAATTGCTTTATTGCCTTTGGGTGTAAATCCTGCAATTAAAGGAACTGAATTTCAAGAAGCTCTTGAGTTTGAAGAAGTGACAATAGAAACACCAATAATTGATATAGTAGAAGAAACACCAGAAGCCAAGGAAGTCGAGGAGGCAAAAGTGAAGGTAGAAGAAGTAGTAGCAGGAATTAAAGAACTAACACATGAAGAACTTGAAACTGTAAAATCAGAATTTCAAGCGATTGAGTTTAGTATGAAACCTGTGAAATCAGAAGAAGAAATGAGAAATGAAATTAAAGCAGAATACGAAGCAGAGAGAACAACAGAGAAGGAACTAGCAGAGTTTGAGGAAGTACTTAATAAAAAAGTGCTGCCATTGCATCAAGAGGCTTACAAAGTAGCATTTGGAAAGTCACAGAAAGAATCAGAAGTAATCGAGTTTTCTGAAACTGAAAAAGTAACAATGAAAGATCATCTATTGTCAAAAGTAAAAGCTATGGGCGATATAGAATTAACAAAGGAATTTGCAAAAATGCAAGGTAAAGATCAAGAAATTACAGATGGTCAAAAGAAACTTAATGAAATTAAAGAAATTTCAGAGCAAACTAATAAAATGTATGGAGGTAAATAGAAATGGGAGCATTGACAACTCAAACAGGATATAATCCAACGGATAAATTAATAGCTGGGAAAGTAGAAGCTATACAAGTTAACATCTTGTCTGGAACAGCAGCAGCATTGACAGTAAGAGGAGCAGTAATAGCTTATGATATTTCAGAAGAAGCTTGGGTGCCTTATGTAGGTGATTCTGGAGCTACCGACATTGGAATACCAAGGGCAGTATTGAATGAAGATGTAGACGCTTCGGCAGCAGAAGCATTCGGACAAGCTATATACGAAGGCGAATTAATTGCAAGCGGATTAACAGGAATTGATTGGGTAGTACCTACTACAGAAATGGAAACTCCTACAATTCCAACAGGGGCATTAGTGGCAGGTGGATCACTAGCAGCAACAACAGCTCACAAATACAAAGTTACAGCAGTAGATGTGAATGGTGGAATCACAGCACCTTCAACAGTATTGACAGTAACAACAGTAGCAGCTTCGGCAGGAGCAGCAACAGGATTAGAAGTTGCAAATATTGGAGCAGTTAATGCATTGCTTGGTGATTGCAGCACTACTGCAAAATCGGTTCAATTCACAGTTGATGGGGTTTCAAATTATGCAACCTTCGCACTTGACTATTCAGGGGGAGGAGCATTGGGAAATCATGCGGCATTAATAACTGCATTGGAATTGACAGCAGTAGGAGTAACAGCAACTTCAAGTGATGCAGCAAATGTAACATTGACATCAGATTCTACAGGAGCAGCATCAGAAATTACAATCACAGCAGACACTACAGGCTTATTCTTAGCCCCAGTTTATACAGCAGGAGTAGCAGAGAGTGAAACTATCAAAGTAACTGTGCCAGAAGTAGCAGGAGCAGAAGATTACAAAGTTTGGCGAAGTGTAGATGGTGGTACAGTATATTTATACAGATTGATGACAGATGCAGAAATAACAGCAGGTTTCTTTGTAGATGATGGTACATTGACATTTATAGCTGGAACACCAGTTGCAGTTAGCGATTGGTACGGAGTTATGGCAATGTTTGACAGAAAAATATTATTAACTGGATTAACAGCCGGTTATGAATTGACAGTATAGGGAGGGATGATAAAATGGCAGTAACATACAACACAGCGACACCACAAATTATAACTAATTACGGATTGGTGAAAGGATTACCCGCGGCATACCCAAGACCTTTTGCAGATATGTTTTTACAAGCACCTTTATTACCAGGTACAATTTCAGAAACTATAAAATGGAGATACCAAGTAGATAAAACAAAAGCAGCACAATTGATGAAACGTGGTGGGAATCACGGAGTTAGCAAAATTGAAGATACTTATTTTGTAACGGTATCATTGAAACCTGGTGTAATTGAAGCTATTCAATCATTAACTGCGGAAGAATTAACACAGATGCAACCAAAAGGATTGGAAGAATGGCTTATAGATGGTCAATCAGTTCCTACGTCACAAATGTTAGCAGCTGACAAATTCGCAATCTTAAAAGAAAGCATATTAGAAAGAATTAACATAATGGCTAGTCAAATAATCAATGATGGAAAGGTTTATTTTGCGAATGGAGTTGACTATTGGGATTTTGATATACCAACAGAAATCTCAAAAACTTACTCAACTTCAAATGGAATAATCAAAATAGTGAGTGAAGCATTGAGAGACTTTCAAAAAGTCAACAGGAAATTACCTACCGATTTTTTGATTGGCGAAACAATAGCAACAAAGATGCTTGAAGATGCTAAATTCCAAACATCTATGAGAAATCTTAATTATTCAAATGTAGCAGGAAGCTTGACTGCAAATGAAAAAGCTTTAGTGATTGGTCAAGTTATGGGTCAACAACTAGAACAAATGAATTTATCTTTTGATGAAAATGGAGTGCAAATAATTGAAGGTACTAAGATGAAATTGGTGGATAGAACTCAATTCAGAAGAGGACAAGGAGCAATCCCTGCTAAAAATCCTACAACTAAATTGCCAGATTTCGCACTAATGGATTATTATCCAGCAATAGATGAAGGAACTGAACTAAATCCAACAGCTCAATTAATTTTGAGAAATGGATTTTTCCCAGTGGTAATCGACCCACGAGCAATTCAAACATACGATATAACAATTTCATAATATGAGAGGTGTAAAAATCTCTTATTTTAGGATGTGATAAAATGGCTATACCAACAATGACAAAAGAAGAAATATGGAGTATTAAAGATTTGGTTAACATTGAAAACGAGCGTAGTCTTACAGATTCAGAATTAGATGATTTGGTTGATTTGTGGACTACAGAAGCTCAAGGATATGTTAAGCTCAAGATAATGGAAAGTTATCACGAGTATATTTCAGAAGATTCGTGGAGGGTTTGTATCAAGTATTATTGTAAGTGGCAAGCACACGATCAAGATTATTCCGTGAATCAACAAGAATTATCTAATAATAATTATATCAAACTTGAAGAAACATTGCGGAGTCTAAAAGAAAACGTGATGGAGCAAGCTAAATTGAATGTTGTGCCGAATAAAAGAACAAATTTTTCGGTATATAATGACAGTTAGGTGATGATATGAGTGTAGATTTAGTAGGTAGTTATAGTAGTGAAACATATATTAATGGAGCAGGTAGTGTAGCAATACAAGACAATTACGCTTATGTTATTGGTTCTAATTCTGATTCATTAGCAATAATAGATATAAGTGATAAAGCTAATCCGGTATATTTTGGTAGTTATAGTAGTGGAACGTATATTAATGGAGCACAAAGTGTAGCAATACAAGATAATTACGCTTATGTTGCTGGTTTTTATTCTAGTTCATTAGCGATAATAGATATAAGTGATAAAGCTAATCCGGTATATTTTGGTAGTTATAGTAGTTCGGCATATATTAATGGAGCAAGCAGTGTAGCAATACAAGATAATTACGCTTATGTTGCTGGTTATAGTTCTAGTTCATTAGCGATAATAGATATAAGTGATAAAGCTAATCCTATATATTCTGGTAGTTATAGTAGTTTAACATATATTAAATATGCAAGAAGTGTAGCAATACAAGATAATTATATTTATGTCACTGGTTCTAATTCTGATTCATTAGCAATAATAGATATAAGTGATAAAGCTAATCCGGTATATTTTGGTAGTTATATTAGTTCGGCATATATTAATGGAGCACAAAGTGTAGCAATACAAGATAATTACGCTTATGTTGCTGGTTATAGTTCTAATTCATTAGCAATAATAGATATAAGTGATAAAGCTAATCCTATATATTCTGGTAGTTATAGTAGTGAAACATA